>Ga0163217_1003816_pt1 | contig 12970 bp, 7 predicted proteins | sample SynspAceP_FD_185933 | JGI IMG/M metagenome (GOLD analysis project Ga0163217, IMG submission 185933) | Saline lake microbial communities from Ace Lake in Antarctica - Synechococcus sp. Ace-P (PacBio error correction) | ecosystem: Environmental > Aquatic > Non-marine Saline and Alkaline > Saline ...
ATTCATCAAAACCATTAATTCAACGTTACGAAAAATGCTGATTATATCGTTCTAACTGTTTTCGGCAATTCTCATGGGGTTGGTAATTGATTCCCTTGGGGCATTTGTGAAAGAGGGTCCGTTACAGAATTAACTCAAGAATACAACTATCAATAGGTGGACTTTGCTGCTATGCGGCTTTCTTTCCCAAACTGTGGATTTTCTTATTGTCTGACAGCGTTTGCCAAGCTTATGGCTTCTGCAGTGTTTACGCTTCTCTCATGACTGTATGGAACAATCGGTGAACTTAAGGCTTTTCTATTAGTGGGGGGTATACTGACCACATTTTACTGGTGGTCTTGAATGACGTTGCATTTTTACTTCACGAATCAGTTCTCCTTATTTCGGAATTCCGCAAGAACTTCGTGCTAGGTAGCTATGTGGTGTGATTTGTGATGCTTTATTTTTTAGATTTCATCAGATCATTGTTTTCAACTGAGACTAATACTACTGGCAATTGCTTTATCGTTGTTTTTGGCAATAGATCCATACGTTGAGGGGTGATAAACCTACGGTCATCAAAATACTTCTTTTTCGAAGATGGTTCAAAGCTAGTAGGTATGTGAGTTGGTTAGCTATTGTTTCTTCTTCGGTCGGATATCTCAACCTCGAACTTCGAGAAATTCAGCACCCAAAACGTTAGGGCTAACAATCGAGAAAACGGCCCTGTAGAAACTAAGCAGGCGTGTTTCAATTATTGAAATTTCTCGACACGTAAGTGTTCGGTGGCGAAATAATTTGGTGAAATATGAGGATGGGAAATACGCATTACCAAGATGCTCCTTGGCAGAACCTCAACAATGGTGATCACTTTAAGAAAACAAATTGATGAGTTTTAAAGCCTTCCATAGATATTTTATGTGGCTGTGGTAGCACATTTTAAATATAAGGATTGCTGCAAAAATTGTGCCTTATAGAATTAGAAACTAGCTGGACTGAGTTTAGTTATTCGAGAGATGAAAACTTAGATTTTTGCCGTGCTATTAGGACGTTCTTGGGCTAAACAGCGGTAGACATGGACTGACGTTAGACATAGAACTATGAAGAACAAATTAGTAGAGTTGTACAGTTTTTACTCTTACCTTGGCGATTGACACAGATATATTTTCAATTGATACCGAAGCCCCGAACGGAATATAGAGGCGTTTACTCAGGTTTGCTGGATATAGAATGTTGATAGGCCATAGCTATCCCTTCCGCGTCCTTATTTGATGAGTTTTCTTTATTCAGAGTCCAATAATAAAAAACCCTAATAATGTTAAACCCGAGTTTCAGCCCAATTTCCATTCTCCTTCCTCATTTAAATATAAAGCATTGAAAGACTTTGCCATGATGCTTGAACTAGAACCTATATTGGCACAGGTCTTAATAAACCTTATTCCCGACCCATCGAGCTTTAATCAGGCATGATTACAGAGTCTTAATATGGCAACATGAGAAAGGGGAGGTGAGTAGTGAAAAAGATAGTAAAGTCATAAAAGAGATTTACAATTGAAGATTTAGCTCAATTTCCCATTACACGGCCTTCGCATGAGTTTAAGTTCAACTGAATTAAGGGGATTCTTTTTGGCGTATCGCAGAGGTAATTTGGTCTGAGATGTTGATGCTTTCGACGCCAATGCTGAAAAATCTCTTTTAGTTGCGCTTCAAAGAGACCCAATTCTAAATGATAAGTGGTCAAGATATTTTAGCTCTCATGGAGCCAAATTACGCAAATGGCTATGTTTTTGGCGCAGGTTTCTGGCTCAGTCATCAGTTCAGATAGCGATTCAAAGATGGATTGAATTCCCAAAAGCACAGCATACTGCTGAGGCATTCCCATATCATTAGATATTGTATCGTCTCAAATAAAAAATTTTACCTAGCGATTATATGATGCTAAGATAACCTGAGATCTCTTAAGGCAACAACCATAGCGTTATGCCTCTACGTCAGCTCAAATTAAGTGGCGTGGCTTGTTTCTTTTAAGCAATAGGCCACAATCCGCGAGTATAGAATTGAGCCATAAAGCCCTTCATGCTGCGGTGTCTTGAGTGTTCAATGTACGATATATTCTTTAGTTGGTCCATTATTGTTTTCCAATAATAAACGTTTTTCGAGAGCATTGCTCTGTCCCACAGGGGTTAGCTCGGTCTTTGACCTCTACTTTTTGGATAAAACGGAACAGCCTCCAATCGAGATATCACCCCATATAAGGGCTTTAACGCTGGCTTTTTCGCTGTTTTGGAAACAGCCACAATTTCCATCATTGAATTTCTTGAGTAATTTTTTTTAAGTTTAAGCATCAATTCCGCGCCCGTTTCTTATGCCTCTGCGGTTTAGCTTTATTTTGGTGTTATGTAAATTCAGCACCATCCACCCGTCAATTTTAACGTGTTTTAAATTTCAAGAGGTGATGAGACTTGGAGGAACAGTAAAATGAGGAGATTGAAAATCAAGAATCCGAAATAAGGAGTACCATCCAAAAGGTAATGCTTTATCACCATAATATTTTTTATTAATGTTAATATTGCCAACGTACTCATCGCTGAGTAATAAAATTGGATGTTGACTATCTTTTAACGAATACTATCTCCGATTTCACTAATTCATGGTAACATCGGTGGCCTTAACGCCGCCTCATATGCAATGTTTTTGGCGCGGCTTTTTTGCGTTGTTTTGTCAAAAACGTGTGCTAACGAAACCTTGTCCGGAGTTTAAGGCGTTTTTAGCTTACTTTTATCTAATTTTTGGCTACAATACGGCCGAAACCCCAACAATAGTACAATAGCAGCAATGATAAGTAATGAGGAAAAGCATCGTCCCGTCTGGCGTAATGCCGGTATCCAAATCTGCTTACCTTATCTGCGAGTTTATGTGAGTGGTTAATAAAACGGCTACCATGAGGTCCGAAATCACAAGCGGCACTAAAAAGTTGTTGGCTCAATTGAGCTATTCAGTTTTCTCAACTGTGTGGCAGAGCTGTATTAATGACGCCGATGGAATCAGATATGAATATACTCCTAAGTTCGCAAGCATAGCCGACAGTGAACAGACTATTGACGATTCGAGACAGGCGTTATTAAATATGCTCATAATCACTGGGGTGATTATCGTCACCAATACAAACGAATAACGCAGACTTGTTGTCAACAAAGATGCCACATTTGCTTGAGGTTTTATTGGACAATTTTTATCGGCTGTAAATAAGGCTCATCAAAAAGGATCAAAACGCGGGACTACAATTCGCAAAACGATAACTTGTTATCTTAAAGGGGAAGTTTAGATCCAAGCCAGCAGACTTAAGCTAGACTTAGTCAAACAGCGCTTTGCTGGTGGGGCTATGATTGAATAGGTTTGCCAGACACTTTGATGAACCAGCTTTATTAAAGCAGCGATTTAAAAAGGTACTCAATATTACGCGCTCTATTAAGCATCAAAAGTGGCTGAGAGCTAAGAGTTTTGTTTTTGCTGATGTTTCACAGCTCAATCTTAAAAGCACTTAATAAACTAAGCATCACATTGAGCGTAGTACTGGAGAGGCCATTACACAGCCCGGTTTGCAATGAGGGTGCAGTTAAATATTACCGGCATGTCTCCGCTTTCTATGCAGGCAACGCCAAATGCTTTTTTCACTGGCTTTTTTCCACTAGAAGCGGTGTTTCGAAAGCTATGTTGAAGGCAGAGTTATTGCGCCGAACATTTCAGACAAACACTGCAAGTCAAAGGGCAAAGCAAAAAACATCATTTTGTAACGTATCACAGAGAAAAATGTTTAACCTCAAACTGATATTACGGTGTTTATATGGCGAGTTTTTTCATTGATTGATATTAGGACACAAAGTGGAATTGATTGATACCAAATAAAAACATGGCACGGGCGACAAGTTTCATGTTATCTCACAAGAATTTTTATCAGATGTATGCGTATCAGGGCACAAATATCTAAAATGGTGTCGGACAACTTAGGTGGATTATCTTACCTGTTGAACGAACGATTCTCCTTTTTCCTATGCCAAGTCCGTGTTGCGTTTTTCAGCAGAATTAGTATATTTTGATATTGCCCATAAACAGAGCTTACACCTGATTGATAAGATATAAATATACCCGGCAGAACTTGCAGAGCTGTTAATGAGCCGGACAGCAAAAATTACTTGACGTGGTAGATAGTATTGAGCAATATTTAAAATTACCTACCCTACTGTAAAGATTTTCATAGGGCAAGACTCGCAAGAGCGAATAGATTCTTTGGAAATCCCCGATAACACAATAGCTTGCAGTGAATTTGCAAACCTCCTCAATCAACGCAGCATGATTACAAGATTCGAAAAGAAAGTGGCTTTGGGCAGACACAAGATTGTCAGCAAAAAATTACTGCGAAACAATTGAGTTTATAACCTATATACAATCCGATGATGCCCGACTTGGGTAACATCAATTATCGGATAGCAATAACTAGGACAGATAAAGGCTATCGGAATTGGAATCGGACGGCTGTAAGGCGGCTGTTTATGTGGGCCACTCGGTATTGCGCTTTGCGAATTTGGTAATTGTTGCTACTTTAAGCGAGTTATTCGATACTATGAAGTTATCGATGAAATCATAATCGTATCCCAATGGCTTATGACCAAAAGCAATCTCCCCAGCCTTGCGATATCGAGCTAGAAGATAATCTAAGCCGCGAGAGGCTCAAGACTGTTTTTCCCAGCGCCAACTTAGAGCCATGTTTAAAGTGGTGCAAGTGAGTACTCTTGAAGCCTGCGCTATCAGCAAACGTCTTTCTGGAAAAAAAGCTTCGAAACAGCCTACAATATATTTAATAAAATAACATGAGGGTTCGATTCACTACTGCGTAGTGAAAGCAATTTCGGCCAAATTGTAAAAGAAGCACATCCGAATTAGGTTTCTGTTTTCTGAATAACGCAAAACCATTTATTAAGTCGAAACAAAGCTCCGAGGCTTAGACGAAAAGATTATGCTTACTAGTTGAGGTTTTACCTTTTGCTAATAAGTGCTTATACAAGCACTTTCAAACATCGTTTCCCGAGAAAGCAATTAGCAAAGATGACGTTGTCGACGAGCTTTTAATGTGTTTGGACAATTTCAGCTCGCTCCTACGAAGGGGATAGACGGACAACTAGCGGAGGCAGACGTTGAAAAAAATTTAAATTTGGTATGATAATATGCACATGCATTACGCAAGTTTCCAGAATAACAAAAACTAACATTACCAATTCATTGGTCTTATTGGTCCTTTGGTTAATTTTGTTTTTTAAGTTTTTAGTTTTATTGATAGGGAGATGATGCGAAAGCTATAGATATGTTATGTGCGCGAATACTTGAACGCAAAGAGGAAGAGCCCGTAACTTTTGGGGAGATTGCGACTATTTTTTGAAAGGACAAGTTTAACTGTTGCCCGGTTAAGCCTTGACGCCATTTTGTCATTGAGCTACTCACGCATTCGAAGAAATTACTGGACCACTCATTGGACGGTGGAGCGTAGATTGTTTTTTCAATACGAAAAATATGCGCAATGGTGGCAGTGCTAGTGGTCGAATCGACCCGTTGGGTGGCGATAATGGTGGTGGCGGATATTTAATTTTTCTACAAGACATCTTCGCGTATAACAGACGCGAGGGAAAAAAGCTCTTGCGACCAGGCAATCATTTCTTCTTGCGAACTCATTGCAGAGTACTTCTAGTGGCGCATCCTTAACATCTTCACCTGATTGATATTACCGACTTTTTGAACAATGGCGCACATGCAAATCTGTAACCTGATTTTGAGGGCCTAGACATGGTTTTTGGCCTATGAAATTGTTAAACGTTTTCTATCTTCACATGGCATTTGTACCTTCAAATCATAAAAAGAGGGTATGGGTTAACTACGGATTTTATTTCGAATCGCTATGCGCTGTCCATAAATTGCCTCACAGCCAGCTTGGCGTTTGACAATGAACAGGTAATACGGAAATTGGCTGTGCAGGCGTCGTCAGGGGAGAATCCATAACATAAAAGTGAAGAGCTTTGTAAAAACCGGGGCAACAGAACAAGTGCATTGATTTGCGGTGCTATTAATCAAATCTTGGCCCTTTTCAGAGTGGCCTCGCGCTCAACACTTATCTGTCGCCATAAAAGATGGGGGGACTATATATATTGTTTGCTTTGAGATAGCGGTTTGTTATTGCGTTGAGATAGAACAATGATATGTCAAGTATTTTAAATAGTCCTCGCTGATATTCAAGCGCCACTTATTCAAGTAATCGAACTAAACACACTATTAAAGAACATCCCGGAGGGTTTTTTATTCCGCACATCAAGCGCAGAAGGCATTGTTTGATTGGGGATAGGGAGCTTGTTCATTACGAGTGAAACCGTATGAGTTCAAATATGTGGGAGGCGGATATGCCTTGGAAAAACTCCTTGAGCTATCAACAAAATCATTGAAGACTTCTTGACTTGTAAACTACAATGATCCGCGAGCCATTGAATTGGTTAGGGACTGATGACATCATAATGAAGTGTAAGTTAAGCAGAGACTGTTGTGTCTCTGAGGTTCTGCAAATTTCGCCAATAAAAAGGCCTCTCAGCCTTTCACAATCTTAATTAATTCACAACTTTAATTTAATGATTCAAACAAGACTTCATTTCGATCTCACACTACTTGTCGGCATGGATTAAGTTTGGTGACTTTGGAGATTCGGGGGCCTTTAAAAAGTGGGACGGCCGTTTTAATTAGTTTTGTGACCTTTCAATGTATTCCTTTAAGTTAGTGCAAGGATTAGTTTTAATTTAAATTTGTGAAAAAAAAAAAAACTAATAACAAAAAAAAAAAAAAAAACTAACAAAAATTTAAAAAATGTTTTTTTTTTTTAAAATTTTCGCGCTTATTCTTATCAACGTTTTGCAAATAAATATAGCGAAACCACGTCACATGACTTAGGCAGCATGTAATTGCTAAAACTAATTTCATGGTCATATTTAAACGTGGCAAAAATAGAATATATGGGGTCAATTTTGGCAGCCATTATTAGTCTGATCATAAAGTTGGATAACTTGGAGTTAGTTTGATGTAACACATATGAAGAGCGATAAAGGCAGTTAGCCTCTAATAATTAAGTTTGTTTAATTCTGCCCAATAGAGGATATCGCATTAAATGATTAAGGGATTTAAAAATTCCGTCCCAAAAGTAATATGAATTAAACACCTTAATTGGGCGGTAATCCGATTTTTTAATTAGGTAACCTCGAGTAAGGTACATCGGCATTTTAATGAATACTTTGTTAGTCATCTTTGCTTTTTAACAATTCAAATAGCTTCAATCAACAGTATCAACAAGTGGAAAACGTTCCGGATCATGCACCGTGAACATACCTTGCAATACCAAACATCGTTACCCATGCTCAAAATGCGTTAATAAGTAACGAACATGCGGCCATCATTTCACCTAATAGTAAAATTGGCCTTTGTCAGTCAGATCCATTCAGGAAAGCTTTCTTTGGAGCTATTGAGAGTTCGTTCATATTGGATTTCCGTATTAGTTCTTTGTGAAATTAATAATAAATATTCGGCAATTACAATGATAAAAATCACATGCGTATGCGGTGAACACTGCTAGTATGGAGATGTCTAGTAAGTTTCATCTTCCAAGGTCTTAACATGTTCTAGAAGTCGACGCCTTCTTTTTATTGCTGTGGGTTTGCTGTTTTGACTAAGTTTCGCATAGTTTTACATTCCAAATATTTGAATCTGCCCCCCCCCTATTGAATTAATTAACTGGAACTTTGCAAATATATGTTGAGAAATCCTTACTATAATATTTGGAATAAAATCTTCGTAATCTTTAAGCGCAAATCTTCTTATAACATGTCTATTTATCGTCAGGCCAAATTAGCGCGTCTTTTTTTAAACCATTAATGATTAATTCGAGATGATCCGATTAAGAATCGCGCAATCGCGGCGGCAGTGTTTCGTATAGCCACACACGGTCATGCTGTATAATTGTATAATAGCGTTGACTGAGCCCACTGATTCCTAGTGCAGGAAGATTTAACTGTAATTCAATACCTTTGTTCTGTGTTTCATTTCTTGCGCTGCGTAAAGGCGCAATTCCTTACGCAGCTTTACAATCCTGGTTTGTTGCCCGATAATTTGCTCTATGGCACCTACACTGCACTTAAATTCACCAATTTTTTTTGATGCTATCACCGGCATTAGCCATTTGAATTATTAGTTTTTCTTCAGGCCTCGAAGCGCTGGGCTTTGATTTAACACGAATGATGAGTTGAAAGAATATTAGCGACTTCTTTTAATCTTCGTTAATAACTTACCAACCTAGAGAAGTGTTCCCATGCTTCACCTGCAACGTAAAACCATAAAACAATACTGAATCCATTTGTGGATGAATGAGGTATTCTCGTAGGGACTTTGTAGGAGCGGCAAGTTTTGGAATTTCCCGGCGACTGCATCATATAGGAATTTATAAATGTTTCTAAGTAGAAATAGTAACCATTACAACGCAATGTTTTAATGGTGCCACGACAGTTTTCGAGCCAATCAAAACAACGACGCGGAAGGACTAACTGATTATCGTCAATATTCTGCGTAAACTGGGATATTCACAATAGGTTGCCAAAAAAGATTCAACTCTTGAAACAATAACATCTCAACGCAGCCTGCCTGCCGGAGTAACATAACCAATTCGCTAACTTGCAGAAATAACGTTTGTTAACTTAGATCGATACTTTTATTTATTGTGAGTATCGCTTCAGTAAAACGTTGAATAAGGTTTGTTCAGCTTGTGTTCCCATGTGCCATTATCTTCGAAGCTAACATTATCCGGAAGATGAAATACGTCGTTTAACTTTGCAGCTTTTCAATCTATTGCCTATGGCGCCACACATGAAGGATCTGCCCAGGGAATGATGAGAACGATGCCAAATAACAACTCATAGTGGTTTTATCTTTCAGTTACAATGTCGCGCAATACGCCAAATTGTCGACTGGTGAAAACCTCCCCTATACCAAGCGATAAAATTGCGTATGGAGATTCTTTAATTTTTTCCATTTCAATAGATTGTCCGTAGGCATTTGATATTGTCCTTGAATCACAAAACAATGTGGCAAAAAAAGGGCAAAATGAGTAGCTGTTTTAATAGTTCGTGCCCACCTAATGCCCCGCTAAGCAAGCATAATGATGGTATTACGCTGGAAAATTCGATCTAACTGTAAAGTTTTCAGTTCCAACAAGAATTTCATTGCCGATCTAGGATCTGGGTATTCCGCTAACTCCAGCCCATCTAACGCATATAACTATATGGCAGTTCTTCAGGCAACTTGGCAGTGAAACGTCAAGAACAGCCTCCTTGATGCTTTTGAGCTCAAGAAATCTTAACCACAGTAAATGAAGAACAATTTGAGCGGCTAGAGATAAAAGCTGATCCTATCTATCCGCGGCGCTTTGAGACTCTCATGGCCTATTTCATTAAAAAAACAAATCTAATGATGATCCATTAACACAGCTATAGAATAATTTTTTTTGGACTTCCTCGCAAACAAAAATATTATTCTACACGTTTACACAGCATGTAACGAAAAGCGATAAGGTAATTCGTAAGTTTACTGTATTTTGTATTGAAATCACAACTGTCGAATCATCCTCTGAATAAATTCAGCCGGCATCTTGGATTCCACTTTGTGAGAATTTAAATTCCTCCTTTTGGAAAGATGGATCCCATCGCATTTTTTTACAAGCGACTACGGGTACTGGTGCTCACGAAAGATCCTTAATATCACTTTTCGCAATATCACATTCAGATAACACAGCACATTTTCATGTACGTGAATGTTGAGTGCCCGTGGTAGTTTGATGCTCAACATGCCAATATGCTGTTCGTATTGGTCCGATCTTTGCGAATCAGTCAGTACAAAAGCGCCATTTAGCGTATTGAACGAGATGGAGTTAGGGTGAATAATATCTTTCCTTATTTGTTTTGCAGCCACTTGTCGTTAGCCTTCACAATCCATTGGATGCCGATAAAACCTCAGCATTGAATTGTTTGAGATATAGATTCGACTACTAACTCAAGTGCTCAGCAACACTCATTTTACAAGCGGGCTCCCTAAGGGTTGATAAGTTTCGGTTTAGCATTAAAGTGCTCTGCTTCTCACCAGATAAAGTGGATTGAACATTATGTTTGTCAATTACAGACCATCTTAGTAAGATAGTGCGGTGCTAGGTGTCGAAAACATGTTTCGCTCTCGGTTAAGTATATTGGAATAAATAAACTATTTTCTATTGCCTACAACCAATGTTAGGAGTTGCGCCATTATGGTTGCTAATGCAGGGCTATCCGAGCCGATAAGACGCAGGAATTGTTTGTGGATCAACCTCTAAACTCCCCCCTTTCATGACAGCCTTAAGTGTTTTTTTTTGCTTTCTTAGTCAATGATTTTGTCACTCTGTGTAATAGCACTGCCTTTCCAGAATTTTCTTCCATAAACGCGTCTCGGGTATAGCCCTGGCCTGATTTGCTCTGAGCAGTCTATCAGCGAGGGGCAATAATGAGAATTGGTTTTGGTAAATGGATTTAATTACGAGGGCACTTTGGTAACTTTTTTGCTGCCAGCAACAAACTGAACGACTGTTTTCGTGAAACAATTGCGGGTGCTAACCTAGTCATTATCGCCGGTAACCCGCAGCTTAAAAAATAAAATTTAGCCACAAAAGCCTCATCTATTATCATTCTGGATGTAGTAAATCCGGGAAATAACGCTTTAAAAATCTGTAAAATGTTTCGCTAGGTCCGCTTAATAATTCAATTTGAATTCCTCGGTCAGAAAGCATTCTCCTGACCGTTGTGATATCAGGTTGCAAGGTTTCAACTTTTGTCATTAGGAAGCCCGCAAAATTTTCAAGTCCCTGCGTGGGTGGGCTCAACCATGGGAATCCCAATTTTTATTGAAACAGTGCTTCTATGATTTGTAAATTAGGCGTACTTAACATTTTTTGATACTTCAAGCAAAAACTGAATCTCATCAATATGCACCAGACAAACTTCACAAGTGCATGCCATCTTAGCCATCGCGTCAATGAAGATCAACTGACATATGCTGCTTTTGATGACCACTCCTTGATAATACGATTTGGGGGTTTTTGGGTTTTTTTTTCAGAGCAATACTCGACCGCTAAAAAAAAAATTAAGCGCTAGTCTTTGCTGCTAGGAGTGCTTGGCAAAATCGAATAGAATCCATACTAGCTGTTGTTTGCCGCTAAAACGTTGTCAATTGTAATTTCATCTCAATTACCTGTCATACGAGATATACTGTTTTCTAATGCCTTGTTGTTTTGCCCGTTGCAGTAGACCATGAATAAAACAGACGCACAGTAACGTGACAGTGAGCCGTAAGTGTTTCTAAAAAACTTGGCTTGGGAACTCGATAGCAACTTGGCATATCGTGTTTTTAATTTGGGGGCCGTTTTCGCTAAGAGTGGGATTTCTATGCTACGTAGGGAATTCAAAATCAAACGCCGATGAGAATTTATTGTACATCAGCAAGAAAACTGAGGAAATAGGATATGAGTCTTTTCGGATTTTTAACAAAGAGCCCCTGATAAATTTCATGTAATTCCCCAAAACATTTTCAAACATTTTAACGATGCGAGTAACACCTTTGGCAAGGTAGCCTAATTTTTATCCAACTCTATAGCTAAGAGCTTCCCGTCAATGGTTAATTGCAAAGGATGTCTAACTGGGTGTTTTGGTATGTGGTTTAATATTCATAAAACGTCCTTATTAAAATAATTCATCATCTTAAATCAAGATACTCATCCGGTGTAGTTGAAATTCTGGCCTTGTTGTATGTCAAATTGTTTCTAACCTCAGCATCATATTTGCGTGGGTTAATCTTTTTTGACCCTCTTGCCGCTCCTTTGATGTTGGTTGCATTTGATTTACGCTCATTTGGTTCACCACATGCAATTTGTGCAGCCATTTGTGCATACTATGACCGGCGGTACTTTCTCCGTTTTATGGCCAGCCCTAAGCAACCTCGCGTCTTGTTCTAGCGAGTGCGCTGCAATCTTGTGTACAAACTGAGCGTTTTGACCATTTATTCCCAGTGTTGGTAAAAAATAGATCAGTTAGTGTTTTTGAGTTGTAATTCGAAAAATTCGCCGTTTTGCGGTTTAGTGCAGTATTATACTGTAACTATGATTCTTTCAATGATTTTGAACTGGATTTTAAATCGGCCATGGAACTTAGCCGTAGAGTACCATCCTGCTGCGGGCATCTTCACAGTCAATACTCTAGCCCTAATAAATATACAAGTGTCCATCATGGAAACTGTGGCCTGTTTCTGGTAAGAATGCCCACTGAACTCGCGCTGGTATCATCTATCGTCGTTGGCTCCCTTCCATCTATGTCGAGGCTATGCTTGTAGCTTGGCTTTCGGGGTTATATCGGGTGCCGTCAACAGCAGCCTGCAATTTCAGAAGCAGCTCTCTTTGCCGAGTTGTTATGATAAATAAATTCATGAATTCAATATTTTAATTAACGCATCATAATCATAAAAGCAGCATTAGACGGATGCTGTTCCTCGCGTAGGTTCTTTAAAAATTGGCCCGGGCACGCAATGAATAATTTGATCATTAATTACACCAAATTTACGCTCACTGTGGCCTTTTGCATTCTCGAATAGAACGCTGCAACATTTTAGCTGTGACGCCTAGTTCACTTCGCAAGATAATGGTGATTAGGCTTTATAAATACTCGGGACATTGTCTATGGTTATTTCTTGAGGTAGTGATGGCAAGGCCAATCATCTTCGGCTAGAAAAATTCATATTTTTTGGCAAATGAATCTTTCTGACAAGCGTTGACCAAAAGCTGCGGCTGCTCTTTCCAATTCGGACGTCAACCCCAAATAAAATCTAAGCGAGTCATTGTACTGTA
>Ga0163217_1072648_pt1 | contig 12969 bp, 17 predicted proteins | sample SynspAceP_FD_185933 | JGI IMG/M metagenome (GOLD analysis project Ga0163217, IMG submission 185933) | Saline lake microbial communities from Ace Lake in Antarctica - Synechococcus sp. Ace-P (PacBio error correction) | ecosystem: Environmental > Aquatic > Non-marine Saline and Alkaline > Saline ...
AAAAAAAAGAAAAAAAGGAAAGGGGAAGGATTTTAAGGGCCTGGCCCCCCGTTCCCAGTAAAAAAGCCCCACCCCTTCAAAAAAACCCTGAAAAACCCATGGCCCCCCCCCTGAAAGGGGTGGGGGGGTTTTTTCATTTCCTAGTAATTGGCAAAACCCTTCTTGGAATTTTGCCCAAATGGCCCTCCGCCTTTTGGCGTCCCCTTGTTCGCCCTTTCTGTTTTGCCCTGGATCAGCGGTCCTTGTTTGGCTTGGCCCCTGCCCGCCGATGCCCGCCACCGTTGGAAGTGGAAGTTGGGGGCAACAAGACTCGGCATGCTTCGCCTTTTGAGCCAGCAAGCCTGACCATCGCCAAAAGGCGACACCGTCCCGCTTTGTCAACAAAACTGGCCCCCCAATAACGGCCGGTGTTTTTTCGACGGCCCACGAAAAGAGCTGAAGCCACCTCGGCCCTTGGGCCTTCCAACCGCGGGCGAAATCCTGAAGAAACCTTCAGTGAAGTGGGCACCCTCACCTCTTGTGCGAACGCCCACCGGGAGTGCCTCCGGCCCATGGTGGGCAGGGTGATTTTGTGGAGTGAAGCCGGGGTCTCTGCTTCTTTGATCAGCCCCTCGAAGCCCTGAGCAGCGAAGCCGTGATCACAGGATTGGTTTCGATCGTGGGCCGCAGGCTGGCTTAGGGCCCCAACTGCACGGCCTATTTTTGTATCGTTGCCCCGGATTTTTCCAATGCCGTTCGCCTGATCAGCCTTTTATTCGCTCTCTGTCTTGCCCTCCTCTTCGGAGGCAGCCCCAAGCTTTGCTGCGGAATAGCGCCCAATGGTGGCCAGCTCTTCTCCCGCCAAATTGCGCGGCCTCCCACATGGGAGGCGGCAATGTGGTGAATGCCCGAGCGCACGCTTTGAAGCAGTGGAAAAGCTCTGGAGGCTTACCTGGCTGATTACAGCACTGATCATGAGGCAAGCCAATCGCCGCCCAGGTCACCAAGGGCAAGAACGCCATGCCCGCCTTCCTCGTCCCGGCTTACCGAAGCCGACATTGCCCCCGATGTCTCGCCTATTGTCGGAAGAAATGGCGGCCCAAAGGGCTGGACCTGATCCTGTTTTCGAATCTGAACTGATTGGATCCTCGAAATCACGCCCGGCCTTTGGCGGGCTTTTTGTGCCGCCTGAGCCACCAGCTCACGCTTGCTGGGGTGAGGGCGAGCCACCTCAAGGTAAGAGATCTTCGGGGATCCTCGGCGATGTCCGTACCACTGGGGAGCACGCCATGGGCATGGCGGTGAACCCAACCAGCCAGCCAAAGTTCCTTTCGGCATCCCTGCTGCTGGACTCGGAAGCTGCGTGACTCCGCCACCAGCCCGGGCCAACAAGGTCCCGTGACTCCTCGCTCTCCCCAATCCTTTGAATGTCCGTAGATATCGACGCGGCCCATCATATCATTCGCGCCCTGTTTTGCTGCTCTGCCTTGGTCGCCGCCACCACCCCCTCCCCCAGGCTCCAGACCTTCCTCTGCTGATGGCTGTCCCCTGCTGTAACCCCGGCAGTGCGGTTTTTTCCCAACTCAAAGCGGCCTGCCTCCCTTGCCGCAGGTTGGCCCGCAAAGAATGCCGGCGGGTGTCTGTCGCTTCGGATGCCATCTACGCGCCGATGGCTGCCCGCGTCAATTTGTCCCCACAGACCCCGTGGCATTTGAGCTCTGATGGAAGGGTGCAAGGGTTCGCTTGGGGCGCAGCAGCCGAAAGGTGAAGGTTGAGGCGCGGCTGGCTCAACGCCGGCGGCGGCGGGGCAGTTCATGCAGCAATGTTGCTTGGGTGGGTGGATCCATCAGCAGCAGATCGCCATGGCCAAGCTCCAGCAGTGACGCTCAACGGCTGTCCGGGCCTCGCCTTTGGGTTTTGAAAGCGAAAACCTGCGGGGTTGCCCCCAGGCCCTCAAATGAAGCGATCGCCCGCGCTGGGGTCGAGTTTCGGTTTCATCCGTTCGGCATGCCAGCCCTCCGGTCCGTCCCCGCCCGGTAGAGATTGATCCAGCACCGAGTTTGAAAGCACAACCCAGCGACGCGTTAAGCAGCGCAACCGCAAAATCCAGAACGCGGGGGATCCAGGGCTGGGCGAATCTGCTGCTTCACCGCTGTAGGTGTAAGCCAAAACCACGGATCGGCCACCAAGCAGTGAGCCGGGGCAGATAGCCGACCCTGCCCCGAAGATCTGAATCGAGTCTGCCTGCAGGGCACCCTCCGCTTGCAAGCCTTTCAGGGTGGCGTCGGCATCAAGCAGGCCAGCCCTGGCTGGTGACGTCCAGCTTCAAGGGTCTGGGTCAACGCAGCCGTAGAACGGAGATGGTGTAGCCTTGAAGCCGGTGGCGTTGGCGTTGTACCACTGCCTCACTTTCATGTTCACACCTGGCTGACGAGCTTGTGGCGGGGGGCAAGCAAACCGGGCCCGAATTGCTTGAACTCCCGGGCTGGCGTCGAAGGTTTTCATTCCACACCTGAAGGTTGGTGCCATCGCTGAATTTCAGTTAGGCCTGGTCGGAAAGGGGCCCGCCCTTGGTGGAGGTGGATTTGAAATTGAAGCCGGTAGCTGTTGTAAGGCAATGGTCCACCGCGAAGTCGGTGTTTTGAAAGTTGGTGCGTTCCGAAGGGGAAACACCCAGGGGAACCGTCGAGCTGGATCGACTTGCCTGACGCTGGTGCCGCCACCCACGGCCGGTTCAGCTTTGCTGCAGGTGGCAAGCCTGCGCCCGCTGAACCGTCAAGCAGCAGCCTCCGCCTAGGAAAGCAAGAGCGAGCCAGGCAGGGCCCGTGGCTGAAGCGGGGCCGCAAAAGCGTGAAGAAAGGGAAGCGAGGCATCACGGATTCTATTTCAGTGGTCAGTAGAAAAAACATAAAAAGAGTGCTCTGCCGCTCCGTTCGGATGATTCGCTATTTGTTTCGGGCCACCCCACCCTGTGGAGCCAAGGGGATCCGGCTCGGTTTTTTCCTACACAGAAACAACGTCAGGAGGTCAAATGCCAACCCACCGCCGAGCAGTTAACCGAGAAGGCCTGGGGCGCGATGTCGCCGCCCAACATGCTGGCCCAGCAGCGCCGCCAACAACAACTCGAAACCGAACATCTCTTCGCGGCCCTCTTGGCCAGAGGCCTGGCCTGGCCACGCGCATTCTCGAGAAGCGGGGGTGGATCCCGCCGTGCTGGGCCCAGAATGGTGGAAACGATCAATCAGCACGCAAGCCCAGCCTGGGTGCGGCGCCTGAAGTCTGTTTTTTCTGGGCAAGGCGCTCAACGCCCTGCTCGATCGGCTGAGGGTGTTCAAAGAAGGAGTTCAACAGACAGCTTCCTTTCGATTGAGCACGCTGCTGTTTGGCCTGGCAGGCGATGGGCCGTTGCCGGGCGCCAGCTGCTCTCGCAGTGCGGGCATCGATGCGGCGGAAACTACGGGAGGCGATCGAATGCGGTGCGAGGCAAGCCAGAACGGTGACCGATCAGAACCCCGAGGGCACCTACGAATCCCTGGAGAATACGGCCGTGATCTCACCAAAGGCGGCGCGCGAGGCAAAGCTCGATCCCGGTGATCGGCCGCGATGAGGAAATCCGGCGCACCATCCAGATCCCTCACCGCCGCTACCAAGAACAACCCGGTGCTGAACGGTGAAACCGGGTGTGGGCAAAACCAGCGATCGTGGAAGGGGTTTGGCCAACGCAATCGTCAACGGTTGATGTGCCCTCGGCCCTGCAAGAACCGCCAGTTGATCTCGCTCGACATGGGCCGCGCCCTGATTGCCGCGGCGCGAAATACCGCGGTGAATTCGAGAGCGGCTCAAGGCCGTGCTCAAGGAGGTGAACCTCCAGCGAAGGCAGATCGTGCCTGTTCATCGAATGAGATTCCACACCCGTGGTGGGTGCTGGTGCCGCGGGGGCTCGAATGGACGCCACAACCTGATTTCAAGCGATGCGGCCCGGCGGTGACTGCGTTGCCATCGGTGCTACCCACCCTCGATGAGCACCGCCAGCACATCGAAGAGGATCCGGCCCTGGAACGCCGCTTCAGCAGGGTGTTCGTGGATCAGCCCCACGGTGGAAGACACGATCTCGAATCCCTGCGTGGCCTCAAGGAGCGCTAATGAGGTCCAACACCGGCGTAAGCATCGCCGATAACGCCTGGTGGCAGCGGCCCGTGCTCTCCAGCCGATACATCGCCGAATCGCTTCTTGCCGATAAGGCCATCGACCTGATGGATGAATCAGCGGCCCGATTGAGATGGGATCACCTCCAAGCCCGAGGAGATCGATGAGATCGATTCGCAAGATCCTGCAGCTGGAGATGGAGAGCTCTTATTGGGCAGAATCGGGACCCCGGGGCAAGCCCCCCCAAAAAGGAGCGGCTGGAGGCGGATCGAGCGGGAAACTTGGGCGGGGAAAAGCCCCTTTTGGGGGGGGGCCGGGGAAAACAGCAAAAGAAAAAAGCGGCCTCAATGCCCAATGGCAGAAGGAGAAGGGCGCCATCATGCCCTCTCGGCCTCGGAGATCGAGCGTGAGTTGCGGTGGACGGCTCAAGGCGCAGCTACGACCTCAACCGGGCGCCGCCCCAAGCCTGGAGTACGGCACCCTGGGAACCCTCAAACAAGAAGCTGCGCGGCCAAAGGAGGCGGCCCTCAACGCCGAAACGGCGAAAAAGAACCTGTTGCGTGAGGAGGTCACCCTCGGACGACATCGCCGAGGTGATCGCCAGTGGACCGCAATCCCGGTGGCCCGCTTGGTGCAGAGCGAAATGGAGAGCTGCTGCATCTCGAAGCCGGAGCTGCACAACCCGGGTGATCGGCCAGCAGCAGGCGGTCACGGCGGTGGCGAAAATGCGTTACAGCGCTCCCGCGCCGGGTTATCAGATCCGAATCGGCCACCGATCGCTTCGTTCCTGTTTCTTGGAACCCACGGGCGTGGGCAAGACGAACTCTGCCCAAAAGCCCTGGCCGCCCAGATGTTCGACAGCGAACGAAGCCAATGGTGCGCATCGACATGAGCGAATACATGGAGAGCAACGCTGTGAGCGCCTGATCGGCGCCGCCTCCCCGGCTATGGGGTTACGAAGAGGGTGGCCAGCTCACCGAAGCCGTGCGCCGCCGCGCCCTAATGCGGTGATCCGTGTTCGATGAGGTGGAAAAGGCCCATCCCGATGTGTTCAACGTAACTGCTCCCAAGGTGCTCGATGACGGTTCGCGTCACCGACGGCCAGGGCCGCACGGTGGAATTTCACCAAACACGGTGCTGATCTTCAACAGCACATCGGCAGTGCCCTCGATTTCTGGATCTTGGCCGGTGATCCGGCCCGCCATGGCGAGATGGAAGAAGCGAGTGACACGAGGCCCTGCGCGCTCACTCCGGCCGGAGTTCCTCTAACCGCACTGGAATGAATCGATCATCTTCCAACAGCCTGCGCGCCGATGAACTGCGCCATAGATCGTTGTGCCTGCCAGGTGGAACGTCTGCGTTCAGCGCCTCGGAAGGGCGCCAAGCTGGCCTTGAGCTTGAGCACCGAAGCATCCCGACTGGATCGCTGCCGCCGGATATGACGCCGGTGGTATGGGGCCCGTCCCTTGAAGCGTGCGATTCAACGGGAGCTGGAAAACACCCATCGCCCAAAGCGATCTGGCCGGTCGCTTCCTGAGGAGGCACGATCGGCGTAGCTGTGGAAAGCTGCGGGAGTAGCGGCGTTGGCCTCTCCCAGGCCCTCAAGCCATGAACTGGCGATGGTGTGATGACCAACCTGGCCGTGAGGGGCCAATCGTCCGACTGACAGCAAGGAGAGCACGCTTGCCGTACAACCAGTCACCCTTGAGAAAATGGCTGGGATCACAATGAGCGCGATTGCGGCTACTCGGTTTCCTTTGTGCTTTCAACTGTCAATCTTTTGTTTCTTTTAACAATCGCTAACCCTGTAGATTAATTAAAAGAACGTTCAGGCGCTTTTTCATTGCTGCCAATGTTGACATTCCTCGCGTGGCCGAAATCGGAAAGCCGCTGAAAGCTCATCACGGCCCAGGCACGGGTCCAGCTTGGGTCCTGCCGAACCACAACCCCGCTGACCCAGGCGGCCGCAGGGGCGACCGAAAATCGTCTTGAAAAAACCTGACTGAGCAGGCCGTTTGAGCCAGCTCGCAGCACGACAAGCCTGAAGTACTCGCCATTTGAGGAACTGCTCCACGATCTGATCGATGAATGATGAATTTCTGGGAGGTTTTCAGGCCCAAACAGCCCTTGCGGTCTTTGTGTCCCGCCAGAAAGGCCTGCGGCAGCTTTCCGCTTGCCCAACCATCCTCAAGCCCTGCTCGTGGAGGTCAAGCGACCGTTTTCCACCGTTCAGCCTCTGCTGCGCACGGTCACAGTGGAATCATGTCGGCCTAGTGTCTTGCTTCTGGCACAATGAACAGCGTTTGCGCCTGTTCGGGGTCTCCTCCGACCTGCCGCTGTTGAAAGCTGAACTTGGACGGCAATGCCGAGGAGTGGCCAGCTCAGCCCCGAAAACGTCGAATCAAAGACCGTTCACTCCAGCGGCCGCCTCAGGGCTCATAGAAGGCAATTGAAAGTGCATCCAAGTTCAATTATGCAACGCAAGATTTCGTCAGGCGCTGGAGGGTGCTGCTGGTTAGGCAAGCGAAACCCCATTGAATTCTGGCAGCGGCAAGAGCGAAATGCAATCGATCTACCGCGAACTGCAGTCGTATCCGCACCTTGGCTCGCACGGCAAATCCAGCACAATCCTGAAAACGCAAGAGCGATGCGTTGCTCCGCTCCATCCTTGATGACTGTTCAGAAGATGAGCTTGCTGAGATCTCATTCCCTTTACGCGCTGCGCAACCAGCCAGAGTCGGACCACATCCCGATCTCGTTCCAGGCGGCCCGCGCGGCCACCTACGGCGCATTCAATTGCCTATTGATTGACATTGACGATGTCACCCCGGCAACGTCGACGACGAATGGAGCTGTTGACTTTTGCCGATGGCCCCAGTGCAATGAGCTACGGACTTGTCGATGAGATTGCCAGCCGCGCCCTTAGTCACAGCGCCAAAGTCATGGGTGTGCGCAAAAGCGATATCCCCGGTGAGGCGAAGCTTTGCGGCGATCTTGCGCTACCCGTTCTGAAATGCGTATTTTTTGAGAGCATCCCAATAGCTTCGGGCAGCATGGTTTCTTCGTGCCACCTCATACTGGTGCCGGGAACCTGCTCAGGTCATTGAAACGTTTGTATCTCGTCCCAATAAGGCCCCTACTGCTGGCACCCATCTCCATGCCATCCCGCTGGAATGTCTGGATTAGTACAGAGCCAGTAGTAGCAAAGCGGAGTTGGAACCAGAAACAATGCCTTGATGGTGGCGCAAATCGGTACGGCCGTGATCATCACCGTAGAAAATCAGCCAATGTCGCCCCCCACATCACCGAGAAACAAATCACGAAATCGGATTGAGTCCGGTGAGCTTGCCAAGAAGCCGCGCGGCAGGATATTTTCGATCACCTGATCAAAACGAGAATCAGCACGCCTGAACAACGCGCATCCAAGCCAGAAAAACCTCTTGAAACATAAACAGGATGCTCACGACCAGAATGGCAAGGATGGCGCCAAAGGGAATGAAAGCCCATTCAGGCCGATGGCAAACCTGAGAGATTGGAAAGGTGCCCCCAAACAGCAAATCAAAGCGGGCGTCCAATGCCGTGATCAGCACAGCCACCGTCAGCACCAAAAGCTGGTTGAAGATGTAAGCTGTTGAGTTTACGCCGGAGCTACGCCGAGAAACATACAGGCCACGGTCATCATCCGGTAACCAGGACCCAAACAATTGGCGGACCAGCTCACCGCCAATAGAATCAGGAAAGAAGACGGTGAGCACAAACAGGAAGAAAGAATGCCCCTGAAGAACCCGCTAGAGGAACGCGGAGACGAAACTTGGAATCCCGAAGCAACACACTTTCAAGCTGCTCTTTGATGTTGCTGGCTATCGCTGGAATCAAAATCCACCTCCGGCAACGTCTGGACCAAATCGAAAGAAGCAATCACCCAGCAAATTGGGCACCAGCGTGGCCGCCTGGCGAGAATCACCCCTACGCTGAAAGAGCAGAACACGCGCTAGCGATCGCCCAGCTTGCGCTTGAAGCCCAAGGCGTTTTCTGTAGCAATCGAACCGGAATGTTCCAGAATCAGGCGAATCACCCCCGCCAGGATGAAGGTAAGAAACACACCTTCGAAGGCGCGGTAAAGCCCACTTGAAGCCCAGAGTTTCGCACGATCACCCGGAAAGACGAAGCCGAGCACCAGGGAGCGGGGGTAGACGTGAAAGGCAGGGTCAATGGCCCACGGCTCAGAGGCCCCGCGGATCAAAGACCCCTCGATCGCTCTCCTTTGGCTGGGTATGGACTCGATCCAAGCGATCGGCGATCTCACCGGTGAAGGCTGGCGCTGCCATCCTGACCAGGGCCACGTCGCAGTGGGCGCTCCAGGGCGCTGCCGCTTGGATCACGATCCCATAGGGTTCGGTCCGCCAAGGCTGAGGGGCCAGTTTCTGCGAGCTCCGGGATTCTGGAGCAGGTGATATTTCAAACGCCGGGCGATCAAAAATCACGCCCTGCAAACCCCTCTGCCTCCAGCAGGGCAATGGCGTCCCTCCAGGGAGTCGGTCCTGGGGTGACCTTGCTTCGTAAATGGTTGCCCATTTCAACGCTCGTGGTGCCACGCACCGCAGCGATCGGCACACCACGCAGGTTTCGGCAGGTCGGAGAGGGGCTTCGCCACCAGCTGGCCGGAGATCGTGAAGGCCGAGAGGCCAAAGCCAGCCGTGAATCGAAGAAACGGCCGATCAACGACACCACCATCCACACAGACCCGAAATCCAACGACCAATGCCGTTACCGGGAGCGCGGTCGCCTCGTATCCGACGGTGTTCCAGTGGTGACGAGCAAACCACATGCGGTTGCCGATCCCAAGGATGTAATGGCGCGGAAAATGCTCTGGATTTTTTGCGATGTCAGTCGCCAGATCAGATCCCCACCACGAACAAGCAGATCAGCAGCAACACCGCCGAAACAGAGCCGCCCAAGCCGAAAAACGGGCGCAGCCCTCCGCCACAGGCCCTGGCGTCGTTCCGGAAACCAGCAAGCCGACCATGGCTGATGTAATAAGGCTGGGTTGAATGAATACCAATCGATCATCACCGAATCCCGAGGTGAATGCTGGATCGGACCGATTCGCCACATCCAGCTCACCATTGGCCACGTTCTTGATGCTTGCTGCTGCGATGTCTGGTGGATCCAGTTTGTAGGGCAAGGCCTTCTGAGAAAGCGAATCCCTTCCAGCGTCCAATGCTGATTCCTGGTGACCGTCTCCTTCGCGCATCACGAGGGGGATGAGCCGGACACACCCCACCCGCAGCGTCCTGCGCTTGGCACCTGATGCAAAAGCCGTACGAGCCACCACCAACCCCGGCCAAACCCCAGGGCCCAGGCGGACGAAACGGAACGAGCTGTGGGAACAACCAGGGGCATGGCAGCAACGCAAGTGATCAAGACTAGGCCGACTTGCGAGCTGTTCCGAGATGGATGGCTTGTCAACGCTGACCTTGCGGGCTGCACGGACCAGCTCCAATCGTGCAACAGAACAAGTCGACAAGGCCTCCAGCCAAGGTTGAAGAAAACGACAGCAGCGACCAGATGCCTGTCAGGCTCCGGCCTGGCTATGAGCAAGCCCTGAGACAGCAGGTGCCCTTGAATGTTGCCGGGAGCCGATCCAAGGAAGGAGTCATTTGTAATTCGTAACAGCATTGGGAGTTCTTTTCACCAATGACGATCTCGACGCCGTGAACTTCATACTTGCGGGATTGCGTTGCAGGACCCCATCAAACCGCACAAAAAAGCCCCCCTTTCGCAGTGAGGGGGCTTGAGGTGAAAGGCATGGCTGGAGCCAAAACAGGGGTTGGCTCCGCTTGCGAAGTCAAGCCGATGGGACGGCGTGATCAAAAGCCACAGGGGTGGCCTTTGCAGAAGGCCAGGTCAAGCGGGAAGTTGTGAGCGAGTTTGCCGCTCGTGCATCACTTCCATGCCAGACCGGGCACGGTTAGCAACGTCCAAAGCCAAGGTGTTTGATCACGCGGGCTTGGCCATCGAGGACGACTGGTTGAAGTTGAAACCGTTGAGGTTGCACAGGCCATCCGTGCCTCACACGTTCCAAGGGCGGTGACCAGATGCCTACAACCGCCAGGTGGCGAGCAGGAAGTGCAGGCTGCGGCCTGTTGTTGAAAGAGGGCGTACTGGAAGATCAGCCGACCGAAAAGTAAGCCGTGGGCCGCCACCGATGTTGTAAGGTCTCTTCTCTTGGCCGAACTTGTAGCCGTAGTTTCTTGGCTCTCGCTTTCGGGTCGTCTCACGCACCAGGGAGCTGGTGACGAGTGAACCGTGCATGGCCGAGAACAAAGAAGCCGCCGAAGACACCAGCCACACCAGCATGTGGAAAGGGTTGGCATCAAAGGATGTTTGTGCTCGGCTTGGAACACCAAACATGAAGTTGAAAGGGCCGGAGATGCCGAGGGCAAATGCCGTCAGAGAACGAACCCTGACCGAGGGGTAAGATCAAGAAGACAAGCCGAGGCAGCCGCTACAGGGCCGCTGTAAGGCGACACAGATCCAGGGCGCATGCGAGGCGGTAGGAGAGTTTTCCCACTCGCGGCCCATGTAGCAGAAGATACCGATCAGGAAGTGGAAGATTCCACCCCAGTTGAAGGGGACCGCCGTTGTAACAGCCACCTCAATCGAGGCTGGCGGCTTCCAATCGGGTAGAAGTGCAAGGCCCATGGCGTTGCTGGAGGAACACAGCACCGGAGATGAATGTTTTGCGTACATCAAGGAGCCGGCGACAGGCTCGCGATGGCCGTCCGATGTCGACAGGGGGCCGCGGGCCAACGAAGGGCCACGATGAAGCAAGATGGGTGGCAGCCAGCAAGGGTGGGGATCACGCACACCGAACCAACCGACATACAGGCCGGTTTGTTGGTGAGGTGACCCACTACAGAACTGGACTCCAGGCAAAGCGCCTTGGCGCTGCTGGATGGTGGTGGTCCATAAGGACGGGGGGTGATGCTCCGAAGAGCGGGAAAATAGGTTCCGGAGAACCGGCCTTATTAATGTAACAGGCAAAACTTTCGAAACATTTTAAGCTGGAAGGCAGGGGATCGATCAGCTCATTGGATCACAATCATTTAGCCAGGCTTATTGAGTCAAATGTCCTGACCAGAGGGGGCCTGAGCGTTTCTGTGAAGTGTGAGTTCCTGATAAGAGTCTCAATCTGACGTCTTGGCTGGGCCGTTTCCTTCAAACATCGTTCCCTTGAAAGCTTTCGATAACCCATGCCCGGCTGATCAGCTGGTGGCGGTTCAGAAAGACCCAGGCTCAGAAAGTTGTGAACGGGGTTCCCGGGTTCCTTAGATCACAGTTTATGCGAATTCAAGTTGGGGCCGCTGATAGCCCTCGCAAATCGCACTGCCTAAAACCGTTCCTGATTTTGCCCCTCTTTGGTCGTTTTTGTTTAACGCGGTTCTAAGGCCCGTTTTGGGACAACGCCAGAAAGACTATTTGGACAAACTCTTGTGCTGCAACCGATCTGAGCGATGGGGGCAGGGGACTTGAACCCCACAGCCTTGCCGGCCTGCGGATTTTAAGTCCGCTGCGTCCTTACAATTTCGCCATGCCCCCGCTCAGGCAGCTTAAGATTCAGGGGTAGGGTTTCTTTTTCCATGCCACTGCTTTGGACTTCTCAGCTCGCTCCAAGTACCGATCCTGCTGGTGAATCGGCGCTAATCTGGCCGTGGCGTGCCTATCTGGTGTGTGCTTTGGCCTTTACTGGTGGATGAAAACACCCGCTGGACGGTGATGGGCAAGCTTGAAGCGCCTCGGCATCTATGGGCTGGTTTCCTGTTTTTTCCCGGCTTGATCCTGTTCCCCCCTTCTCAACCTGCGCATGGCTGGCCAGGGGCGAGGCCTGAGCCGATGAACCCGCGGTCAATTCGCTGCTTGCTTGCCTGGGGCGTGTTTTGCCCTCGGTGGAGTGGGGCTAACTGGGGTTTTCAGGCCCGGGCTTGGAATGACGAGGGTCTCAGCCGGTATTGGCCGCTGAGCTGTCCTGATCCCTGGTGGTGGTCGGCTTGGGACGGGCAGTTACCTGTTCGTCTGTTGTACACCGGCAATTATTCTCTTACCACCCGAGCGGAGTCTCAGTCCAGTTATACACCGGCGGCTGCTAGGGTACTACACCTTGACGGAGGAGCAACTCCACTTATTATGTAATTCGACCGCTTAAGCGCCCGGCCGAGCAGGAGAAATTGCTGGCGCGAATCTGGTCAGCTCAACGAACGAACTGAGCTGTGAGACGCTCCTGTCCGTGCCTGACGAAGCCTCCGATGACACCGCCCCCTGCCGCCGCCAGCCTCAGCCGTCTGAGGAAACCCCCATTCCAGCAAACGCCTTTGCAGCACTGGCAGGGCAAGGTCGCTGCCGCCTGATGCCGTTCTTCTGGTGGCGGTGGACCCGATCTGGCAACTAACCCGCCTACCGCTGCCTGGCACCTCAGGAGCGGAGCGGCCGAGGTGAACGAGCTGGGGCATTCCCTACAGCGATCCGCTTGGCGGATGGTCGGGTGATCCAGGCCGCTGCCCGGGCCGTGACTCTCGCCGGCTGGCCCACTCCCGCTGCCGTGGCTTATGCTGCTGGCCAGCCTGCGGCGGCCCGCTGAACGATTCCCCTGGTGGTGCTGTTCACCCTAACACCAACCCCCCTGCTCAAACTGGGGCATGAGAGGTCAAGAAAATTTGTCACAGGCCGCGCCGCCGGTGCCGGCCGCCTGGTGGTGCCCGAATCTTCAAAACCGCTGGAGGAGGCCGAGCGGCTTTCCACCGATCGCCACCGCGACCAGGCTCGATCTGGTGCTGCTGGTGGCCT
>Ga0163217_1113969_pt1 | contig 12969 bp, 26 predicted proteins | sample SynspAceP_FD_185933 | JGI IMG/M metagenome (GOLD analysis project Ga0163217, IMG submission 185933) | Saline lake microbial communities from Ace Lake in Antarctica - Synechococcus sp. Ace-P (PacBio error correction) | ecosystem: Environmental > Aquatic > Non-marine Saline and Alkaline > Saline ...
AAGAAAAACAACAAGCGAACAAACGGGGAAAAAAAAAAAAAAAAAAAAAAAAGGGAAGAAAAGATTTTCTTACTCGTAGAATAAATTTACGTGCCGTTTTAATTTACGCATATTGAGATGGTGGGTGGTTCCAAAACTGCCCACAAGATTGGGATCCAGCCTAACTTCTGGATGCGCAAGCGCTATGGTGAACCTTTATAATCTTGGATTCTTAGTTGTTTGGGTATTGGTGAGAGAGGGTGTTTGGGTTAGAGATAGGGGTTTCGTGTGCTGATTTGGGTGAATGGGTGGGGAGGATTTTGGTAGCTGTCTTCAAGTGGGGGCAAAGTGAATTTGGTTTTTATAATTGGGTCAGGTCTGGTTTATTCATATGACAATTAGATGTGTGTGCCTTTTTTGGGTTGTTATTTTTTTCTAGGGGCTGTGTTGAATGAAGAATTGACTTGTGTGTGTTGAAAACTTTTGTTTGCTCTTGGGCAATTCTCTTTCTCAAGAAGGCCAACGTAGGCGGTGTATTGTGGTAGTTTGGCGATTTGGTTTGTGTGCTTGGAGTTTTTCAGCGGCGGAAATTTGGTTGGGTGATGAAGTTTATGGTTCTTGTTGAAGGGAGTTCACGGCTACACGTATCCTATGTTAGCAAGGAATTGAATGGGGGGTGTATGGCTTTCCGAGAACCTTGGCGTAAATGATGTTGGGTGGGTTAGTGGTAATGATTTTTGATCCGTTGTACAGTGGGGCGGTGTGTTTGTTCTTTGGGGTTTTTTGGGTGGTTTATCGGATGGCCATTATATCTTCAATGTCATTTTTATTGAATTCCAATCAGATGCCCTACTTCTCAATTGTGCGCTAGAAGTGTGTCGTGCTGGATTTCACTGTGGGGCCTTTTTCCTTAGCTTGGTGGCTGATGTGTTGGGGGTGGTTTGCTAGCTTTTGGTTTTAAGTGTGCCCTGGGTGCTTATTGGGGCTTTTTGTTTTTTAGGGGGCGGTTTGGTGGCTCTTTGGGCGAATGAGTCATGCGAGGGGGACTGTCTATTCTAAACTTTTTCACCTTGCAAATTGTTTATGTGATAAATATGATAGGCTTATCGGGGCGGTTTGGCGTTTATATGGTGGGGTTGCCTGTAGGCCGTGGTTTCTGTTTTTAATTGTGGTTGTATGGGGTCATTTTATTGGTAATGGTCAATGGTGTATCTTATGTGGCAATTCTCGGATTGTTTTTGAGAGTACTTCGCTTGTGTTATTTTCGGTGGTGTGGGGGCATTTGTTCGGCACGGGTGGTTTCGGAGGTCGGTGCAATCTGGAATGGAATGCGTCGCAGAATAGGGAAAGCTCTACGGTTTTGGCAGGTGTTGCCCCGTTGACAACAGAAAGGTCAATGGTTGTGTTTGGATCTATTCGGATTTATTCTTTGTTTGTGCTTGGTTCGGCTTGTCGTGATGCTAGTCTATTTGGCTGGATGGTCGTGAATATTGTGGTGGTCAGATTTTTTTTCAAATTTGGCAGTTTTGGAAGCGCACCGCCGCGGCCTAAAAAATATGTAGCTATTTGGCGAAGTGCTTTATTGTGAAATGGTTTCTGAATTCGTGCTTTAGGCCTGCCAGTTCTATGGGTGTAGTGGGGTTGCCGGGTTTTTTTTTGCTATTAGTGAGCCGGCTGCCTGCCTTGTGGTTCCGGTGTTTTCGTGGGGACACTAATATTTTAAGAGGGGATTCGTGAGAAGGCTCTGTGATGCTTGTAAGGTCTTTGCCGTATAAGGAATTTTTTTTTCGTTTTTAGAAACTTGACTTTAGTCTCCGATTCGTGCGAGCTGTTGTTTCAGGGTTAGGTGAATTTACTGGCAGGGGGGTTGATTAGTGAACAGTGCAATTGTGTTTTATCTCACCAATCAGTAGGGGAGATTTTGCTGGGCTCTTTGTTGTTGCGGTGCTATGGCTCTTCGGTGGTGTGATTGCGTCTCTGAGGGAGTTGTCTTTATATTAATTATGTGTAATAATGTGAAGTGATAGGATGATTCTAAATTGTTGTCCCATTATTTGAATGGGAGTTGCGGCAATTCGGTTCTGATGGTGTGGCCAGAATAGTTGTCGGTCAATTTTAAAAGTTGATTTCATAAGGCTGGTTGACGCGTGGCGTGCTTCACGGCGGGTGGGTGTCAAATATTGCAGTTGTGAGGTTTGTGGAGATGGGGTGTGTGTGTTGTCGTAAATTAAGGAACTGTTCGGCGAAGGTTCGAGTGGGGGAATTCCGTTAAGGTGGTTTCTTTATTTGAATGTGTGTGAGTGTTGTTCTTGTGATTCGTCTGGTGTTTCGGCGATATAGATATTTTCTTATAAGCAGTTCAGGAGTGTAGGGTGGCGAGTGTGGGCGGGACGTTTTTGATTGTGTGGGCTAAATAATGTTGAGGTATTATTGGTCACGTTTAAGGGAGGTTATGATATCGTGTAGTTGGTAGTTGGGAGGCTCTTCGCTTTGTTTTGTTTGGTCAGCATTTTATAAGTAAGGGGGGACTCTACTATTTCGGTGTCTCAGAGTAACTGGAATCGGTTGGGTTGTTAAGAGTTTGAGTGTGTGTGGGAACTATCTATGTTTAATACACGATGATAGTAATTATGAGCTTTTATATAGCAAAAGTGTATTCCAGCAATCTGGAAAGGTATTTGGGAACAAATGCAAAGGCAAGTGATATAGGGGTTGGATTGAGGAGAATTAGTAAACTTGATTGGCTGGATTATTAAGGAGTGATCATGTTTTGCAAAGGATGGCTAGGTTCCGCGGTCGGAATTTACAGTGCTTGTTTACGAGGCAAAGATTGGTTATTATGATAATTAAAGGAAAATGTTGGGAATTAGTTAGGGCATTAGGGTTTCATGCTATTGGCGGCTTGCTGGTGGCCTACGGGCTGTTTTGCTTTATAATTGCAAGTAAATAAGACCTATCATGTTATTCATTCGCTCATTTGTTTGTAGAGGTTAGTCGTGCTCTTCAAGGTTGAAGAGCTATTTTCACTTTCAAATTTGTTGGGGTGCGCAGGACGTTGAATCTGCTAGCAGGCTGTAACATAGTATGGCGGCTTCTGCGCAATTGGGAGTTTGGATGTGTTGACGGACAAGCGGCTGAGTGAATCTTGGGTCTGCTTTTCCGGGGAGTTCTTTTGGGAGCTTGTTAATCTTTGGGTCGCTTTATTTGTGTGTTGGCGTTTGTGGTGCTTAAGATACTTCCGCGGAATGCGTGGATACGGGCGTTGTGGGAATGGTGCGCTCTTTTAATTGCCGCGCTAATGGGGTGTCGGAGCAGGAACCTTTTTTGTATACTTTAAGGAAGTTTCCTATATGTTAAAAGAGTGGGCTGAAATATTCATGAAAGCAGGGGAAGATGGGAGGCGCAAAACGTTTTGTTTGTTGATGATGAGGCGCATGGGTCTACGTTTTCGTAGCGATTTGCTGTTAGCGCTTTTCTATTAAAGTGAGTGTATAATGTCAGTGGGGAATGATTCTGTTTCTATTTTGAGGGTTTAGCGAAAGTTGGGTCCAGAAGTGGTGGGCTATAACTGCTTCTCTTTCACAGCTTCAAAAATTGATTTTTGTTATGATCAGATACTCAACTGTAAATGTTTGTTTTTAGGTGGCAGCTCTAGGGTCAATGACGTTTTTACTTGAGGTGGTGGGGAACGTTGGGAGGGTTTTGTTTTTGCGAAATGGGTTCCTCGGTAGGTACAATGCTTGCAAATTAAAGGGGGGTACCAGGTTTTGGGGGTGGTAAGGTAGGCACTGAGTTTCGGGGCTGGGGAGCATGTTATTAGGAGATTCAAACTGCTATAGTTGAGATTAATTATAATTAACTATATTGTCATGTTTGCGATATAGCTCTCATAAGTGTGTCTACGAGAGTGTGTTGATTCGATTTATATTCGGTTCATGGTGCGTGTATAACTTTTGGATAGGTGTCGAGATTAGTAATATTCTCAGGGGGGCTCAGGCGCTCAGATGTGCTGTCGGGTGGTAAGTTAGCTTTCGCAACTTTCCTATCTCAATCGGGGGTTGGATGTCCGCGGTTTGGTTTTTTCTGTATTTATGTGTCTGCGCTGTACAGGGGTTGGCGCCCTCGCCGATCGGTTCAGGGCCAGTGGGTGCAGTCTGGGGTGGGCGGGGGTGGCCATAAGAAACCCTTCTTGTAAACGTGAATATTGTAGCGGGCGCGGCGGTCTTGTTGTTTGTTGTGCCTGTGGTCTGGCTTGTACTGGGGCTGATTGTTTTTTGTGGTTTGGGGTTTGGATTTTGGCGGCGTGTTTGGGGTCTTTGCTTGGGTTCGTTTTCTGCTGGGTCAGGGGTGGGGGGGTGTGTTCGGATGCTCGTTGGGCTTTGTAGTCACGAGGGATTGGTGGAGGGCCGTGCTGCTGAGTTGGGCCGGGATGGTGTGTGGGGTTTGTGGATTTGGTTGCTTGAGATCGGATGGTGATATTGGGACTTTTGGGTTGGTTTGTCTGGGGGCGGCATTTGGCGATATGTGATTGGACTGTGGGGTGGTTGCGGTGGTTAGCGTTGTCGTGGGAGGGGTAGCGGGTTGGCTAGGTTGATGCGGTGCTGGTTGTCTTGTGCTGTGCGTGTTTTGTGAGTCGGGGCGGCGTCTTGTGTCGGGCGGCTTGTGCGCCGGGGTTCATGGGGTGCGCCGCAGTTGTTGTTGTGGCTGACAGTGACGCGTTTTGTGTGTCTGTCGGATTGCTAGGGTCTTCATTGGCATGCGGCATTCTGTTGCTCCTGGCGGAGTGTGTCAGTGATGGGTTGTGTGTGGGTTGTGGTGTTGTGGTGGTATTTGTGGGGTCTCCTGTGTGGTGTTGTTTGTTGTTGGTGGGCGTGTTTGTGTGTGGTTGGGTGGCTGGTTGGTCGGTTGCTTGGGGCCTTGGTTTGAGGGTGACTTGGTCTTTCGTCGTGCGTTTACAGTTGGTCGTTTGTGGTTGGGATGGTGTGGTCCTGGTGCCTCGGAGTGGGCGTCGTGCGGTTACGGCTGTTGTGCGTGGTGGGTTGGGTGTGTTGTGGTCTTTGTCCTGATCGGGCTGACCTGCCTGCTGTGTGTTGGCGTGTGGCGTTGATGTGGTATGTCCTGCGGGTCTTTATGGGGTTTAGGGTTGCCTGCGTCTTGAATTTGCTGGTGGTGTGGGACGTGTGTGGGCGTTCCCGCCTCGTGCTGCGTTGTTACTGTCGGCGGGGTCCTTTCGGTGTTGCCGGGTGGTCCGGCTGGTAGGTGGTGGTTGGGTTTGGTGTCTGCGGGTCGAGGTGTGCAGTGCCGTTGGGGAGTGCGCCGGGATGGTAGCCGGCGTGTGGCCGGGGTGGCGGGTATGGGACATCTTTGGCCGGTACTGGACTCGGCTGTTTTGTTGGGGGGCCGGGGACGCCGTTGTTGCTGGTTGCCTGGGGTTTTTCATGGTTCGCCTTTGGACGGACTGTTTACGGATGGTTTTGTTCCTGCCGGTTTGGGCATTGTTGTCTGGGTCAGTGGACTGCGGCATGGTGGATTTGGTGGTGGCTCTGCGACTGTAGTTGGGCCCTGGTGGTGCCGTGAGATTGTCTCGTACTCTGGTGATGCTGGTGCCCGCGGCTTTGTCGGTGGCTGTCGATCGCTGGTCTGGTGTTGGTGCGTTGTGCTCCTGTGGGGCGCTTCTGGACGCAGTAGGAGGGGCGGCTAGGGTGTGGGCCGGACGGCGCACGCTTCATCTGGCTTGGCTGAGCGTCTGTCCAGTCGCCGGGCCCGGCCGGTGCGGGGCGGGTTGTTGTAGTTGGTGGGGCCGGTCCTTCGGTGGTGTCTGCTCGGTCTCGCTGTATTGTGTTGCTCGCTTGTGCAGAGTTGTTTTTGGATTACGGGGGGGTAGGCGGGCGGATGGTCGCCGGTGCGGGCGCCGCGCTTGCGTGCGGGCGGTTGCGGGGGTCGGCTCTCTGCGCTAGAGCGGTCTATGTCTGGAGGTTTTGTGGTGGTGGAGGGTGGGGAACTGTGGGGGGCTGTGCCGGTTCGCCTTTCGTTTGGGCTGTAGAGTGATTGATGTGTTATTGTGGGGAGTGTGGGTTCGGTGCTCCTGTCGGGTTGCGGACGGCTCCTCGGCGGTGTGCGGTTCCTAGGTGCGCTCCGGCTCTCCGCTGGGTTGAGTTGGCGTGCTCTGGTCGGTGGCTTGATGTGGTGGCCTGGGTGTTGGTTGTTTTGTGGTCGCTTTTGTGGTTGCGTGATGGGCGTTGTGGTTGGCTTGCGGGCGCAGATCGTTGTGCCGTGCGTTGGGTCGTTTTGCTTGCGGTGTGCTGCTTTACGTGGTGGTTCAGTTTTCGGTGGCATGTGTGTTCGTCTGCGACGGGGGGACGTGGTTGGTGTTGTGCTGTGATGCGCCATGTCCTGCGGGAGGATGGTTGTCTGTGTGTGGGTGGCTTGTTGCGCTTTGTCGGCTCGTCGATGCTCGGGGTCAGGCGGTTGATGGGTTTCGCACTGTGTTGGCGGTGTGGTCTGGCTGCTCTGGTCGCTTGGTGGGTGTTTACCAGGTGGTTTCCTGTCTGGGCAGTTGAAGGTTTCCGCTTGGATGTGGGCGTTTGATTGCTTTCGTGGCGCGGGCTTTTCTGTATCTCGGTGGCACTATTGTTGCTGGACGGTCCGGCGTCTCGCAGGGCAGGCGGCTGGGCGTTCAGGCTGGTGCAGTGCGCGTTTTCGGGTTGGTGTTCCTGGCGTTGACGCGTTGCGCACGTTGTTCAGGCGGTCCAATTCGCGTGTTTTTTTTCCGCTGTTTTTGCGCGTGTGTGGATCGGTTGAGGTTAACTCACTTTTCTGATTGCGGTGACACGATTTTGCTATTGTGCTGGCCTGGGTGGGGTCGCTCGGCTTCTGGGATTCTGGGTGCTCGGGGGTTGGGGGGGCGCGGCGGTGTACCGCTGGTTTGGTTGCTTGGATCTAGGTATGACCGGTTGGAGTGCGGTGGTGGTGGTTGATTGGTGGCGTGGAGGTTGTTCGGTTCGGTGTACGGTTTGTGGTTGATTGTTCGGGGTGTGGGTCTCGATGCTGTTGGCGGGTGTGTGCGATGTGCCTGTGTGTGGTGTCGCGGGTGTTTGCTCGTTGCGGTTTTGGTTGTGAGGCTGAGCTGTGTGTTTGGCTGTCGTTTTGGTTGTCGCGGCTGTGTGTTGTGGTTCGGGCTTGATGTGTTGGGGTGTGGCGCTGTGCTGTGCTATCGCGGCCATGGGATGGTTGGCTGGGCTTTCGTGGGGCGCGCCTTTCTTTGCTGCGGTCGGGGGAGGTCTGGTGTTGGGGAAGCGGGTGCTGTTCTGGATGGGGTTCCTGCCGAATGCTGGGCCGCGCGGCTGGGCCTGGGTTCCGGGGGGTGGTCTGGTGGCGCGTGGGTGGGTGGTATGCGCCTGATGGTCGTGCCTGGTGGATTGTGGGCCTCTTTCGTTGGCGGGGGGGGTTCCGGGCGGCTGTCGTGGTGTGGCGGGCGGACCCTGGTGGCTGGGTTCGCTTCTGGCGAGTGCATCGGCGGCTTTGGGGTTCTAGTGGGTCCGAGGGGGCGTTGCTAGCCCAGCACCCGCCGGGGGGCGGTCTCTTGGGACTGGTTGCGTGGGGTCGTGTGGATGGTTGTTGATGATTGCGTTAGCCGGGTTTACCGGCCTGGTAATTCCGGGTTTCTCTGGGCTTTACTTGGGGTAAGGTGCGGAGCCAAGGTTAAAGGGGTAGTCGTGTGGCGTTTTTGATTGTTCTGCTGTTAGTTTGTTCGGCCTGAGGTGGTGAGGCGTGTGGTGCGATTGCGTTGGGGGCGCTGGGTGCGGGCGCTTAGGCTGGCGGGGGTGGTGTGGACTATGCGCGGCCGTGTTGCTCTGTGGCTATGTCTTCTCGTCAGTGAATGGAGCGCTATGGTGTTTCCGAGGGTGTGCTGTTGCCCGTAGGCATATTGGCGGTTTTTATAGGGTGGTGGCAGGGGTTTAGCGGCTCCATGCTTGCTGGCTGGTGCCTGGGGTCGGGTGGCCGGGTATCTTTTCTGCCGCTGGCGACGCTTGATCTCTGCTTCGGGGCCGCCTATTTATCACGGCGTGGTGTATGGCCGCCTGATTTCGAGCACGGCAGATTTTTAAAAGTTGTTGGCGCAGGCTGCGTGCTCTGTACATGCTGTTTACATTAGGTCAGGAGAGGGTGTCGGTATGGGGAGTGAGGTGTTGAGTGGTTGTTACAGAGGTTTGGGTTAGGGATAGGCGGTGGGTTTGTTGCTGGCTACGATTCAAAGGGGTAAAAAAGTGGGTGGCAGTGATGTGTGGATTAATGGGGCGGTGTACGATGGCGGGGGGATGTGGTTCGTAAGTTGCGGTGAGCCGGGTAATAGGATAGTGCAGGATAATTGAAAAATGGCGTATGAGTTCTGGGTTGGTGTCGATGATGCTTGGTTACCTATGTGTGGGGATTTATTTTGATGAGTAGCTTTGGTTGGGTGGTCGGAAAATGGAGGTTGATGCTGAGGAGAGTAGTCATATTTGAGTGCATGTTTGGAAGATTGGGACGTTTCTTTGAAGGGATTATTTTTGTAGATGGTGGTACAGATGTAGTTCAGGAATGAGGATTTTGGCGTTTGCGAGTTTGTGGGAATGGGAAGACCAGGCGATGGGGGGCGTATGAATGTGCAGTGGAGTATAGTGATTGCGAGGGTAATAGGGCGAAGGTGGTAGACGAGTAGATGAGGTGATGAATGTTTTCATTGCTCAAGGTGTATGGAGTATGAGGCGGTAGGAGTGAGTCATTGGAACGGGTCACTTGCAGCAAGTTGGGTTAAGCTAATGTTGATAGGGGAAGTAGGGTGGGAGGGGGAGAGTCGTGCGTTAGGTGTAGGATGGGGGACGGGTAGAGTTTAGTAAAAGGAATGCGAATGGTGATGTGGCGGCGGGGTATGGGAAAAGTATGGGTGGTATGTGGATCGTGTGTAGTTCATGAGGTTGGTGAGAGCGGATTGAAAGGAGTTGAGCGAAGTAGTCGTAATTGATGCTGGATTTGAGAAGCGTGGTGTTGTTTGTGGTGGAGACAGATCTGGCGACCGAAGTATTGTCTGCGATGAGCATGAGGGTGGATGGGGCGGAGAATTGTAGTTAATGATTGCGATGTGGTTAGTGATATGGTTAGCCGGGTAGTAGGGATGTCGTGCGTATAGAGCGGTGCAAATAGGGTTGACAGATGGTGGGATAAAGGGCTAATAGAGTGGTTTCTGAGATATGATTCGTTTGATGGGCAGGTAAGAGGTGACGTTTTTGCGGGAGAAGTAGTGGAATGGGCGTGCAAAGGGGATAGGTTGATATTTGTTGGTCGTAGGAGGTGATTATCACGGTAGGGTGAGTGCGGGAGTTGTGGTTACAATGGAGTGGTGGGCTGTTGTCGGTCTGGTTGAGTGTTTGTATTATTAATTGTTTGGTGATAAGATGTTTATATGGGTTGATGAGGGGGTTTTGTTACTGAGATGTTATGAAGGGGGGGCTGAAGTTCGGGGGGCAGGGTGAGTTAGCTTTTTTTGATGTTTGTTGGATGGAGGTGGTGGAGGGGTTATAGGGTGATGACGGTTTTGGTGCATTGTTGAGTTTTACGACAGAGGTGAACTCCGGTACGTGGTATTGATGAGTCTTGATAGGGGTGAGGGAGCGTGGAGTGTTGTATTGTGGAGCGATTCGCCTGTGAGTAGTGTGGGTGATGGTTGGTGTGGTTTTTGGAATGGCTGCTGGATTTTTGGGAGTGAGAAGGCGGGTGAGGATTGAGCATGTGGCGTGGGTGTTTAGGCATGTATGGATTGCCGAGGCGTGGAGAATGAAGTTGCTTGGCGTTGGGGGGGGGTTGCTTGTACTGCGCAGGTGAGTAATTGGCGTGGGGAGATTGAGGTTGTGTTGATTTGCCCGGTTACGTCAGCTAATGTGATAAAGGTGTATGGGCGGTTGGCGTGGTCTAAATAGGTGTTGTAACAGTTTGTAAGGGCGTTAATAAAAAAAAAAACGATGGCGAAGGTTGAGTGTGGGTTTGAGGGAACAGATGTTGTAGGATATCTGATGGTGAGTTTAGGACCATGCGGTGAATTTGGTATAGGCGGAGCTGGGATTGGGCGTTGGTTTGAACATAGTTAAGAGTTGTTGATTGGAGGGATATGAGGGAGTGGTTTGCGCGGTGAATAAGTTTGATGGAGGCGAGATAAGGGTGGCTGACTGTTGGAATGAGGCTTGGGTTAGGGTGGAAGGATAGGGTGAATTGGTGACGGCCGCGAATGCATGAATCGCCAAGGTCTGTCGGTATGATATGCAGCGACGGGTGGGTGGGGTGTTCTGGGTCAATAGTCAAGTTGGTATTGTCTGCGAGGGGTGGGTGGTTGATGAACGTGTGTTTGGTGTATTATATGAAAACATGGGAGGGTTTGGCGAATGTGGATTAGCGTAATAGGATAATGCGGTGTGGGTGGTCGCTGGTGTGATGTGCAACAAGTGACTGATATACGCTGTATTGTGATGGGAAGGTCGTTAGATAGGACCAGAGGATGGACAGGGATGGTGATGGTCATGAGGGGGAGGATTGGAGCATAGTGGGGAGAAGCGTGGTGGGGAGAAGGAGTCTTTGGGATAGTTGTTTTATTGGTATGGATGTAGGATTTTTATTATTAGTGGAGTTGTTGTTTGGTCGGCAGAGAAATATGGGGCGAGTTTTTATTGTACCATGGTCAAAGTGATGAGATTAAGTGGTTTATGATAGGTGCTTCATATTTGTTTATAGAGAGCTTTTACAGAGATCAGAGTTTGATGTTAATGAAGTGCCAGTACCTGTTACATGTGGGCTTTTCATCCAGGTTGGTGGGGTAAATTGTTGGTGGACTATTTAGAATTAGGTTCCGTGTGAAATGGTGTTGGGGAGTATTGGGAGTATTGGTGGTCTATTGGTGGCGCTGAGGGCTAAGGGTGGAAAAGTAGTACAGGTTTTAGGGTGTTGTGGCGCGAAATTGGTTTGGGTAGGTAATATGGGTGTCTTTTGTTGGATTATGGCGCGTTGGGGCGTTCTGCGTTTGAGGTAGGGTGGAAATGATTTTCGAATACAGTGAAAAAGTTATGCTTGATTGCGTGTTGTTTAGTGGAATTGTCAGGTTGGTGAGGAGTTCGCTGGTAGTGATTTTGAGTGCGTGTCATGGCTCGTAGGTTGGTGAGCTGTGGGTGGGATGCAGGTGAGCTCACTGGGTTTGTGGTTATGATAGAGGTTAGTTTCATTGCATGTGAGGTTAAAGGAAGGGTTGGTATTTGTAGGGTGTTCTTAGAGAGGGAAAGTGTGTTTCGCTGGGTCAGCTTGCGTGATTGGTGGGGTGATTGGCGCCCAGCTTGGGTTCGTAGGCGAGAGTATTCGTTATCGTGAGTGTGTTTGGAGCAGTTTTTGGGGCAGCTGAACGGGATGTAAGCAATGGTTAATTGTAGTTGTCTGGTCTTTGCCGGTATTGTGACATTCTATGGTTGATGCTCGGTGTGGAGTGTTGAGGTGTGGTCCTTGCTTCGTTTTAGCGTTGATTTTTATGATTAGGCTGATGGGTGATTTTATAAATTGATACTGAGATTTCAGAGTAATTAGTTCATGACTTGTGGCTATTATGCTGGATTCAATTGTGGAAGTGATCAACTATTATGTCGGGGAATGTAATAATTTATGGTATGAGTGTTGGGGGTGGGCTGAGTATATTGTTGATATTCGATTGGTGTTTGGGCGATAGTTGATAACTGGGTTATGCAGGACGATAAGTGAGATTTGATTAGTTTATATGTGGGTTCGCGAAGAAATGTGCGGATAAGTAGTGGGATATCATTCAGTGACGATGGCGGAAGTGTTAGAGGGGGATTGAAGGTGCTTAGATGTTTGTGATGTGGGGATTGGGGATGTGGTTGGGTGGTGTTTTTTGCGTTTGTATGGTCGTTTGGGGAGAGGTTGGCTTTATAGAGCGTATGTGACGGTGGTGGGATGAGAGGCGTGGGTTGGAGCAGGCAAGTTCGGGGATGATGGAAGGCTTGGAGAGATTTTAAAAAGGGGGAGGAGGAGGGGGATGTGTGTAGGTGATTGGGGGATGGGTGGTTAGTGGTGTGGTTCTGCAGGGGCGGGTGGACAAAATTGGGGGGGGTTTCGATCAGGGGAATCTGTAGCATATTCTGAAGTGAGAACGTAGTACAGGGAGATTTTGAGGTGGAAAATGTGAAGTGGTGGGTTTGGTTGAAGAGTTTTGATGTGTATGTGAATGGAGGTATGGCATTATTGGATGAGTTTGTTGGCTTGGAGGGATGGTGAGGGGGTATCAAAGCTATATGGGTTTGGCTGAGGTGAAACGAGTGTAGTCGTGTGTGGTTAGGAAGAGTATGAGATATTAGGCTGTGGCGGTTTTTGAAATTGCCGAGGGGACAAGTTGGTATGGAGTGTTTTGATAATTGGGGGAGGATAGGAGTTGTTTTCAATTAAAGTGTGGTTCGCGTATTTTAATGGGGAGCCATTTGTCTCTTATTAATATCTGATTGAGTGGATGTTTTGTTTGGTATGAATAATTAGCTTCTGAATGATAGTGTGGACGTTGAACGATAGGAGGAGAAGTGGTACATAGGTTAAGGGTTAGGCATAGATGCTAGATGATGAGAGTTAAGATTTGGCGGATTGGTTACAGGATGTTGTAGGGTTGAAACAGATTGGGTTACTGAGTCGTGGGGTTGAGGAATGTATGGCGTTAGAGCGGGATGGGGATGATGAAGGAATGAGCGTTGTAAGCAGAGCGTGGTTCCGATTTTGCGGTCTGTGGCTGGGATGAAGTTCTGAGCATGGTTGGTTGAAGGGTGATCATGTGGTAGCATGCGGTTACGTTTTTATATGAAGATGGTGGGGGCTTTGTTGGGGCGCGGTTAGGAATGCTAGGGGAATGAGGCGGGGTGTCGTATCCGGGTTTTATGCGAGCGTCTTTGAGGTGAACGTGAAGATGGGACCTGGGAG
>Ga0163217_1109189_pt1 | contig 12968 bp, 6 predicted proteins | sample SynspAceP_FD_185933 | JGI IMG/M metagenome (GOLD analysis project Ga0163217, IMG submission 185933) | Saline lake microbial communities from Ace Lake in Antarctica - Synechococcus sp. Ace-P (PacBio error correction) | ecosystem: Environmental > Aquatic > Non-marine Saline and Alkaline > Saline ...
TTATATGAATTTCCGATCAATGTCTAAAAAACGAAAGACCCATTAGGAAATTTTGGATGATTTCACGAACGCCCTAAGTTGGAGTGACATCTAACCTGGAGTTCATTTTTTTGTTTAGATTGCAATCTATTTTATGGCAACAAAATTAAAAGATACTCTTAAATTTGCTGAGAGCATTCCCTCCGAATTTTCGTTTACAATGATTTTCCCTTTCGAATAAAAACTTACTCCTAAAGACAGTAAAATCTCCTAACCTTTGCCTGTCCTCCTTTAACTTTTATGGCTGGTTAAATCAAATAGCTATATTTATAAGGAAATATGTATTATGAGGACCAATACCATGAAAGAAATTCCACCTCGATGGCCTCTTTCTTGCGACAATAAAGTGCCTATATTCCTCGGTCTCCATATTCCTATTCAAGCAGTTGCGAACCTCAAAAATAAGGAACCCGAATTTTTAAATGCGAGCCCGCAACTTTTTTGGTCTAATGAAGTACCTATGCTGTGTCACATTAGGCCTTCGTCTTATTTCTCAAAATTGTGAACGCTTTCTAATAAGGTCGCATCAAATTATAGAAATCTATCCATCGAACAGTTAAAGCCCAGTAAATCGAAGCCATTCGACTTATACAGCCGAGGTAATAGATATGACCACCACCGGATCTACTTTGACCAATTGTTGAAGTGGCTAACATTTCTGCGAGCTGCCCTTTTTAATGAAGGTTCCACTGATAATGATAGTCTTATATTTAAGGTCCCGTCGGAAAATTAATGGGACACGGAGCGAAATAACACACGGCGAAGAGAAGGACAGTTTTAGCACGGCTCATCTGCCACGGACCACTCAAACGGGGTCCCACCGAGCACTTAACATCAATATAGACCAACTAATCGACACAGCCACACACAGGAGCCGGTAAAGTGAGGCTACTCGTTAAGGCAGCAACTCACCAATGTCCCAGCGCAAGCGCGCGAGCTAGTTCACAACGGATGGAAGTGCAACTTGGGAGCGCAAATATAACATCCCACCGACTCAATGGCCATTTTCGAAAAGTAATCTTACGTCCACCTGCAGCAAGGGCCAACGAGCGAGAAGCGCAGGCAGAGAGAGCGCGTTCAGCACCCATGATCCATAACGCCGGCTTCTATATCATCCGAATACAGCAACAGAGCACGATCAACTTAACTGGCCATGTCCATAAGTTGACGTGTACGCCATGTCGTGAAATTGAACCAATATCTAAAAGACTTACACCCGGAACCTAGTCAGAAATTTTTGCTGTCAAGGCCCGCAAAATCGAAAATGCAGCCCACGCTTGACATCATCAACTCTCTATTTAGAAAACGAAAAAAACGTACAAAGAAAAAATTAAAGGCTGAGGCATGCAATTATAGAAGTGACAACGAAGCCTTATGCTAAAAAAAAAAAGTGAAAAGGGCCATTATGAAACCTCTTCTCCTGAATGCAGAAAAATATAAATCGCGAACCAAAGAAATAAAAGATGAATGCTAAATAAAACCGGTCGTCGATCTAAAAATATCAGCTCTATAAGTACGACTTATTATTACTTGAGAGCTGATCATGCTTTCACAATAGCTTGTACGTTTTACACCCTTCAACACTCCGCCTTGCCGAGAGGCTGTCGAATGTATTTCTTTATCTAGCCATGTCGTCGCCTGCACGATCTGGCCAGTCGAAACAATCGAATTCTGAGTAAATGACATCTTGCGATAATGTCTAGTACATCTTCCACCTGATAAGAATAAAAAAGTTAAACGATCGGCGCGGATACCCCACCATAATTACTTTGCCTATTTGTAGTCATGCTAATTACTTTCCAATTAAATCATTCTGTTTGGAATACCAAGAAAAAGCGCCCAGTAATGGGCTTAAATATGGGCAATAGCTTTCTTTTGCATTTTATAATGTCGCCTTCACATAAGCTACTACCCTGAAAAAATCCAGCAAAATTTTAAAATCTCTAGACCATGGAAAATTTGATACTCGTCATTGTTTTATTATTGGTCTAGTGCTTCGTCTTTTCTAACGCTTCGCACCTTGGGCTAAGCCTGTTTAAGTTATTTAATCGTCAAGGGGTGCTGATTATTGTCCCCATGGAAAATGACTCGGGCATAGATGTCCTTTGTACTACTTTAGTCCCAGGAATTCATCCTAGCAGTAACCTTGATGAACGAGGTGGACTTACGGAAAAAATTATAAATATCACTGCAACCATCTTCTTAGGGCGCACATTCGTGGAGGACTTTCGGGAACATTGGGCTTCCATGCTTCTTCGCCGGCAAGTCTCGTACGCCAGCCCTGTGGCGGCCATCGCCCCAACCGCCATTTCGATACACGGCCAAGTGATGAGTATTCTATATATGTATACCCCAAACCAACCCACCACGCTAGTCTGAAAAAAGAGGATAACCGACACTGATTATTTCCTGCCACACGGGACCTGCACCTCCTGCCACGCATACATCCCATAATCTAACCACCGAGTGTCTTCCATGATCTACGCAGTCAAACCTGAGACGACCGACGTCCGTGGGCAAATTTTTTGGCAGGAGCACTACCCTGGTGTTACTTGATTGGACTCTGTTTACTCTGTCTCTTTTAGTATCCAAACGAAAAAAGAGCCAAACACCATGAGAGCGCGAAGGCGAGCTAGGATGTCGCGCGCCACAGTTTTGTGTACTTTTGGTCGCTTTTGAGCACCTTTATGCATCCTTAATGGCATCGTAGAGGTATCTCACAACCAACGAAGCCCGATAATTGCAGTGGTTACGCCAGATATACGGAAATTCGTTTAGTAAAAAATTAAAATTTAAAAAAATACTCAGCATTTAACACCTGGATATGTGCGAGCGAAATACCTCACGCTCTCTCATTTCTGGTGGTTTTCGCCAAACCTATTTGGGCTATATTTTTGATTACGGAGCAAATTTCCTCAGAACATAATCCAATGCAAATCTTTGGCTTTTCAGACATAAATACTGGTTTTGTTACTTGACAATCTATATTGATCAACGTGCACCTTATCGGAAACCAATACTGCGGCCCTCTACTTATACTTTTTCCAATCTGAGAAAGTAGCTGTTTGCAGTAGATGTGACCCTATTCACTTCGCAGTAATGCCCAGTCTTAATTAATTATAAGGCCTGACCACTCCTCCTTAGGCGGTTGTATCTGTTCTACGCATTCAAAGTATTGGAACACACACATATATCGAAGGCGGCGCGAAGTCATTAAAAGCTGGACTACCTTGCTTGTCTCGGTCAGCAGAGAGAGTCTGCACATGATGTTTGGTCACGGGGATTAATTTTCCAATGTTCTCGCCTAGCCTAGCACCAAACTTGTTTAATCGATTGGGACATTTGACATCAAGTTAGAGTTTAAACCCTGTTTTGAAATTGCAAAAAATGATATTTCACGCTCCTAAATGAAAACAGTAAAGATTTACAAAAGGAATCTAGTCGGGCTGTGCTTATATCTAAAACCTAAACATTAGTATACTTAAAATATTTAAGCCTATGAAAACATATTAATAAAGCCCCTATGAACTCGCTTGGATAAGTGAAGTGCAAGTCACGTTCTTACACGCACTCCCTTTCACCATGATGTACAAGAGATTTAAATTTTGAGTAGGCCCGGGATCTTGGGAAAATAAGAACAAAAAAACTCAAAACGCCCTCCAATTCCACATATCCCAATATAGAAAACCTTCCGGCCGTTGGATAAAATGTTGGCTACAACTCTGAATACATAAAGAATATGAGAGTGGGCTCGAGTATCGGTGCAACTTACCGCGCTCATATCGAATACACAGTATTCGAGAGGTGCATACAAACCCAGACGGACCCGCGCGAGTGGAGAGAGTTATTCCGAGAAAAAGACAGATTATAATACTCGCGGCGCACATAAACGCAGAGCGCAGGACTTGCGACTTGTGCGAGCATCATGCGCGAGACAGAAGATACAATTGGCCAAGGAAAAAAAATATGACACCTACATTATGCATTGGTATCAACAATAGATATGCATGCAAGAACTCAAGCGATTCTCCAGCAAGCGCGAGCTGAGGAGAAAGAGTGCGTTCTAGAGCGACATATAGAGGGAGCGTAAAGACTCTAACGAGAAATTGTGAAGCAGGGCGACGAGATCTCACTATATGCACGCCTCTTAGACCCACACCCGTACGAGAGCCTGTCAGTCACAAGCGCACGATACGACAATAGAGAGACCCCAACACGCTCGCAGAGGAGGCGAGAGCCGCACACGGTCTTTTATATGATCTTGAGCGTACTGAGCGATAATATATGACCTTCACGCCGAGCGGCACTGAGGTAATGCCTCGGCGAGCGCGCACAGCGACTGGACCACCTATGCTCAAAGTTAATAGCAACCCACTGTGGGTATTTTATTCGTCCGGCCGCGCAATCTACCAAAACTGGTGCAAGATTGTTCGTGAGACTGCGAGAGCTCTCGAACTAAATGTTCGCGGCGAATCACGTCGCGTACAACAACTACATATGAGATCGCAATTATGATGGTCCGCGCAATGAAGATCCGACGGCAATATCTCCTGAGGTATACACTTGTGCGAACACCAAGGGCGCTATCACAGCATAGAGAGCCGAGCAATGCTCCCGAGGTACCGATCGCAGGCTTGGGCTCTCTGCGAGAGGCTGGGACAAATTAACTTTTGCCTGAGCGGCTGCACCGGCTGGTGCAAACAGAGCACACTTTCTGGGGACAGGACAATGCTGAGCGCATAAAACATATAGATTCACGACGAAAGTCCAGTTGACAATGTACGGATTAGGAGAGATGAACTGGCTGAACACACTTAGCAGAGGAACAACGTACCCTTATGAAAGGAAGCGTAGACGGATGAGCGGCGCGCAGTACTTACAACGCGAGTAAGTCACTACCACACGAGGCGGTTTATAGCAGAGAGTATAGTCCCCACCCGAGTGTAGTCACAGGTCAGAGCAGGACAGGGGTATGTAGAATGCCACCGGGCGCGAGAGAGAGTCGGAGATCTAGAGGCCTCGCGAGCGAAATGCCACACACGAGAATGCGAGGCGCGAGCACTAGAGCAAGAGGGTGATCGTTCTAGACTACATTTTGATTGCATTTTGAGCATCGTCACAATAAATACCCCGTCCTGGCGCGTCACAAATTGAGCGACACATGTGTGTCGAATGAGGATACCCAGAGCAGATTTCTCATAGCTCATCAACGACCGAGTTGGAATCCTATAGGGCACGGGACCGCCTCAAGCCGAGATATGAGCCGCGCTATATCGTACTTTGTCGGTGCACGGCCATAGCACCGCGTTATATTCGCCAAGCGTTAATAAAGACGAGAGTCAAACCCACGCGACTATATCGGTGATAAGAGACAGCTAACCACTCAAAATAATTTATGCTACACACTTGTCGCAATCGAGTAACCCTCTGATTTGGCAACGATCGAATAACGTAAGTACACAAAGCTTTCTAGAGTCGCATCCCAAAGGTAAACGTTTCACGAGGTAATCATAGCTACATAATCACGCGCTAGAAAAATAGAAAATAGTGCAAACACCATTAAATACAAGAAACACAACGCCAAAATTTAGAGTTGACCCCAGCGCAATGAACCAAGAAACTCGTAGCTAAATTTGCCGAGGCGACGGCAAACAGGTGTTCGTACACGGCGAGTCTCTGGTCTAGTATTCTTGAGGGCGGAACTTCTCAAAAATTAAAGCCATAAGAAAGCTAATTTAATGCGGGCAATCAGCGGTGGTCCAACCTATTGAAAGAGGTCTGGCCGAAATAATTCTCTCAAGGCGCAGATGATCGACGAATGGACTTTTATATCCTTGGGTCATTTGCGAGAGAGGATGTTCTAGCGAAATGGCAAGGCCAACTGCATCATGAGAATGCACACGCTGAATTAGCTAATGACCATGCGATACAGGAGGGAAAGAACTCACCATACACGCGAGAGAGAGAGACTCAGTTAAGCTTTTAAACGCAAACGCGAAGGAGGAAAACTTTCGCTAGTCAATAAAATTCCACATATCACCCACCGACCTGAATGCACACGATAAACTGCAAGATGTCCCCAAAGTGAGCAGCACTTTGGATACTGCAACCTCTAATATTCTATTCCCTGCTACAGCTGGTTCAACCGCGCGCTACCTTGAGTCGCGAGAACAAGCACGGGATTTAAAAAGCGGGATTGCGCCACATAAGGATCCTAAAACCATACCATATCCTGTCGTAGCTCACTCCAATAATAATTCCGACACAGCAGCGCTTGCTTAAAAGGACACAGAATACTACAACATCACTACTGATGAGCTGAGAATATGGATGGGCGAAGATTTCCACGCGACTTTGCGCTTAACGCAGCATCATTCCATCACTCACCACAGACCCACCCTGGCGAGAACCAGCTCCCAGTAAATAAGTACCAGGATAATCCAATAGGCATCAAATAGAGTGAGACTACACACATGCCCCGAGACTATCCTGATACACACAACTTTAATATATGTCGGGCTGCCGAAACGTTTCTACTTTGGGGTCATTAGAAGGTATGTAAACTAAAGAAAAAATTACCGCTTTTCATAAAACCGATCTGGGACGTATAAGATTGTAGCTGAATATGCAGCCTTGGAATAGACATCAAGAAAAGGTTTCGAATATTAAAGCGGTGGGCAGACATACACAGGCAATGGTACCTATTTTCGCCTTTATATGGAAACACCCACGGTAAAGGCAAACCGTAGAGCAACGCCCTTTACAGGCACATTGTGAATAATGCCATCTCTTTAATCAAATAAACCATACCCTTCCAATGGCCAAGGAAGAGCTCGACAGTTTTGCGGATGAAAGTTTTGACCGAATTTAGGAATCCGTTAATTATTCACAACCTTCAAGTATTGCTTAAATTTTAATCTCCAAATCAAGGTAAGGGTATTACCAATTTATGGAATATGCGGCCATTCACAATAAAAAATACTACAATCCTAACCTTCTCCTTTCGCTGCCCTAATCACGTTTTTATAAGGAACTTGGAAGGGAGAAAGTTTACCTTAAATGCAGCGATGAAATAGTGGAGCCTTTGCCAAAATATGACATCGAAATGATTATTTGGAAGTATGCTAAAAAAACTTGAGTAAATGCAGCCTATTGGGAGAAGATCTAACTCAGTTGACCATCTCACGGAACAGTGGCCTAGCCTTGAGGAAATTTGAAACAAAATGGAAAATTGAAGTAGGATTTGCAGATACAGCAAGAAGTGTTTAAACCATTAGAGAAACTAGTTTTGAAAGTCGATAAACATGAAAAGTAAAAATATAAGAGTAGAATACCTCTGATAACGTTGCCAGTTTGCATTGTAATTTAAAAAGCAGGTGAAAGTAATTTCATTTGAGGAAAAGGAAATTACTGTGCTATCCGGATTATCAAATCAAGCATAAAATTGCCGCTACAAAAATTTAAATCCCGAGAATGTATTGTTATGTAATAGTGTTCTGGGGGCAAGTGCCAATGGCGTCATAAGAAAAAGGGGGGCTTAACCAACTGAAAATGTAAAACACCAAAAGTGAAAAAGTATTTGGAAAAACGGAAACCATAGTTGGACCGCTCCAATGTGTGGAGAACAATGAAAAGACAAATACATTTCTTGGTTATCATAGGGGAAGAACGGAACAGGTTAGGTACAGAGAACGTAATGGCTGTTTTTTCCAAATTGGTTTTTTTTGTGAAAAACAGGAACATGAGATCTTAAAGGAAGTCTTGAAAAAGAGCTTTAAAACAAAAAAGTTAATCCGCACAAAGTGTTATTCGGTCTTTGTGAACAATAATACTGAAAGCAATGCGGTGATCCTATCAAGCGAATTGGTTCAATAAATAATGACGTAAAATTCATTACATCACCCAGGAGGTTGTGGGGTATAAACAGACAAAGAATTCTGAAATAGAGGTATGGCCAAATTATTGGCAAGGTTATGTAAACAAGTCTAAATGTCTTGCTGGGGGGCTACTGTATTTGAGTCTGGGTGCCAAAACCTTCAAAATAAGCGTTTTTAAAGAGCATTAAAAAGAGCATTATCACCACGAGACGTATGCAACCCACACAGTTTTATTTTTGAAACAACAACAATGAGAACAAAACAGTCGTATTCTACAGAAATGTTTATCGCCATTGTCAAGGACAGATCGCGTTCTATAAGACATCTCAGAAAGCTATATTGGACACGAACGGCAACCACGCGCATTAAGCTAAACTCAAACTTTCGAAATGATACAAGCACGGATCCCGATGGTTTTTCAGGGATATAACTAATCCCAGCTTTAGGGCGTTTCAAGATTTGTTGGCAGCCTTGAAACGTAACGGCGCAATCCTATCAGAATTTCCGGAACTAGCTAAACGATAAAGCCCCACACCCCCATGGTCACCACACCACGAGCCCGGAGCCACGATAAGGGGCCAAAGTTTCCTAAGTTTTAATGCAAGCCCTACGAAAATCTGTAGTAGATGTGCAGGTTCAGGTTTTGAACATGAACCCTTCCCCCAGGAAACATTAAAGACGGGCCTTAATACCGATGCATGAAAATCTGCGGAGCTGCAAAAAAGAGGCACCTCTCCATACAAGACGTTCTGGATATGGCGAATACAATTACGCAACCGCCTTAAACCCTGTTACTCCCGAAATATTGGAAAGTACTACGGCCATAGTAGGTGCAGGAGGCCAATGTGGTCTTGTTTACAGACAGGGTTTGGGAACACAACAGGAAATCCTATTGGCTCCATTTATAAAACAGTATCCTCCAATACGGAACTAATGGAAAGAATGCCGGATATAATCGATATCGAAACTGGAGCGTAAATACGAAGGTGAAAATAACGATTGAAGAAAATGGCAGATGAAATGTGGAATTATAATCGACGTAAACCAGTGAAAAAATTTCAGTACAAAGCCAAAATTATAAATCAAAAATGATTTATTCCTTGGCGCAGAGGTGCTTTTATATATAAGTCAGTCGATTTCCCCTGAAATATTAAATAATTAAAGGTTGAGAAGAATGGAATATTTCTCAACCTTCCTTTATTTTCAAGGAAAAGATTTTTCTAATAATCAGTTTGGCGTGTCAACACCGGACGGTTTTGTGGTTTTTTAGTGTCCTCGTTATTGCCATTACTTTCTTCCACAAAAACCTGGCAGCGGATCTTCCGCATCTCCAAAGGAAATTGGTCCCAACAGGAGAAATGGGTCGTAAGTTCCATAAATCGTGTAAGGGTCTCATGGAAAAACCTACCAACGCAAATATCTTCCTGGAATGTTAAGTCCACTCCCTATATTTCCTGAAAATAGCTCGCTAAGCAGCAAATCACTGGAAAGAATATGGCGTCCTGTGGAGTTTCCATACCAAAAGAATCTGCCCTGCCCTTCTCCATCAGTAACGTTACCTCTGAGTCTCAATGACAACACTCATCAAAATCAATTCCATTTATCGGAAAAGCATGCTTAGAGACCGCAGTATCTATTCCGAAAATATTTCAAATTACGACCATTGGACAAGTGGTCGATACGCTTACAACCCTGATCCAACAAATGTTTGGTAGCATCATATCCAGCCCTTTAAATCAATCTATATTACAGCGACTGATCCTTTAATATCTTTGCTTCCTACTCAAACAAGACCATGGTGTTCCTTTATTTTTGAAGTTTATAAAGCCCTTTATTCCTCCAGATGGCATTGGAAAATAGACATTAATATGCCGTCCACGTGGACATTTACAAAGCGAATTTATTTTTTTCGTTTTCAATATTTTCCTGGTTAGGGTCTGACAGATTATACATGAGTAACCCTTGGGTTATTAATTCTTCCTCTATACCGCGATATAACCGATGAAAAGAAAATTACTATCCTATTCTAGGAACTATAACGCCAAACATTATAACTCTAACCACTTTTTAAGCCAAAGCCAACTTGTTCTGCTCATAATTCATTTCTAGGGCAGTCTCCAAAAATAGCTTGCGTGTATTTTAAATATTTTGTATTGTTGTTTTAGGGCCCTAGAGACGTTGCAGCAGTTAGACCAAGTTTTGCACCGGCTATGTCATATATATATCTTCTTTTTTCATGAATTACTTAACATTGGTTCTTATAACAATACCTCTATTGTTCGCTTGAAAATTGATAAATACGTGTTGGCAATTAAAAAATAGTACGTAACCACTCATAAGGCAAAGATAGGTAACATGTACTATTTCCGCTACAGGTACCAACCTTAGCCTCTGTTTTTAAAAGCAATTTTTTAGATATAATATTGGCAAGATATAATAATTTGTAGCACTCAATGAGTAATCGATTGCAATCTAAAATAAAAAGAATAAATTGGTGACACTTGTTTTTGGTCTATAGATGAAATTGCCCTTCATTAGCCATAATACGATTCCCTTTATTTTTAAGTACTTTTCAAACAAACTCTTCCCCTAAATAGGCACACGCCCAATAGGTACTATTATTTTTCTTGGCAAAAGTTATATTACGGTGTCCTCGTATTTACTTTCTCAATTTATATTGTAATTACAGATGTACGATTAAATTACTTGTTGCAAAATTGATTCTGGTTGGCAGGGTCTGCAACCATACCTTAAAGGAGTGGGAATCATTTTTTTTTCGGAAGTGAAAATTTCGGTGTAGTCCCCCGTTCGGCCTTGGATATATAAAATATCCTGGCAGGAGCAATTTAAGATCTCGTAGCCCGACTTTATAAAGATACTGCTGGTGCTGCGTCCTTCCTTTCCAAATCCTGATCCATGCCCCGACTTATGTAAAGGGCAAATTGCAAATTTTTAGAAACGGCATTACAAATCGTTTCAAATAAAAATGCTTTACAACAAATATCAAGTCAGGTATTCGTAACTTTTCCAATGGCATATTCCTGAAAAAGGCCGTGTCAGAAATCACATGTGGTTTCTTGCTCAAAGCTTTAGGAAATCTATCCCTGCAAATCTTGGGTAAATGATATCCAAAAAAAGACAAGTCTATCTCTTCCGTTTAAGATATTCCAGGCCTTGAGAGCATCGGCGAAGTGGCCGTTAAAGCTCCAAACTCTTCAATTCGCCTAAAGTACTGTTTTGAGACACGCCGTGCGCGGTGGTCTCGATAATCGAGACAACGGATCATGAGCTGCCTTTTTTAAGATCAAATGCTCACAACTATATCTATATATGTTATCTGTTCTTTCTATTAAAAATTTATGGGCTCGCCAGGATAATTAGCCAAGTCGCTTTTACGTTTTGTAAACCAATCCATTGGGACAAGATCATCGTATTGCGCTATTCCACGCGAAAGGAATTGGCACATTCAAATTGGCAACACGGCATTTTCCGCTACATTGATATCTACACTAATAAAAATATCCTCCGACTGCTTGCTGTACTATTTTAATAGGCATTTCCACAAAATAATCTGTTTCAAGATTAAACAGGTCAATCCGGTTCCTGACCCTATAATATTAGTTTAGAGAGTCGACCAGTCCCCCGATTTTTTCAATTTGGAAGTGTCCTTAATTGGTAATAGTTTTTTCAGTGCTCTAATTCCTTTGACAGGCACGCTACTTTTTCTTACAGTCATACAACATATACTCGAATACCGAAATTCCAAATAATCGTCATGTGTTTTTAGGAGTTGTCATGCTGTAAAGATAAAGGTTGGTTTCAAGTTATTAAACAAAAAATGGATGTGATCTGTGACTTTTAAAATTGTCAGCTCATTTTCCTGTGCCGAAGTCCCTTAATTTTCCACTTCATTTTGAGAACTTAATGGCATCCCAGGTCTATATATCTTAAATCCAGACAAAATTGCAATTACCGTAAACATCGAAGATTGCAATAATAAATCCCAAGGAACAATCTATGACTCTTTTGGTACCAGGATATAAAAACCAGTTAATCACTCCAAACAACAACTAAATACAACCAGCCCTAAAAACTGCCAATATTTTTGTCGGTAATAAAAACCTATGGGCATCAAAAGTAAGTGATAAAACGCAGCAAAAATAATATACAGCAGAAAGAAGAACCAATTTGGCAAGAGGTAATCCTGATTTAATCTTATCGAAGGAATAGAAAAGCAGCACAGATATGGAGCACGACTTGAAAAGAGATAGTTCCTTTCTGGAGAATCATGGCCTTCTTTCACTAACATCTAAATCTGAACTAATTGCGCGCCATTTCATAAAATAAGAAGTGTCGCCCAACGGCAGAAATAAAGCCCCTAAGACGGCGTAGGCCTACATAAAAACCTTGACTGGTCTTCATCTGGAATACCTTTTTGTCGTTCACAGAAAATACCTCCACTTCTAAATAAATAAAGTGAATATTTTAAATCTTAACAATTCCAATAGAACATAATGAAAGGAAGTCATGAAAAAAAAATTTGGCACAAATGTTAATTGTAGTTATCTAAATTCTCTTAGCACCCGCCCAAGACACAGATACTACCCTAACCATGAAGGGAACGGTAGTAGGAAGAGTCCACGTGGCAGCCAATTTCCTTTGCTACTGTAGAACTGGTCGCCGACAACGAAACCAAGAAGCCATAGTAAGGTTACCACGACATTGGTATGACGGAAAGTTTTTTTCTTTTGAGACCACTGCTTTCAGATTTTGTATATTGAGGTTTACGTTTTCTGGGATTTAAGACAAAACTTTGGGAGCTACCACCAACACCAGGTAAAACTATAAATTAGGTTCGTATCGCTTCTCCCGAGGATTGCGGAGCAATTACCAGGAAAGTGAGGTACAAGCGAAGTTCGCGTATACAGAATTTAAGTTGGACCAAACGGTTTTTAAGCGGGAAAGATCTTTAGTACAACAGGAGCAAGTGCCTTGGAAGTTTTAAAATAACGTCCCTCTGTTAACGTAACATTAGAAAGGGCGATAAGTCAT
>Ga0163217_1036342_pt1 | contig 12967 bp, 19 predicted proteins | sample SynspAceP_FD_185933 | JGI IMG/M metagenome (GOLD analysis project Ga0163217, IMG submission 185933) | Saline lake microbial communities from Ace Lake in Antarctica - Synechococcus sp. Ace-P (PacBio error correction) | ecosystem: Environmental > Aquatic > Non-marine Saline and Alkaline > Saline ...
AAAGAGAGAGATAAACGGCGGGCGACTATGTCGCGCGACCGGCCTAAACGGATACCCCGTTCGTTCCCAACCAACCCGTTGTGGCAGGAGGTGAATCTCCGCTGTCTCTTGAAAAGGCGCAAGGGCTGCGGTCGCGTCCCCTGGCGTGGAAATGGCCGCATTGTTGGCAAATGGTGACAGACGGAGACCTGCGCCGCGCGATGCTTGCCCCGGCAAAGCTCGGCGGTGACGCCGCATCCGTCATGTGGACCTGCCGATCCGCGTACCGCAATCTTTCGCCGGAAGAACGCCTCGCGCCGTCGTCATCAAGCGCCCTCAGCGAGCAACCGCAATCTTCGAACGCCTTCGTGGTGGAAGACGGCGCCCTATCGGCCAATCCCGTCGATATGAAGGACCTCCTCGCCGTAAGGCTTTACGTGTGGAGCCACCTCTCCTCCGAATGCGGCCCGGCTCAAACCTCGGGAACCCGGCGCGACCTGGTTCCACGCCTGAAACCCAGCTTCCCTCACCGGACGGCCACGCCGCGGAGCGGGGCATTTGTGCTGGTCAGGCCGGCCTGCAACCTGGGCGCGCGGCCATCCGGTCTCTTGGTTCAAGGCCCACGGATCACAGCCAACAACGGTCGGCCCCGCCTCGCCCACCAAGGCAGGGCAAAGCATGAATTCCAGGGGAACAGGCCCGATGCAAAACTGCCGGCCGACAGGGGATTATCAAACACACTGTTCGCTGAAAATAAATGCAACAAGACCCGCAGCATCGATGAGGGCACCCATAAGCGGGGGCTAGGAAACCTGAGGCGATAGAACCAGATAACCTTTGACAGGCAGCTTGATCCCGGAACGCGGACAGGCTGAATATGCATAGGTCCTGGCCGTGCAAGCTTGATGCGAACGGGTCGCCCGCCTCGGATCTGCTGCTGTCCGAAAAGCCCTGCAGTCAGTCCCCCGCTCCCTAGCAGCATCAGCGGGCGGGCCAGGAGCCAACGGACTTTGAAACCAGCGATCGTCGGTCCGACGACAAGGTGGAAGCCGGCGCCCAAGCAAGCGCCAGAACGGCGGGCTTCAACCGGCTTCAGCAGTTTCATAGCAGCAGCCAGGGGCACGAATATGTCCGCCCGCCCACGCATCAACAGTTCCGCTGTCAGCCCCCGATGCGCCAGAGTGATTCCGCGCCGGTGATATTGGGCGGCGTTGCAGTCCGCGTCGCCCCGAATTCCACCAGCGTGCCCGCTACGAAGGCTTTCCGCAAATATTCCCGCGACGATGATGATATGAGTAGAAGCGCCGGTCAGCCGCGCTAGCGCGACCGATTGTTCCCGCCCGCGGCGGGTCCATGTGGCGTTTCGGGCGTGGGGCCACTATTGTCTCGAGTATCTTAAAGTATCGAAAAACGTATAAATCACGCCGCTTTCCTATGTAATCCGCTCCGGAGAAAAAGGGCGGCGGTCCCGCCCTGGAACCCCGCCGCCTGCAATCTGTTCCAATCGGTCCGGACTTACTTCGCCAGTTCGAACTGGACGTTGACGCGGGCCGTGTAACCCATTCGCCGCCGAGATCGGGGTCGAGGCATCCATCGCCACTTTCCTTGCCACGTCGACATCATCGCCATCGGTTGCGGGCTGTAAATCGGCCGCCCTTCCGAAATAGTCACAATACGGGCGACCTTTGAGGCCCGGCTGCGCCGGCATAGAGCTCGGCCTTGACAATCGCATTTCATGGCCTTCGGCGACCCTCTGTCCGCACTTCCATCGTCATTGTCCGAGGGCAAAATTGATGGCCGCGAGACGTGTTTGCAAAACCAGCCGATACCAAAGCTGTCATGGGTCGCTCGCGAGATTGTCGAGGTCACGCACTTTCAACGGTCAGCTGGTTGGAGGCGGTGTAAGCCGTCCAAGGGCGCTGCTCGCCGCGCGTGCGGCCCTTGCCTTCATCGATCTCGACATAGGTATAGCGTGGCTGCAGCGAGAAGTTTGACCGTCTGCCATGTCTTCTTCGCGACACCCGCCTTGGCCAGCGGCGTCGAATACGCCCGTCATGGCATCGGCCTGTTTGGCTGCATCGGCCGCCCTGGCCGTCTCGGCATCGGCCTGCACGCCGGCCGTGAATATCCAATGTCAGGGCGCTGCGCATCACTGCACTTCGCCTCGGCAGAAATATCCAGTGTGTTTCCCGGCTGGACATGAATTCGATTCATCATCGAGTGCCCCATTTCGGCCATTGAAGCGCCCTTCGTGGTCTTGGCATCTGCGCACAGGCAGCCGCCGCAAGCGCGAGCATGCAGCCACCCATCGCAGCGATCAGGTGTTTTTTTGATTCAGCAATGTGGATTTCCCAATTTCTGTTTGATAGCCCTGTTTCCCAAAGGATTAAGGCCGCAAAAACGGCAAAACTTCTGCCGCTCGGTCAGGAAATTTCATTTCGATTCAGGTCAGGTCAAAGCCGTTCGGGTTCTGGCTCTGCCAGCCCACTGAAATCGCCGGCACATGTCCAGCAAGGTCGTGTTCGGCCGCCACCCCGCAACGCTTCGGCCTGGCTCGGATCGGCCCAAACGCCGGCAATGTCGCCGCTGCGCCGCGGCGCAATATTCCATAGGGACTTTCCGGCCGCTTCGCTGCCTGGAAGGCTTCGACCAGTTTTCCAGCAGCAGATGTGGCGCGTGCCCCCGGTGCCAAGATTGACCGTGATCGCTCCCCGGTTTCGCGTCCGAACCGTTCCAACGCCAGGACATGCGCCCGGGCGCAGGTCCACGACGTGCAAATAGTCGCGCCGCCCCGTGGCCGTCTGGCGTGTTATAGTCATTGCCGAACACGTTCGCGCCGGGGCGGCCGGCCGTACTGCCACCTGTGCCACATAGGGCCAATCAGATGTTCGGCACGCCGTGTCGGATCTTCACCGATCTCGCCGCTGGCATGTCGCGCACGATCGAATTGAAATAAGCGCAAGGATCGCCACATCGGTCATGCGAACCGCGCCACAAGGTCGTTGAGCATCAGCTCGAGCCGACAGCTGGTCTGGCATAGGACTGGTCGGGCTCAAGCGATGGGAATTTCGGGTAAGGTAGGAACTCGGCTCGCATAGACCGGATCGCAACTTAACTGAACACAAATTCGCCCTGTTCCCGCTTCCATCATGGCCGACAGCCAGGCTGTCGTACGGTCACAATTGGCACTGTAATAAGTCGAGCGGTCCCTGGCAACCGAATTCCCCCGACCGCTTTCAGGCCCGCGAAATGGATAACGACTCGCAATCATGTTTTTCAGGGAATCCCGGTGATACGGGCCGCTATCGCGCACGTCTGCTTCATAGACGGCAATTCCGGTGATTGGTCAGGTCCGCCGACCCGGTCCAGCGAGGCGGGCCTGCTGATTGACGAAATTATCGACGATCAACGGGTGTATAGCCGCGGGGCAAGCAAATTCGACACACGTGTGCGTGCCGATATAGCCCGCCCCTCCTGTGACCAATACTTGCTTCATGTTGGCATCCTTGCAGACGATTCTGGCCGTTAATTTGATTCAACCGAGCTCTTGCATTTCATTCCCTATGTAAACGTTGAATCCTTGCAAATTTCATGACAAACGCAATGATTTTGCGCCATTGCCACTCGGCATCGGCTTGCTTAAACGGGAACGTCAGTGGGGCCGTACCTCAGTTGTTAGAGCGGACCGCTCATACGGTTTGGTCGCAAAAGGTTCGAGTCCTGCGGGCCCACTGTGCAAATCGGCGTCAGCCCATGACCCGTATTCTTCTTCGAAATAGGCAATGGTGGCTTCAGGCCTTCATCGAGATGACCGTCGGTTCCAACCCGAGCTTGTCCCGGCCCCGGGGGCCCCCCCATCCCCCCGGAAGATAATCGGGGCTGGCGCTGCTTGGATCGGCCTGCGGTCAGCGCACGGTGGACGAGTCGGGGATTTTTGGGATCCGGTCAGGTCGATCACCCGCCTCGGCCAGTTGGCGATCGTGAATTCGCCCGGATTTCCGATGTTTCGACCGGCCGACAAATCTCCGGCCCCGTGGCCCAATCAGCGCAAATTCAGCCCCGTCACTGAGGTCTTGACACGTAACAAGAAACTGCGCGTTTTGATTGGCATCTGCCATATATAGCGTGATGTCCTCGGCCTTCAACTGCCTGCACGAGTGCAATTCGAGACAACCCGGCCATCGTTGGGATGCATGGCCGCGGACCGTAAGTGTTGCAAGATGATCGGCGCGACCTTTATCTCGATTTGTTGCTGGCGGTTATAATCAAAGATACAAGCGTCTGGCGCAGCGCTTGCCCTCAATAATAGCACTGGCGCGGGCCGATGGCGGATTGACGTTGCCTCCAATAGCTTCGTTCGGTCTGGGTGATCACCGGATCACATAGACTTCGGACGTCGAGGCCTGAAGGATTGCCCGCGCCCGCGTCGCTTGCGAGGCCCCACCATGTTGATTCGCTGCCATGGACGCTGGTCTTGGTCCGTCTGGGACCGGGTCGAACTGGTATGTGGATCGGGCTGGGCCGGGCAAGGCCAGATTAATAGATCTTGGTCGACTTCCACAAACAGCGGTGAACGTCCCACGTCATGACGCAATCACTTCAAAACTTCGATTGTAGCAGTTGGGCGACATTCGTACGGCCCGTCCCGGTAAAAGAAATGTCGGACGCACAGGACTTCCGCCCCGGTTTTCGAGCAGCCGCTCGCACAGGAACGACCCGAATAATAGCCGGCGCCCGCCGGTCACGAGGAATAACGAGGGACATAATGCTCGTATCGGGGTGCGGGCTTTTTCCCTGAACGGTCCAAGAGGCCTCGGCGTTTGCCTCTAAAGACCCGCCTTGCGCTTGCGGAAATAGGCGAGCGTGCCGCGATGGAGAACATCGTCCCCAGCGAATATCTCGTGCGCGCTCAAAGTCAGGCAATTCCCTTCACGTCGGCATAGACGGTGCGAAGTCCTTGTCACAGGCTCCAGCACGCCTCGAAACTGTCGATGACGAATAATAGGTCTGCTGAGTCGTCGATGATGTTATTTGGGTGCGCCATACACGTGCAGGTCGAAGGCGATCCGGTGGGGGGCTGGGTCCGCCCTCCAGCCGCGATACACCGGTCTCGTTCGGCGGGCTGGAAAAGAATTACCCGCGCCATATAGATGCGCAGGCCGCCGGCCTCGCCGAATAAGCCCAAATTCCACAAGTAATAGATCCAGTAAAGCCGCGCCGGTTGGTGCAAGCTGCCGGTTCCTCGGCGCGCTGGCCCACCCTTATGCCATAGGCTCCATGAAAATGCGCAAAGCGACCGGATTGGCCAGCATACGGCACATGGCCGAAGATATCGTGAAAATGTCCGGCTCCTGCAATAATTCTGAACTCCGCCTCCCGGGCGGATGAACGCGCAGCAGGATAAATCGCCGGTGGCGAAGTGATTGAAGAATATCTCGGTGGGCAACTGAGTTCAGCCCACCGGCACATTCGCCAGCCTCCGTAATCGCTCCCAGCCGGTCAGACAGTTTTCTCCCATTCGGAATACCAAGGCCGACAGTTCCAGCGTCGCCATGACGTCCAGCGCTGGTCTGGCTGGCCCAGGCCTTTTCGTCACGTCGCCGTTGGCGGCGGAAAACAATCTGTCCCACCTGTCCGTGTTCTGGCCGCGAAATAGGAGGCCCAGTCCTGATCGATGGTGAAGTCAGCCGCGCGGGGGCGTCGCGATAGCGATTTTTAGGCGGGAACTTCCTTTAGGGGTAGCGGTCATCGGGCTGACTCATCATTCGCGCCAGCAATAGTCCGGCGACCAACTGAATTGCAATTACACCAATGGTTCAAATGAAGCCAATTAGTGGTCAGAGCCGCTTACAGTTTTCGCTTCGTCCTGGTGTTTATCCCAGAAAACCAGCGATAGGCATCATCGAGGCCCGTGCGCATGCCGATTTTCCGGTACGCCAGCCAAGCTTCCGCAGGCGGTCTGCCTGCATCAGCTTGCGTCGGCGTTCCGTCCGGCCTTTGTAAGGTCCTTTTGAGATCCCCCTCGAACTCGACCACTGCCAGACGGAGGCGGGCCAGCCGCCTCAACGTCAATATCTCGCCGGAGCCGACATTCACATGCGCGTCGCAGAATATACCTTAAGCAAGTGGAACCAGCGCATCGGGCGCAGGCATCGGATGCAGGATTCCCGCATTGGTTTTCCCAGTGCCCCCAGATTGTCATCGAGGAACCGCACCGGCAAGCTTTGCTTCATGCGCCCTTTCGATCAGCGCCGGATGACATGCGAGGACTGCAGATTGTAAGTTATCGCTCCGGCCCGTAAAGTGTTTCGTCGCATGGCGGAAATATAAATCCACACCATTGCTGGCCGGCGTTAGGCCTGGCAAAGTTTTGATGCCGGCGATCTTGCGATGGCAATACCATTTCATTCGTCGGCTCCAACGGGCCCGTGAGGAGAGACTCTTCGGCGATCGGCTGTTCGCAACTTGGGATATTGCAGGATGAGCCGAGGAAAGAGCAAGCTTCTCCAGCCTTGTTGCGGAATGCGAGGCCTCAATCAGGTTCGCCTCGATCATGAGATTGTCGTACAAAAAGTCGGCCGGATAAGTAAATCGTTAGCGAGGATGCCGCCCTACCTGGCCCGCGCCGATTGATGATCTGGCGTCGGGCTTCCGCTCTGCCATCCATGCGCGCACCCGCGCCTGGTCAATCAAGGTCCCGTTCCTTGACGCCGGCCGTCAAGACCTCGCACTGTCTCCCGCCTGCAAAGCGCGCACAATCGCAAGATTCCGACCATCCCGATGCCCCAGCGATCGAAAACTGCGCTTTGCCGCTGGCTCGTACACGGGCGCGGCCGTTGGTCATAACATCGCTTCCCTAGTCCGGTTCGATTGTTGCGCCAGTCTCTCGCGCTAGTCAACGCCCTCGAGATCGGCGCGAACCCATTTCGCTGACGAGATCCGGGAAGCTAAAAAGTTTCCCGGTTGGTGGTGCTTCCAAGCCGAAGCTTTTCATGGGCTTTTGTCGGATCGCCTCATGAGAAGTTCGACCTCGGGGCTCGGAAATAGCGCGGATCGATACGCACCAGACGTCCCGGTTTTCGCCGTCGCGGCCGACCTCGTCGATACCCTGCCCTGCCAACTCAATCGTGTATCCCGATTCGGCGAAGGCGAGTTCGAACAAAATTTCGCGACGAGTGGGTTTTTCGCCCGGTCGCGACACCCAATCGTCGGCAAAATCGGTGCTGGACGATCGCCACAAATGCCTCGACATAGTCCGCTGATGCATGGCCCAGTCCCACGCTTTGCGTCGAGATTGCCGAGATAGAGTGTCTTCTGGCCAGGCCCGCTCTGGAATACCCGCGACGGCCGCGAGTGATCTTGCGGGTGACGATAAGTTTCAGCCGCGCGTCGGCCCTCATGGTTGAAAAGGATTCCGTTGGAGGCCTGGAATGCCATAGGCCCCTTTTCGCGGGTAGTTCACCGTGATCCATGTAGGCGTAGAGCTGGCCGCCGCGTAGGGGCTCCGCGATAGAAGGGGTGTTGTTCGCTCTGCGGTACTTCCTGATTTTTCCGTAGAGCTCCGAAGTCTCGAAAGCCTGGTAAGAAAAAGTGCGCTATTTTCGAGGCCGAGAATGCGCATCAGCCTGTCCAGGGCGGGCGCAGCGTCTCCAAGTGCATCAGCAATGCAGTGGTAAATTCGGGTGTCCTCGAAGCTGACGCGCCACATGGCTCTGTGCGGCAAGGTTGTAGATCTCGTCCTGGCCTGGGTTCCTGCACGAGACGATGAGGTTGGGTGGAATCCGTCCAAGTCGCCATAATGCTGGAAAAATCGTGTCTCGTGCTCTGTGCGGATCGCGGTCACAATTTCGTCCCAGCGCTCGTGTTAAAGGAAGACGAACCGACGCTTCCGCCATGGAACAACGTACCCCTTGTTCCAACAACAGGCGAGCAAGAATAAGGCACCGCTTGGCCGGGTATGCCGGTGATAAGGGTCTTGTTTTTCTGGGAGGACAAGGCAATAACCTTCTGGTTTCTTGTGACTAGCTTACGCGCAATACCGTCTATGGCACATAGATCAACCAGAACATTGCGCGATGCGAGTGCGCCCTTCTTCTGAAACGCAAGGACGCCAACGGGTCCGCTCCCACACATAGAAGCACAAGCTTTGCGGCCAGAGAACGCGGCTAACAGGAATCGTCCCCCGACACAAGGCAAAACAACCCAATTTATCCGCTGACATCGGGCATCGATTAAGCTGCACCTTCGCGATCATCAGGGAGGACGAACGCGATGAATACGCGTGTCATCTCGCCTCGCGATCTTCAGCCGAATCAAGCGAAAAAGCATGCAGGCTGAACGAGGCGTTGCGCATGCTCGATCCTTTGTCCAGATTGGCGATTGCAGTTCTCAGCCTCACCTCCCCAGCCTCACAGGACGCCCCGCCCCGACTGACACCGTGAAAGCGGTGCAATGACGTCGGTTTTGGAAATCCTCAATTCGAAGCCGACAGGGAGAAACTGGGGGCGTGACCGGGTCGCCAATCGAGTTCAGGCGCGCGACCACACGCTTGCTGAGGCAAGATTCCAGCTGACCAACGGTGGCATCCGCACGGGGAGAATCAATGCAACACGCGGCCGCTTCGGGATCGGCAATGGCTCTGCCCATCCAATCAGCCTTCACGTGAGTGGGGGGCGCGTTCCACGTCGGCGCAATAGCCAAGTCCTTTCTCCAGATGCGGCAGAAACAGGAACGCGGAGCCCACGGTGTGTCGCGGTCGACGAAGCCGGCGGCCCGGTCCTGGCATTCAGCGATGCGACAGGCTGGCGACGTGTCACAACTCCGGGCCGCTTGCGGGTAGGATTCCATCGCTAAATCAAGGCACCGAACTGGCACCGGGAGACTGCAATGGCCCATTCAAGCTTTTTCAATCGGCGGCACTTCATTTTTCGTGAAGGACGACAAAATACTGCTGGAACCTCAGCCGAGGTCCATCTAGCCCCGGCACTGTGGACCGGAGGACATTATCGACGCCGATCTTTGCCTGAAGTGCAAGGACATCAACCGCGCAACTATGAAGGTCCTGAAGGCCGGCGACGTTCTTCAATTCACCACCCTTTGCCGATATTTGCACGCTCCTCGATCCTGCATTCTCTCGTCCCCTTCAAGTTCTGTTTCGAGCGCCAATCCGATCGATAAGTGCATCTCCCCCATTATTCAATGTTCAAAAAATTCCGCTTTCCACACCCGGGACCTCCGCTTCTTTGCGGATTGGGACGATTATTGGAACAAGGGTCGTTTCCCAATCGACCATACACGTTGTACATGGATGCGGACGGACGCCTGCTGGTTGACCGTGCCTATCCCTACGAGCGCCTCCAGGGCTCGCTGGAACGAGACGTGGCTCAGCGCTTGCGCCAATTTCAGCCCTGAGCCTCGTCAACTGGGCGAGAAAAAGAACTGGTTGGCTGCGAGACTAATCATCACTCGACGCCCGCACAACGCGAGGAGCAATCATGAAAGGCTTTCTGCATGTCCAATCGCGCTATGGGCTACACTGAACGCCGGGCCCAAAGGATGGAACTGTCCGCTATAACAGGCGGTTAGACCATATACCGCGTTTTCGCGCAAAGAGAGCATCTCGAACGGAGGTCATGTCGTGACTGGGACCGCCTAGCGCCGCCAACCCGCAGACGTTAGAATGCCAGGATAGTAAAAAATATTGGACGGAACAGGTCAAACCAATACGGCCAGGCTGAGGCCTGAGCCGTCCGTTGGACGTATTCGAGTACAACGCGGCAAGGATCATTTACAAGTACGCCCTGGAAGATCTGCGAGAGGGAACTGGCGCGACACGTCTCGGCGCACAATGGTAAGCACGAGCTTTCAAGTCTCCGTTTAACAAGGGTTACGCTACTGGGGGCATTCTGGCTGACAGCGCAGCCGGCGTGACGTTCCTTGGCTTTGGGCGTCATCTATTTCCCAGGTCTTTCAAATCGATTTTTCGTGCCTTATCACCCTAGTCCGCCATCGGTATGATGTTTTGGGGGCTGATCAACGGCTTTCGTGACTGAGTTTCAATTAGCACATTTTTCCGGTATGGTCTCCGTTTTTACGCAGATCAAAGAATACCAATGAGCGTCTTTCCCTGGCACTAGCGGGCCGGTTGATGATGACCTTTTTCTACGGGCGCTGGTGTCGTGCGTGCCTGTCAATTGGCGAGCCGAATGATCCGATCCCGAGTTGCGACGCCTCGCTTGCAGGCTTGGCATATTAATCGCTGGGCGTTTACTGGACAGCAGTCCTGTTCGGCATCCTTGGTGCGCGCTTTTCCGACTTCGGACAGCTGTCAGTGCTTTTTCATGACTTTCCGCCTTCTTCATGACGCCGGTCTTCTGGGACGCGGTCGCGTCTACGGCATTACAGTTTCGTGGCGCACTACAACCCGCTCTTACATTTCCTCAACATCACATACGCGGCCGCTGATCGGCAGCACGGATGTGGGTCTAAGCTTCCATTGTTGCGGCGCGATCTCCCGTGTTTCTGCCGCTGGCGGCGTTTTGGCAATTTCGCCAGATTTCGCCAACCGCTTAGCTATTGGTGCTGATCCATGGCCAGACTGGCTTCTCGAAATGTCGGCGTCGATTTCTCGTCAGGATGTGCATCAGAGAAACGCTCGTCTCTTCGGCGCGCTCTTTCGCGACCGGCGGCCCTGATCGATATGACCAACCGCCGAAAAAATCTGTAATCAATGCGTTGCGCGACATCAACCTCGACCTGCGAATGGCGATCGCGTAGGTCCTCACGACACAACGCCGCTGGCAAAGACGAACGCTTGCTCAAGGTGTTGTCGGGTATTCTGCCGCCCAGCAGCAGGGCGGTTGTATGTTGAGGGACGACGGCGGGTCCCTCTCTCGATCCGCTAGCCCTCGACACAACGCGCTGTCAGCCTATGAGAATCATTATCATCCGTGCGCGCTACATGGGCGTGTCGGAAGAAGATATTCAGTGGTGCGAATTCGACGAATATCTGCACTTCTTCCGAGCTTGGCGAATACCTGGCACCTGCCGCTAAAAACCTATCAGCGGGAAAATGCGGGGTTAGGCTCGCCTCGCGATCCGCCACAGCGTTCCGACCACCGATAATCCCCTCAATCCCTCGACGAATGCTATCAGCTGGAGATCGACTTTTCCGTGACAGAGCGTCGGAGCGGATGAGAACCTCGTCGCGCAAGACCGGAATTTTCGTGATGGCAACGCACCAAGTCGGTCTCATGAAAGAGAGTGCAATCGCGGCGTCGTCTTGATAGAAGGGCCAGAATCGGTCTTGAAACGGAGACTCGTGAGCGCTGGCGATTTTCATGCAGTTCCGGAAGGGCTTCCCGGTCTGATGCGAGCGAAGTGGTAACTTTCAGCGGAGTGCCCGCAACGCGATTGTCTCTCTGCCGCAAAGGCTCTTACAGCTGCCTGCCGAAGTATTTACCACACCCACTGGATTGGCCATACCGGCAGGTACGTTCCTAATTGAAACATGTTGCGGCCTGAAACTGGCAAGGCAATGATCTCAAAGTGCCAAGTAAGCGCCGACGTAGAGGCGTTGCGATGAAGAGGGAGGGTCGTTGTGACTGCGACCTAGATGAGATATTAAGCGAACGGCTTCAGGTATCATGAGATGCTACTCGACGCTCCCTCCGCGACTATGACTTTAAAGATTTCAATGATCGACAAAAGACCGCCTACCGAAGTTGTGGGAGCCGTATGGTTTTCTTGTCTAATACCGCCGAGAGATAGTGAAGATCACTTGGCCAGAGTGAAGAGTATGCCGGAGACTGGCCATGAACGAAGCCGATGTTTGACCAATATGCCGACATTTATGAAAAGCAGATGATGCGAGAAAACACGCTGTAACCGGCGAGGGGGCCAGAATAATTTTGCTCGTTACAAGGTGGCTGATACACGCGCACTATGCGATCTAAAAGGAATTGAACCAGCAATCGCATTCTTGACTTGGATTCGGCATAGGTGCCTTCGCACCCTTTCTTCGCGAGTACTTTCCGCATCCCGGCAGACTTTCCGCGATGTTTCGGAAAAGAAGCTAACGTTTCTGAGACTCGCTCCAAGGGGTTTCGGAACCTGTCCCACGATTCCAAGACCGGATCCCGTTGATCGAGAGCAGCGTCATTTGCCTTCACCGCCTGCCGTTTCCACCAACATTTCGCCTGTGACCATGCTTCATTGCTTTTAAGGAAATTCATCGTGTGCTGCAAGCCAGGAGGCCTCTTTCGTGCTCTCGAGCATAAACCCCTACAACCCCGCTCACCGTACGTGCGAAACCACGGTCAGTTCGAAACGAAAACGCCAATCCTCATTGAAGCATCCACGATGGCAGCGGAGGCTGTTTAGGTCAGGCTTTGAAACCCGAGACCTCGCTACGGAAATTCTTTCCTCCCCCTGATGTCCGCATTTCGGCCCACTCGAAAGGGCACTGATGTGGCTGCCATTAGGCGGCCAATACAGCTGCGGCCCAAGCCGCGTGACCACAAAAATAGTCCGTTCAGCTGGTTCGTTGGCTGCGTCAAGGTGGTAGCGAATACGGGTTGGCTCGCCGCAATCTATATGGCGATGCTATTTGGCATTCAGTAACATCATCGGCAAATGCGTTAGGGTATGCGAACGGGCTTTTGCGTGCAGTTTCTCATCAATCGCCACCTGGACGTTCCAGAGGAAAACCGGCGGCGCACTAAGGTATCATACCATTCCTTGCTGCTCGTTTAGCGGCTTACGCAGTCAATTTAGGCGGCGTTGTTCGCTCGTCGAACATTAACCGAACACCAGTCCGTCATGGCTCAGCTCGTTGGCGTTGTTGTGTACGCGATCTGCAGTTTCATCGGTATGAAGTATCTCGTCTTCCATCCGATAGAGTCCGGACCAGTGACCACCTTCAACGCATTAATGCCAACTCGCCTCTGCGTTGTCGTGCCATGCTACAACGAACAAGAAGTTCTTTCTG
>Ga0163217_1019530_pt1 | contig 12966 bp, 9 predicted proteins | sample SynspAceP_FD_185933 | JGI IMG/M metagenome (GOLD analysis project Ga0163217, IMG submission 185933) | Saline lake microbial communities from Ace Lake in Antarctica - Synechococcus sp. Ace-P (PacBio error correction) | ecosystem: Environmental > Aquatic > Non-marine Saline and Alkaline > Saline ...
AAAGAAGGGAGGGGAAGAAAAAATTGAAAGTACCCTCAGGCGTCCTAACACGCCCCATTCCACCTCGATTAACGCAATGTTTTACTGCAATAAACCTCAATGCAAATACCAAGTATTTAAATTCCACGATGAAATATTAGTTTGAAATGATATCAACCTGTATTCTTTTTGGTTGACAACACAACTAAATGGAAGCTATAAAGTTATCACAAAAGCCACCTTTAAAATACAAAGGCCATTTTTTGAATATGAAATTGGGACCCGTTCTATCATAATAAATAAACCACATCAAAGCTGACGATATCGTCAGCTTTTTCGAACTTCACGCAAGCGACAACCAATTCCTCACTGCCCAGAACGCCAGTCGGGTCCACACATAGAATGTGAAAATGCAAGTGACGGTAAATTGTTTCGAGCCCAAATATTTGCCGTCTACAAACGATTTCAAAACATCCAATAGCTACAAATTGCGGTGTAAAAGAACCCCCAAGCTCTTCGTGTGTTCACTGACCTATGGCATGACCGTGTGAATAAAGGCGATTATTGTAAGACATCTTCCGAACCAAGAAACCTGTTCGGAACTAAATGATGAATCTTCCACCTCCTATGTTGTGATAGCCCTGGGGGTGGAATTTGGCATTTCACGCCCAAATATTTACTCGATGGCAGAGCATTTTGCCAAACAAAGGAAGGGACAAAACAATCTTTCCTTGCATTATTTTTCAAGTCGAGCGCTCGAAAAAACCGCCTTTAAATGATCACATCACAAACAGTCGGTTTGTCGATAAAAGTGTAATTTTGTATTTCGAACGGTGAAAAGACTGGTGGCCTTTTTCAAAAGCAACTTCTTGAATGCGGTTGACCAAAACACACCTGTAATGTTTTGTGGGCCAAACGTTTTAATGGATTTTGTCTTCTAACGCGGCCAAAAAGGTTTGGCTGGTCAGAACCAAAGAGATTGCACAAGAGCATTTTTTCGGCCGCGCCTACTAAGAAAAACAACAGCAAGTCTCGCCTTTGAGGTGAAAATTGCCAGCCAAACGTGGAGCACACTCACATCCAGAAGATCGTTCGGTATTTGAAGTGTTGCCGAAGCTGGTATTGATATCAACGTGTCTTGCGAACAAGGCACTGCGGCTCTGCCCTCAACAAAAAGTCATCTCAGGCATCCCCGGATCAACCGAGATCAGTTTTATCCGACAAGGGCATGCAGACAATATGTCTTCACGCTGGTTGTTCTCGCTCACTGTCAAGACACATTGGGCTTGACGCTTTACGCGCCCTACTAAGACAAACCAAAATAATAATAACAGGACGAGTTTTATGGAGGTGTTCAAACATTGCAAACCCCAAGCGACAAATCAGCCAGCAATCGAAAACTAAAGCAAGCATCACCCTTCCACTGAATATGTGGTACTGGCGGCCGTGAGTTCCCGAGCTACTAATCAACCATGGCGACGAACATTACTCAATCATCCAGTCGTATCGTTCGTACCCCTGATGGTAATGGTAGACGCTGAAGAACCAGACCCTGTCTGCCATCGAGCTCTGCTCCCTTGTCACTTGGGGCTGTAGAAAGAACAACTGGTATCCGATGCGGAACTATCAGGGAGCCTTAGTGGTTAAGGTGGAGGGCAACTGCCGTTTGACGTACCTGGTCAAAACAAAATACCTAGTTCTAAATGACACGGAAACGTGAGCGAGGTATCTATCTCTAAACAATCTAATAGCAAAACCAAATATTCGGTATCAAGAATTCGGGGAGACTGAACCTAAACAGGGAGAACAAACCTGGACATTTCGACGAGCTCGGAGCGCGATACATTAAGCGTCTGACACAATTTACATTAATGACGGAGGAAACTTCTATCTAATTACCGCGCGGTCGCAATATCCCACTGATGCACGTATGCGCCTTATCATTTATTACCCATGAACAACAACGAGATTTAAGCCCACATCGCAATGCATAAAAACATACCATGGTGGCAAGCCAAATTGCACATGAAACATAGAAACCAAAGTTTTCGAAAGCGATGAGCATCTGTACACGTTGTTCGTCATTTACCCAAATGGATTGCGCCACCGACTTACACGGCCGCTACCCCTTGCTGGAAAACATTGAATCGGTGGCAGGGAATCAAAATTAAAGTTTCTCATAAGAGATTTGGACAGGCAATGGAGTGGGGTCTGGCCTTAGACGACCCGAACGTGAAGGATTTCATTGAAAGGTTTTCATGGTTATCAACCCCCGAAAAAACAGACACGACATGCCACTATTTATGGACCATGGCTGCGAACCCAAAACCGACGCTCGAGGCAACGATCAAAAAGTCATTGAACAAATAAACTACCTCGATGAAGATAAAGTGGTTATCGAATCAACAATTTACAAAAACCTGAAAAAACAACCCAAATAGTCAATGACGACACTCCCCATATAGACGTTTGCACCAAACAGAGCATCGTCTATATTGAGTCAAAAAAAATTGGCTTAAATAATACCAGAGCGGTAACCGGCTCTAATGTCGTCGCCCCGTATTTTCCACTTGAAATATTTAGTGAAAATACGCGTGGCTATAAAACGAAAAACCGTAAGACATAACCCTAGAACTGCCGTGTATTTTATGTCTGTATTCCTAAAAGAAAGGCCATGAACAAATAATTACATAATTAAAGTCCCAATCACAAGCGGTAAGAGAGTGAATGATATGATAACCCTACAACAAGCTGACGCCCAACTGGAAGCCAGGTGATTCTTTGATAAAGGCCACAGAACGACCATTTACTGGAGAACACACAGACACAAGAAGGCCGTTTTATACAGTTTGCGCGCCAGTGTGACGCGCCACTTTATACCCTCTGAACATAAATTTGGTTTCCCATGGTGGCTGCCAAGTTGACGATAAATCAAAAGAACGCCGTCAAGCGGTTTCAGATGCGAGTCCCGTCGTGTGAAGATCCGTTTGCCGAATTGCGCAGGCCATCTTGGTCATGTATTGAAGACGAAAAGACTACGAAAACACAACATCCGCCATTGTGTGCCATTCCATTCCATGAAAATTCAACAGCAACGCACTTAAAACTCCCGCCATTAGGGTAGCGTGCAACCATAAATAACCGCAACGTAACCATGTGGTAATCTCTACCCTTTTTCTAGCAAGCTTCTCTAATCGCGAAGAATACCTGCCAATCATACAAACGCACCGAAACCACCACGACCAATAGTAATTACCGCAAGGCAGCAATATATTGATGCTGAAATATGATGGTTTTTGCGAACTGTTAGCGCATGAAATCCGTTAAAGACAAATGCTCCAATAAACACCCGCGTCCCTTTTAACTCAATCGCGTTACCCAACAAAAATTTCGTATGTTGATGTTAATTCGATCACAGTCAAACCACTCCGCCAAATAACGAATAAAAGCCTTTCCGATCTTTTGGCGCCAACCATGTCATGCCGATCATGCAAACTGGCTGCTAATGCACATCAAAACAGGCCTGTGATACAACAGAGGCCGTTTCAATCCGCCCATCGAACAACACTCCTTGAAAACATGTCACACAGCGAATAAAACACAACGTTCGTGAGTGCGTTTTCGAACGCCGCGGCGTAACGGCGACCTTAAATTGGCGATGATCCAACACATGGACCCCCTGTAACCTCAAAAATTCGTGCGGTGGCCGCATCAACGCAGCGACTATGTGAGAATAATCATATTCTCGTAAATAATCCATGAGTCTTGGCGGATTTCTGAGCGGCGATGGGGGCCGTACATTGGGTATTCACCAAGCGTGCGTGATGAATGCGTAAAAACCAATTGTAGGAAATACAGAATCTTGCGTGTTGCGTTGCTTGTGTCTTCAAACACATGCAACCGTCCACGCTCTGCTTTCTAATATACCACCGCTGTCGAGTCACTTCGCATAAGCGGGATTCTGTAAGCAGACCTGTATGAATGTCCGCTGAAAGCGTTGTCAGCCATGGTTTCAGTTGAAACAAAGTAAGGGGCCGAACCATCACAATGGCTTCTGGTGGCTGGGATGAACAAGCTATTTATATGCAACACCATCTCTCATAGCAATCAAGTGAAGTAGATGCTCATATTAAAGAGTGCTAGTGTTGGTTATAAAATGTCATTACTTATAAAATTCGAATACGTTTATTACATATTGATAATCAACTTAAATCTAATTGTAAAATACGTTTGGTAATCCATCTTGTCTCAGTGGTAATCATGAACCCCTTAATTAGACTTCTCTCTGACCAGCCGGCCTTGATCGCCGAATTAGCGGAAAAGATGGCCGCGCCTCGAATTTCTTATCTAGCACAAAACACTCAAAGTTTCCCGAGCGACGGTGCAGAAGCCGTCTTGATCGACTGATTCCAGCGGCCCGTGATATTAGGCCTTTACCCGTACGAGGCATCAAGAAGTGAAAAAAGAAACCGTACGCGCCATGATGATGAATCGATATCCGCAGGGAAATCCACCTCACGAAGTCAATCAAAACACTGCGTGGTAATTCCCCGAGTTTAGTGACCTTACATACAACCAATGGCGCCTTGGGACTTAGTGCAGAATTACAAACCACTAGCTTGGGTGAGTTTGATCGAGTGCTGCGCAGAGTAAGAGAAGCGATGGCATATTGAACGCGAACAGTCGCCCTTTCTAGCATGTAGTGTTTCGTTTTTCGTCGTCCCGGCAACGCCTTGAGCCCCCAAGCCGATCTAAGTGTCATAGATATCCTCCACAGCTTGGTGGCGAATGGCTTTTCGTCCCCCCATACTTTCCAACAAAAGCAACAAATTTCAGCCGCTTGTTCCATCACCTAGTTTTGCTAAAGGCATCCCACATATCTCGTCCAGCAACAATGCACACCGTGATAAGGCAAAACAACACAATCGTGTTTTTTATAACAACGGCTACGTTTCTCCAAGCTTGCTCGAACGTCGGCATGGCGTATTCCGCTACCCTATTTCCGCCTAAAAACCAACATCGCTTCGGTTAACACTTGCGACACACCGTAACTTCTTGCCTGCTGCCGTCAACGCAACGCAAGTGACGTGGATGTGCATGAACGATCCCAATGACATCTGGTCGCAGTCCCCGATAAGAAATTGTAGACTCTGACGTTTTCAAGACGTCGTTTAAGTCAAGGTTTTACGGTGTTTCCGGCCCTACTTTTTCCCCCATCTCGTTGATAATAACAGTGATCTGGAGTTAATTTTTTGCTTAAAAAAATATCGAAGGAGTGATTTAGGAATAACCATTGTCTAATCTTGCAGAGATATTCCTGCGGGCCACCAGATGAATTTTTTTGTCATACATCATCCGAGCTAATCTCACACATATCCCACGACGCAGTTCTCTCATTCATATCATTTTTTCCACAATTAATTGGATAGTCTGTTATTCATGAAGTTTAAGGATGTCCACGCCTTTAACATTTGATACATAAAAGACGACATTTTTAATAGTGTTGATCGCTTATTCCTTGTTGTTCCGTGTCTAAATAAAAACACATAACCAGAGTCTGGAAACTCTGACAACGAGGTTTTCGTCACATTGATAAAGACCCAGTCGTCACGACTAAGTGCGAAAAGGGAGGCCCCATAAAAAGTACAGCGAGTAACATGTGTGCAGGTAATGATTATTCTAATCAAAAACATGCTCCAATGGATCATAAACAGATACTCGATTACCGTCCAATAGGCAGACAAAAAGGTTGCCCTTCTATCCATGGATAATCCATCAGGCCGTCCTTCTCATCGATATCTAATGTTAAAAAACACTCTTTTTTTGAACGAAAATGCCACGTCATCATCGGCCCAAGAATAATTCAACAATTCCACCGCGAAACATATAGTAATATAGGGCTTTGAGTCCATCAGGGCTGAAAGTAATGCCATTGCGCCACTAAAGCCACTAATCGAAATTTTATAACATCCCCTGCTTTCCTTTGAAAATATATCATACACCCATCAGTTATCCAATACCACATCATTCATCGTGCCAAAACCATAAAATTCCATTTGGCGACAATCAACCGCATCATTTATCGTATATCTGGCTCTTCCTTACAAGGGATCACAAATAACAACCAATGCCTGAAAAGCCGCGTCTGTCAATAAATGCCTTTGTTTGGATGCCAATATAAAACTGCCTACATCATAAAATGCATGCGTAACGGGGATTTCACGTTAATCGACAGTTCTTGAGTGAATATGGTTTAAACGAAATATTTGGCACATTCCGCATCAACCCAATAAATACGTCTGAATCTCTATTGGGGAATTCGCCGATACACTTACGGTACTGCCGATGTGTTGACATGGAATCCATAACTATTACCTGATACAAGATTGGAGGGTTCAACCATATTTAATAGAGATTTTTAAACGCGGTACATACTGAAAGAATAAGATGGAAGAGATGCCATAAATAACCGGCGCTCTTCCATCTGTTCAGCTGTAATATTTAGGATGGGAAGGCAAACTGAGCACCTTCACCGCAACTGCCTGACGAAGGCCAACGTTGCGTGATTGTTCCTGCGTTTAGTATAAAACCGCAACGGAATCGGCCACCTACGCGTTGTAAATCACCAAAACATGAACGCTCCAACCACCAAGAACTAGAATAAGAAACTGGCACAGGCAAAAGGGAACATTAATCCGCACCATTCCTACTTTTATATTGGTCGCTAAGTCGCGTGCGGCTCACCGTCACGCGTAAAAATACAGTTACCCGTTGCCGTACTCAGATCATTAATAACGCCATTGCTTTTTGCATACTGTCCAACACGGACAACCACGAGAACAGGCCCAAAAAATTCTTTCCTTATCACTCACGCCATTTCTGCTTAACGTTATCGATCAAGGTACCGGCCGACATAATAGCCATTTTCATAGCCCGTCACTCGGGATACGCCATCAACCACAAACGTTGCACCATCGTTTTCCGGCGCTCGTAATAATAAGCCATTTTACCTTAGCTTGGTGAGCCTTGGTAATCACTGGGCCAAATATCATTGCTACTGTCGCTAAAACAAACCCACTTAAGACTGGGCCAAGCCCGCTTTAATTTCAATCACAGGTCTGCCGCTGATCCACCGACAGCCAGACACAAGAATAGCGCCATGCAGCGTTCTCCAGAAGAACCAAAAGCCGGCCTCCAATTAAGAGCCTGTGCAGCGTTGTCCAATCGGCATCAAGGCATAAGATCGCGTGATTCTAGCGCCCACCCAGTGCTTGGCAAGCGTTTGCATCCGCTGCTGTTTTGTAAATGTAATCGCCCATGGCGTGAAACCCAGACAAAGCCTCACCGCTCGATACGGTCATCGTAATAACGTAAATACGCGACCTTGTCACCAATCACCACATCATCAACACCTTTAGCAAGCCCCGCTTCTTCTAATAGCTTCGCAATAAACAGCGTTTGATGAAAGGATCCACGCTCTGAAGGCTTAAGAATAAAACAGTTACCGCACCAATCGCCAATAGATACATCCACAGCGGCACCATAGCGGGAAGTTAAAAGAGTGTAATACCGGCAACCAGCGCCTAGTGGGTTGAAACTCGCCCATGAGTCCAACATTGGCCCGAATTTTTTCTATGCTCACCCTTTAATAATTGTGGTGCATAACAGGCAAACTCTAACATTTTCTATTCCACCAACGCTGTAGTTCGCCCATAGCGTCCATGGCTTTTTTTCCATGCTCTTCCCGATCAGGCGGAATGATGTGGTCGGCATTGTCTTCAAGTAACTGTTTGAACTTAAACCATCACTCGGGCGCGCTTTGCACAGGCGTATTACGTCCATTCAGGACGCTGCGTGTGCAGCCGAAAAATCGCTTTCTTTCACTTGCGCTTGGCTAGCCAGCCCCGACTTCTTACTGAACTTTCACCCGTAGATGGGTTTGTAAACATCTTGTGTACGTTTTTTTTCTGCGCGATCTTCAACCGTTGATAATAATGTCCGATAACTCCTTCATCTGAAAATTCTCATATTAAGGCTAATAAAATTAAGTAACTTCCCGCCTTGCAGGTGTATTCGTACTCACCTACCCAACTGATAACACCGAGCTATCTGAATAAATATTGACGTTATTGCCAAAATTTTTTTATACAATTGAAATGATTTTCCCTTCTTTCGAAGCCACTCTTGGGTATTCCAGGTGAACCCGATGCGAAAGCTGATCCGCCATTTTGGTCTAAACAAGAAAAGTAATCTTCTTGTAACCCCAAACGCAGACAAACTCGGTATGTCAAAGTCAAAATTAAGCTGCATTAACTCATTAATCAGAGCTGTTGACAGCAAACGCATTACTGTCATGCTTTCGGCAATATTCCATATGCTCTAGCACATCCGCGTATTATCTTCTGAGCAGCTGAAAACAGCGTACTTATGATTTCTGGTAATTAGCATGGCGTTAACTCACAGCCATGAGGGACAGAAGTTAGCGCCATAGGTCGGCTCTACCATGCACTAGCGCACAGACGCATTAGAAAAGGCATATCCAGCCATGTTTGCTCCAAGCATTATCTTTTCTTTGGCATCAACGGTTTTACTGTGGATTGTTCACTCGCCTCACGCAAATTGGGGGGCAATTAACCCCATGGCACTTAACGACAATGCTTCAGTAAACAACCCTGCCTTCCTGACTCACATAGGCTTCTATTGCATGAGTCAGAGCATCGATAACCCGTATCCGCAGCAATACGAGCGGGGGAGTTTCGATAATTCCATAATCGATAAGGATGCATCGGCATAACCTGGCCCCAAAATACACAACATTTTTCGTCGTTTCGTTGTCAGTAAATAATCGGTCAACTTTTAGTGACTTCAGAGCCAGTGCCGGCAGTGGTGGATAGCAATAATGGGCACGAATACTTTGAATTAAGATATTACGGTACTTGTAGCCGGCATCGCGGCCCACCGCATTTAGCGAGCAGGCCAATTGGCTTTCGCACTATCAATCAACGCTCCTCCGCCCAGCGCAACGATACAATTCAAATTTCCTGCCAAAAAAAGCCGAACAGCCGGTAATAACGACGCCTCATCAGGCTCTGTCACTTGTTCTAAAAACTGATCACTGCTAATTATTATGTTTTGGTCAATACTCAACGCACCGACGGACATTGCCCTATCGTAATCCATTACCTTATCGATCAAAACAAGAGGCCTTTCACAACCTATGTCCTTTTAACAAAGACGTAAGTTTCGATTGCGTTTAGCACCAATATCTAAGAAACTTGGTAAATATATTCGGCTGACTCATAGCCCGTTAAACCTCACTAATTGATACCTTTGTATCCTTGTTATTTTTATTAGATAAGCACTCACCACTCACTTAAAAAAAAAGCGCTATTTTTTGGGTATTTCCTTTGTCGATTACGCAATACAAGTGAAACGTCTTTATTCGGATAAAAACTTTAATAGTCAACCGCATAGAGAAACCGCGTCATCAAGCTTGCAAACAAACCCACACCCGTTCCGCGCCATTGCACTACCACGCAGCCAACCTGTTTCCGCACAAGGCGTTCAACATTGAAACGGTAAATATTTTAAAATATGTCGGCAAAAGTTGGCACCAAACGTTTTGAACGGAGAACCACCACCACCGAGCAAACGTGATCAAACTAATGCCAAATACGCGCCAGTATCGAAAAGCAGCTCCTGATGCCCGAAACACAATACCTTCGTACACTGAAGTACAATAAACGGCTCGGGTATGCCACCCAGAATACACCAAAAAAATTAGCGCCGAGGTGTGCATTGTCTTTTGATCCTAAAGAATAAGGGTGGTAAAATCGGTTAGGTTTTCATTCAACTGCACTTGCCTGAATCGAGCTCATTCAATAAGTCGAATACTTTCCCTATCCAGAACGGGCGCTGCGTAATTTTTTCAAAAGCTGAAAAAACTCGCTCACAAACCATTCTAAATGATGCCGATGTTCGCACTGGACTCTAATCTCCGGCCAAAACTCATCCACGAGAGCGCCGAAAGCGAGCACTCCGACAGAGAGTATGAAAATAATCAGGGCACGAAGAGCAAGAATCTATATCACTCCGAGCAGCACCTTGGATATAATGCGTCACACGAAATCTCCAATCTCAAATTCGAGCGAAGATAGACAGTTCACCACGCGAAGACAGCGCCAGCACCATATCGCGCGCTGCGCGTAAAACACTATCGAGAGCTCTACGTTTCAGCGGCACTTGACGGCCGTCTACTAAAGAGCCCTCTACCCGCAGCGTCTGACTGTACTGTTCCAAATGATTTGCTACGCGAACGATAAATATCAGGAGGGATAGACATTGTCCGCACGCCTCGCCTGATAATCTAAAATTTTCAGAGAACTGCTGACTTACATGATGCGACTGAATACAAAAAGACCGAAGCACTTAAAATCACCAAAATCGATGCGCTAACGTGTCCGCTGAGCTTAAATAATTACATCCGCAGTCACTGCCACAGACACACAAAAAAGAAGAGAGCAAGTGTGTGGTCATCGCGATAATATATACTACACAGCACATATTTATATGTTACACCAGCTATCAATAACGTAAGGCTCCGAGAAGGTCCAGAAATCCGCCTTGACCGGTTTCAATACGCCGTGCAGTTTGTCATACAATTTCGACGCACAATACAGAGTATTCTACTCTGGCAGCTATATATGTCCAACACTCGCTCGCGGCTCGAGAGCGCACTTGAAATCTCGCGATGGATACACAGACTATCTATCGCTCAATAAGAGATATATAGCCATGAGACCGCTTACAGCCTGTCATAGAAGCGGATATCCTTTCAGAGCGAGACAGCATCTATAATGTCACTGAGCCTCCTCTTAAGAATCCGCCTCTAAACAGAGCATGCGAGCGGATATTATATAACCACATTGAGGTTTGCAAGAGTTGACCACTAGTTTCGATGCTTTATGCTTTTGGATTTCTGAATACCCTGGTGTTCCGAAAACAGCCTCTACCGAGTTTTCAACCGACAAAGCGCCGACGATCAGCTTGAGGGCCTAATGCCAATGGTCATGACGCATCTGAGGTAAATCAAATAATAACGAGCGTTTCATGCGTGGCAGATATTCTAACCCACATATCGAAAAGTCACCGATATATGAACAGGACGCAGCAGATGTGCGAATACAGCGCGGTCTTTCGGACTGGGCTATGTTAAGTGCGGTGAGAGGTATGCGTCTGAAACAAATGCTCTCTCATGCGTGGACGAGTGACTCTTATCTTAATCGGCCTAACGTCACACTCTCTCAAGTTTTGACCAGAAGCATCTGAGTTTATGAACGGTCCAAAAAGTTTCCTTCGCCCTGACATCAAGCGGCTTTCACGACTAATCGAGCCAGAAGGCTCTGAGAGCAACTGTTGAACTATGAGTGTCGCCTTCTCCCCGCCCGCACCGCTACACCGATAAAATAATCCATATAAAGGCCCGACAGAAAACCGCTCACTGTACCTTCCTTGATTGGAATGTCAAAAATTGATCTGAGATCCAGTGAGACCACAAGAACCGCTCACAATCTTCTGGTTCCAGAGAAACAAGACCAGATTGCTCTGTGCTATCTATATTGTTCTAGCTTTTCTTTTCGCCATGCCATCTTATTCGCCGGACTTAGCTAAAGAAACAACATTGATTTTTCCACTTTTCCTGTAAAGTGCCTTACAAAGGCACAAAAGTAAAGATTTTATAAAATGGAAACGGGAGCAGGTGAGAACTATTCACCGAGAACGGGGCGAGGGGGATGCGCATCTTGGGATACTATCGTAAAGGGATAGGTTCGAAAAAAATTTCAAACAGCTATATGTGAAGCCACGTGCGCATTCTGGTGTCTGTAGGTATGAAATGATAAATAGTCGACTATATATATATAAGCGGCGTCACTGCTAGATATAAATTAAAGCCTATTTATGCTTGAGTCAGACATCTCTGGTCCCCTCCGACATGCGTATTTTTTATATGGATGACCGCAGAGTTGAAAAACAGCTTTTGAGATAATGCACGATAGAATATATAAAGCAACGCGCCTCGGTCAATTAAGGAAATTACTAAGTGATCTTTATCTGGTCATGCCACCAATCAGACGACAAGCTTTACTCCAACCTTACAAATTCTGTATAGTAGACTAGTGAGACCAGTATTCCAGAGCATATGGAGAATTGAGAGCCAGAGAGAGCGGGCAGAGAGATTGCGCACAATCGACCGACTCTGAGAGAGCGGAGCTCTCTTAGCGCGTTCTACCATCAGAGTGGTGAGCAGGACGCAGGGAGGGCCGAGACCGCGCGCAGTAAGCACATTTAATGATAATCTCATGACACGGTCTTTTCGTATCAGGGCTGAGAAGGATTGATTGAAGTCGTCGGCTCCGTTCAAGCTACGCTACAAAAGCTCTCCGTGTGGAAAGCATAATATCATGAATATGCAAAGATCAAAACATGGGCCTAATTCAAGTGACCAGTGCGCTGAACAGCATCTGTTTATTGCTTGGAGCTTTTTTCAAGGAGAGAGGTTCTAATAGGTAGATTATCTGTCATTTGGATTGCTGATGAGAACATAATCTCCATTGCTGTTGTAAAAGTTCGGAATAAATTCGCAGTATTTTTTTCCCAATAAATAATTAGATTTTTTAGCCTGAAAACCGAAGTGTAGGCTGGCACTTGAAAATCATTTTTTTTGAAAAATCAAGGAGAAAATTCAACTTTAATAGCTCATGATATCTTCAGAAATTAATTGAGCAAGGTGGTTAATAGATAAACCTTTAGTCCTAAGAAACAAACCGTTTTCTATAACGGAATCTCTCCGCTTATCCTCTGATTGTGAAAATTTTAAGTTTTCAGTTAGGATTAGAGCAATGATTGGATCGTAACACTTTTAATTTTTATGGGTTTGGCTCAGGTCCGCTTTGCTCAAACTGATTCGCTTACCTTGTTCTTTGTAAA
>Ga0163217_1007546_pt1 | contig 12965 bp, 19 predicted proteins | sample SynspAceP_FD_185933 | JGI IMG/M metagenome (GOLD analysis project Ga0163217, IMG submission 185933) | Saline lake microbial communities from Ace Lake in Antarctica - Synechococcus sp. Ace-P (PacBio error correction) | ecosystem: Environmental > Aquatic > Non-marine Saline and Alkaline > Saline ...
AAGGAGGAATCCCTTTTTTTTTTTTTTTCCGGCCCGACCAAAAAAGCCCAAAAAGGGGCCCCCAAAAATAGACGGTGGCGGGGGCCCCCCCCCCGGTCCGGAACAGACCCCGCGGGTGTGCCCCCCCTTTCCGCGGACGAATTTTTCCCGCCCAAGGTTCGGGGCCCGAAGGTTCCCAACGTTATAGAATCGCGTCGGGGTTTGGGACCGCTTTCCAGCGCTTGTAACTCGGCACCGGGCAATCGATATTTGAACGTGCCGCCGGGCCCCATTGCTCTCCAACGAATTTCGACCCTCGGGGTTTCAGCTGGGTCAGCACTCTTTGAACGCGGCAAACGGCGGTCTTTGCCCGTAGGCAAATAGTTCGGCGCGATGGTCGCGTATTTCAGCGCATCGGTCTTGGCAGCTGTTTGCCTTCCGCCAGCAATCGGCGGCCCAATGCATATAGGTCGAGGTCCGGCAGGCGGAAAGGTCCAGGGGTTGCCTTGGCTTCAGCGGGTCAGCGCGTCGGCCAGCGTTTCGGCGCAAGGTTAAACCCAGCCCTTTTCCGCCGCCCACAGAGGAGATCGCTAAGCCGACATTCGACAGGAAATGCGACCCGGTGATCAATCACGGTGCCTTTCGCTGGTCATCAGCTCTTTCGGCGATTTTGATCGCTTCACCGGGTCGCCTTGATCGTCGCGGAAGATGAATTCAAGCGGGGCGGTCCAGCACGCCACCAATCGGCGTTTGAATTTCTCAAGCGCCAGTTTTCGATGCCCTGTTTGTAAGGCTCCCGCAAAAAGGCGGCCATGCGCCTTGTAGTGGTTTTGATCTCGCCGACCTTGAATCGGGCTCGTCCCCGATTGCGCTGAACGGCGCTCAGGCCGGTGACGCCAAGGGCAAAAAGGCCCATATGACGCGTTCAAAAAAAGTCCTTTCTATTCATCTGGTGGTCCTCTCATGTTGGGGTGTGGCGTCTTTTGCGCTTTTATTTTTTAGATCAATCGTGGTTGGACAAACACCGGCGCGACAGGGGTCCGCCCAGTCAATCCGTTGCTCTGCCTCGATCCGGTGCGGGATACGTTTGCGATAGACATTGGTGCCCCTTTGTCGATGGCGATGCGGAATGGGTTTGCGTTTTTGGGGGGCGCCTGCTTTCTTCTTGGTGGACGGGCTTCCAAAATCGCCTTGTCTCGGCAATGCCAACGCGGAACATCCGCGTCCATTTTGGTCCGACGCCGGCGTCATCGCCAAGGGCGGTGTTACGCAGGTTGGCATCCAGTGGTCCGATCGTATAGTCCTCTGTCACGGGTGTGCCGAAAATGGAGCGCAAGATACGCACGCTTTGTTGGCCGCTGAATCTTTCCGGGAAGTTCAAGGCTTTGCGTCGACGACCCAAGTCAATGACGGCGGTCGAAGGCCATGTGCCAGATAGTAATAGTGCCAGCGGGTCGACGGTTGCCCGTAAAGCCGCGCGGAATTTTTTGAAAAACCGATGGGCTCCGCATCTGCTTGATCCAGCGCCACGCACGATCACTCGTCAGCGGTTTCTTTACCATGCACCCGGCACGTTCCCAGAGGCGGGCGTTTTGCCAAAGTGTCCGTCGGGTGGACCAAAGCTGACATGCGCAGGGTCCACAAAGGTTTTTTTCGGCACATTCAGGTAGTTGGCTTGAATATGCAGCTTGTCCGCCGTGGTGGATGTGCCATCCCCCCTCCTGACCCAGCTCGGGCAAGTTTCGAAGGCCAGCGCGGTCTGCCTTGTCGGCGTCGCCCATTCCAGATAAAACACGATGCCGTGGCGTTCCAGCACCGGATAGCTTTTTTCCACATAGGCAGATTTTAGGCAGGTTCGATTGCCCGGCACCCGCACGCAGGCCCCGTCCGCGCCCAAGGTCAATGCCGTGATAGCCGCATTGAATGGTGGGTCGCCGATGCGTTTGCCCTTGGACAGCGGCAAGCAAGCGGTGCGGACAGCGATTCGAGGCGGCGATCTGGCTTTCGCTGGTGCGGTAGACTACAAGGTTTTTGGCGCAAAGCCAAAGTGTCAGCGGCACCAGATATCGCCAAAGTCGGGAAACCAACCGGCAACGTACGCAAGCGTTTCTGACAAAGGACATTTGTTTCACGTCCTTGCTTTTTCACAGGTTCATGAAGGACCAAAAACTTGTTAGCTGTCAAACCAATTCTTTTGTCCGGGCCATTCTGATATAGCCCCCAAGTGTATATTATCCGTGGGATGAATAGTGCCTAATCAATACGCATTGACCCCAGAACACGTGGAATAGAACCTGGTTGAACCACAACAAACCTGACCCTGAACGCGGATATGCGCTAGAGCAACAGATTCGGGTTCAGCTGCGCCTTGCGAAACCAGCGTCAGCATTGGGAGATTTTTCAACCGAACGGATGCCCGCATCACGCCAACCCAGTTGCGGTGCCTGGCCAAACTGGCGCGCGAGGCGCGGATAGCCGAACCATTTGGGGCGTCTGGGTCGGGATGGAATGCGGCACGACCAAAGGGGGTATCGACCGTTTGCGTAAAAAGGGGCTGGTCCATTCGCACCCCCTCCAAGACCGATATGCGACGGCTGGAAAATTTCGCTGACCGACGAAGGGTACCTTGCGGTGACAGGCCAAGGCGATTTGCCACGGCGCAGGAAATCTTCACGGCCGAGACGTCGCCAACCTCACCCGGCGTCGCGAGGTCGACCGGCTGCTGGCGCTGCTCGAAAAAACTCCTAGGCTCTAAGCCAGGCCACTTTTGCTCGGCGTCTGCGTGGGTCAGCCCACGACACGGGGCAAGGGGCGCCGCTATCGTCACGTAGGCAACTGCCACCAGAATTCGCCTGCGCGGCGGCGGCATCGTTCAACCGGACCTCGATCCCGTCGAAAATGGCTGCGCACGTAGGCGGGGCGTCTTTGGTTTCCCAGCGGCAACGTCCCAACACTTGGCCCCGGCCCGCCCATCTTTTTCGACCGACGGCACCAGTGCTTGCCCCTTTTTCCACGCAACCCGTAGCGGTGCGTCCCAGTTTCGGGTGCAGGATGGCGGCGGCGTGTTCCAACTCGCCGCTTCGCCACCATTGCGGCCTGGCCAGCTTTCCGCTGCCGCGGGAGTGATTGCCAAGTGCCGCGACACAATTTATCGCCCAGCAGTCCCCCGAGCTCTGCGCCGATGTCATCAGTGCGGTCAGGTCTTTCGGTAATGAGCCTACAAAGGGGTTTTGATCACGGCAACGGCCACAGCCTTGCGCGTCGGCGGCGATATCTGCTGCCCGATCTCCGTGGTGTGGGTCTTCTCGACCCAAACGGCGATTTTGCGGATTTCGGCGCTCATCTGCAGGCCATCCTTTCCTTCGATCTCGTTCGCATCCAACCCGCCCGCGCGTTTGTGGATACGTGCCCCTTGTGGTCATCCACGAGGATCACAGCCATTTCATCAGCACGTGGGCTGTCGTTCGAGGCCGACCTCGATTGATCGAAATGGCTGCGCACAAATTGCGGCGTCCAACATGGTGACGGGTACTCGAGCCTGACCCCGCCGCGCGACCTTTTTTCGTGGACGGCACATCCGCCTTCGACCTCCAAGCAGTCGCGCAATCGCATAGCCGCCGGGGGCGTGCCACAGGGCGCCGTGCTCCAGCTTTCTCCGCCGTGCCGAGATGCTGCTTTGCCCGTATCCTTCGACCTGCGCGGCATCGACCCCGAGGCCGCCAGCAGCTTTTTGGCGCCATCGCGACACCCAGCGGCTTGAGGTTCTTCCATAAAGGGCTGGATGTCCTCGATATAAAGAGCCTGCATAGGGTTTTGGGATCACCGGCCATGACCGATCCGCGTTTCCAAAGGCGTATCTGGCGCGGGGGCCCGCCCGTGGAAGATCTCTTCGACACTGGTGACAATTTTGGCGGGTGATGACCTCAGGCAATGTTCGGGTGCTTTCGTTAGGGATTTCAGAGTTTCCGGGCAGGCCGATGACAGTATGTTGGTCGTGGCCAGAAAGCGCCGCTTCCAGAGATAAGGCCGCACCATGCAGAGCTCGCGCTGGCGGTTTCAACCGGCGCAAAGCGCTTGCGCTAAATCAGCTGGAGAAGCTGCCCGACGTGGCGACAACCGGCGCAGTACTCGAGATCGCCGTATCGCCGCAGCAGTTTGCGGGGCTGCGCGGAATCGCGGGAATGTGCGGGCAGATCGACGGCGTTGCCAGTTTGGTCGCCGCGCATCGGCCATCCTGAGATCGGGCCAGCACGGTCACACTGCGGCCGAATGCCCAAAGACTGGACTGCGCCCGCCCTGCCCGCTGGTGGGCGATGCCGCGAATGGGTCGGTGCTGCGGATCCGCGACGTGCCCAAGCGACCGGCCCGTCCAGACCCGCAATCCCCGACATCAAACGCGCGTCCTCGGTCAGGTGGCAGCGATATCCGCCGTTGTTCCCATAGGCGCGGTCAGATCGGCGGCATCCACCATGGCGCGACAGTATCTCTGCCGCGACGGCACGGCGACGCAAATCATCGGCGGTGGTCAGGCCGTCGGCGTGGGGCAAGGCAGCGCGGAACATGGCGGCGGGCGGATTCTTTGCCGCGGGGTTTCGTGTCGACGGGGCGGCGCACAGGGGCAAGCTTCTGCGGTTCAGGTTCAAGATAGGACAGTGCCAAAGCGATCAAACGCCCGCCTGAAACGCAACAATCGCGCGCGCCATCCGCCCCGATGAAATCAGGTTTCGATCGGCCATGGGACAGATTGCAGCCTGCCGCCGGAATAGATGCACCGCCTGTGCCGTCTGTCTCGTCCTTTCGACCAGCCATAGTTTTTTCCCGCGCGTTTCGGGTCGGTTGCAACAGCTTGTTGTGCAACCCCGCCGTACGTCATCGGTGACCACATCCGCACGGGCTGGAATATGCTCCATCAATGCCCACGCAAGTGTGCCGTAATCCTCGCGGCGCAAGGGTAAATTCGATGGGGGCGACCAGCGCGGGGGGTGGGCACATAGCCAAAAGAGTTTTGTGGGCATATCCATGACATCCACATGACGTTATGCCGCCTCCCGGCCAGACGTACGCTTCGGCGCCGCCGCAGAACACATGGTCCAGGGATTCTTTTGAACGACCCGCGTCAAGCCGCACGGGGTTTTTTCGCGTCACGCCCGCGCGCAGACTGCCCGCCGGCCCCCCATGACAGCACTTTGAACAGGCGAGGGTTTCGCAATCTCGGCGATGCGGTCAGCGGACGACCAACAGCTCGGGGCGTGATCTTCGGCGGGTTGAGGGACAAGTGCATCATCTACGTGAAATACGCATTGCCTCGCCCGTGGTAGAGATCATCAGCAGACCAACCCGGCAAGCGCGTTTCCCGGATCGGCGGTCGCGCAGGATGGTCAACGGGTCTTTCGACCGTCGGTTGCACCACCACCCGGTGCCGGGGGTGCCGCGACCTGAAAATACCGCCCCCGCGTTGACCGCCGCCCGTTCACGCGGATGCCAGAGGGGGTCTATCCCAGCCCCTTGGCCAGCTTCGTGTTCGGATCAGCCAACGCCTGTGATGTGATCATCGACGACCACGACCTCGTCCACATGCCCGTACCATTGTTTGGCAAACATCCCCCGATGGCGCCGACCCCGCACCGCGACCGCATCAAGCTTTTCAGGTGTCCGTTGATGATAGCGCTTTGCCCGCCTCGACCACAATGGTGACGCGCGTCGATTGTGGACCTCGACGGGTTTCACGGTTTGTCACAGGCCGCAGCAGCGCGGTCACAGGTGACGCGGCCTTCTTTCTTGGAGCCGCCGTCAGGTGTTTTCGACCCCCGCCCCAGGGACAAGCAATCTTGGACCGTATCCGAGGTCATGAACGTGGCCGATCGCCTCTCCCGCCTGCCCGCACCACGGCGCGTTCGTCCGCCGAGTGACGGTCGGTGTCGATCTTTCCACCTTGACCCCGCAGTACGAAAAACCATACCTTCGGTCACGAGGTGATCATGTCCACCCCTCGCCCCTCTTGGCTGACGATGAGGGCGCGGGTTTATATCAGGGTAGGTGGTCCCCGCCCCCACGGCCGTCACGAAATCGCGCCCGCCTGAATAACATCGGCCATCCCAAGTCTGCGCATTGTCGCCCTGATCCAGAAAGGCACGGCCTTGGCCTCCTGACTGGATCACGGTCAGCGGGTCAAGTCCGCCACCAAAGCTTCGCCCCGCGTGATTGCGTAGCGTCGCAGTGGCACCGATTTGCCGTCGCGATGAAACCACAATCACGGGCAGCAATCGCAGCGGATTTTTTCGGGCTTGGGGTCGGCGCGGTCAATCAGGCATGTTCCGGCCTCCTTTAGGGCGGCGCGCAGGCGCGTGGGCGTGGCCGCCGTTTGCGTCACGCGCGCACCGGTGGCATGGTTATATGGCGTTCAGGATCGGGCGGGGGCGGTGGGGATCAGCACATGTTCTCCCAGACCTTTCGCGCCGTAGGGGCCGTGTGGGCATCCGCCACCTCCAGGATCAAGCGTCTCGATTCGGGGGGGGACATCAAACCGCTGGTCGGCAATCAGATACGTGCATTGCCAGGTTTTCGGGTGCGGGCCGGGGATATATTCTCCATGCAGCGCCATACCGCTTACCTTGGCATCGTCACCTGCACCTGGTTTCGCACTTGTCGCGAGCGGGCAGTGCACCCTCGAGGTTGTATGCCGATCTAACGGCTCTTAACACGTCATGGGCGGCGACAAAGCCGCGAGCCGGGCGGTCATAGACCCATGGTGGCCACTGATGTATCCACATCGACCACCACCAGATGCGCGCGTAACGAAATTGCGCATAGGGCACGCCTGCCTTTCATCCAACGGCTGCACCGCGGATCATAGCTTCTTCGGCGCGCAGACATAGCCATCCGTCCCGTCCGCAGGCAGCCGTGAAGATAAGCTGTTGCGGCTGGCCCGCGTGGTGACCGTAACCGCCAAGCCTTGGCGCCGTATCTGTGGCTGTGGGACCCGCGTTGACCTGCCGCAGAATGCTCGGCCCGCAGCGCCTCGCCTGTTTCAAGCGCGGCATTGCCCGACACAAAAGTCTGCCGCGAGGCAGAGGTCTTGCCTGCGTCCGCGTGAATATCCGTATCGCCCGCCGAGGATTTCGATGCCTTGCACACGCGACAGGCCAAGTGCTTTGGCAAAGATTTGCGGGCTGACCGTGTTAGACCGCCTGCCCGATGTTCGCATGCCGCCTTGGTGCAGAACGACCTGTACCATCGCCCGCCGCCGCCAGAATCGTCGACGGTTCGGCAGTGAGGTATTGCCGCAGCCGTACCATGCCCGCGATCCCAAATCGCCCCGCGTTTCACCGTATCATTGTTCCGGTTTGAACTGCGCGCATTCGGCTTTTGCATTCTCCACGCAGGGCGCACGCCTCAAGGCAGGGGGCGATGCCGACCCCTTGATTCAAGATCTGAACCGCAGACCGTGGCACCCCCATCCGCAATGCGTTCTTCAGGCGAAAAAATCGAAGCGGATCGAGCCCCCGCCTTTTTCTGCCAACAGATCAAGGCGGTTTCCTGGAGCGATGGCCGATTGCGGCACGCCGAACCCGCGAAAGCCGCCTGCGGGTGGGCAATGGGTGTGCACCGCCTGCTGCGGCGCGGTAGTCGGGGATATAATAAGGGCCAGAAGGCATGGACCTGGCCGCGGTTGGCCACAGTCGGGCCCCAACTGGCATAAGCACCTGGTTGATCCCCGTCAAAGCGTAGCCCCGAAAGCGTCTCCATCGGCCTTGGCCCCCGACCTGATCGTGATTGCTGCGCGGGTGGCGTTTGTGGTCGATTGCATCGTCTCGACGCGGCTATAGTCATCGTAACGGGGCGCCCGTTTCAGTGCACAATGGCGATGAAGGCTGCACGACAAATCAATTTTTCGCACCCGAAGCCCCACCCACTGCCGTCCGGCCGAGCGATATCAGCCATCGGCCGGTTCCAAAGGATCGCGGCCAGCGCCTCGCGGTCCATAACGGGGGGCTTTGGGTGCAGGCGTGAACATGGATGCGCCCGCCCACCACTTCGGCAATATGCCGCTTCCGGTTCGTATACCGTGTTTCGACAAAGCTGGTGGTACTGCGCCTCGACCGTGAAATCGGCAACATCAAGGGCAGCATCCGCATCGCCGCACTGCACAAAAACCGCGCACATTATGTTGCCCTTGCGATCTTCGACACTGCGGCGCGTCGGGGCGGTTGGCCTCCCTTGTGTCCCGAAACCCAGCGCTGTCTGCGGGGTCCAGTTGATCGGGAATGTGGCCAGATCAAGGCGTCACCGCCTCTGCTCGCCCCACGATGCAGGCGACGCCGCCTCGCCCGAACCGTACGTGGTTCACGGCAAAAAACGGGCTGGTCGATGAACGGGGATAACCAAAGGCCATTCAGGCGGCACATCACTGGAGGTCTAGACGCAATGGAGCGGGATGACACATGCGGCAGGCCTCTAGGTCGTCAAAGGTAAATGTTTTGCCGGTAGGGATGGGGTGACCGGATGACCCGCGCAACCAGCGCACCTGCCGGGAGCAACGTCATCGCCGAACGCCTTCTGATCCATCGACCTTTTGGCCACCCGTCCAGCCGCCGTGCGGGCTGGCCAAGCTTCGGTTGATGCGAACAGTCCAGCGGTGGCGGCGGCGTGGGCGCCACCACTGCGTCGATAATCTTGTGCGATATCCGTGCAAGCGACACAGCACCCCGCCAAGCGCATCTTGCCCTGTGGCGGCATCCGGTTGCGGGGTCCGCGCGCATAGTGCCACGGCAGAGACCATCATCCCCGGCGTGCAAATCCGGCATTGCGGCCGCTTGTGATGTTTGAAAGCTTTGCAATCACGCTTTTGCGTCACGGTAGTTTTACGCAGCCTGCCAGCGGTCTTTACGTGTCGCCCCACGGCTTTGTTTGCACGGCCATCAAGCAGGCGCTAGACAGGGGCGCCGTCGACCAGCACAGTGCAGGCACCCCGCAGTCGCCGGCGTTGCAGCCTAATCTTGACATCCTTGCCGGTCCAGTCGTTCCGCAAAGCGTAAGAAAGCCGCTCCCCGGCAGGGGTTCGACCTGCGCAATGTCAACCGTTCAGGGTAAACGACGTCACTTCGGTCATGTCGGTTTGTCGCCATCAGATGACCCCTTTCAAAGCAAGCGTGACAGCCCCGCGGGGATCAATGTGGCGCTGGCGTCAAAGGCGGTAGTCGGCACTGGCGCGCACATCGTGATTGGCGTGGAGCGATTGTATGCAGATCAGCATCATCCGGTTTTGCACGTCGCAAGCGCGCAGCCCACGCAAATGATCTTCGAGCGTGGTCGCCGCTGTGCGAGCGGGCGAGGCCGCGCCCGATGGGCGATGCGGAATATCGGTCAGCGTATCGTCGTTGACCTCTCCAGAACGCGACATGCAGATAGAAATCACCAGATATTTCCGCGCCCCTAGCTTGACGAAAACTGCTGGGCTTGTTGACGGGCGGGGTCCGGGATATGCAACCGCCGACCAACAGCTCGTTCTGGCGCTCGGTCTGGCGCAACGCCCTGCAGGAACTGCGAACCAGGCAACACCGTGTGCCGTTCGCTGCTGCGGCAGTTCAACCGTGGCCTCCAGCGTCAAGAGGGGCGGCCGCCGTCGCGGCGGGCGAAGCGTGCACAGGTTGCCCGCAATGGTGCCTGCGTTCTGGATCTGGATCGACCCGAAGTCGCGTGCCGCCAGTTTTTTCAGCCCGTCAAAGCGGCCGGGCAGGTCGCGCGGATGATGTCCGTCATGTCCGTCGCAGCGCCGATGCGCCAGCCCTTGGCGTTTGGCTGACCCGCGCAGTTCTGGCAGGCGGGTAATGTCCCAGCAGGTCACCGGTCACCGGAACGGTCGCCCGTGCGTCGGGAACCAATCGGTGCCCCCGCGATGATCGACACCGGCCCCTGCGGCCAAGCGCGCTAAGTGCTTGATCGAGCGTGTCGCGGTCAGGTGGCTCATTTGTCACCTTTTGCTTCGGGGAAATTGTTGGTATAGAATAGAAGTTCGGCTAAGCCCATCTGTCAAATCATTTCGCATGCCATCAGCCGACAAGGCTTTTTCGGATCCACAAAACTGGCATGGGGGGGGGGGGGGGGGGAGGGGGGGGGGGGGGGGGTGGGGGGGGGGGGGGGGGGGGGGGGGGGGGGGGGGGGGGGGGGGGGGGGGGGGGGGGGGGGGGGGGGGGGGGGGGGGGGGGGGGGGGGGGGGGGGGGGGGGGGGGGGCGGGGGGGGGGGTGGGGGGGGGGGGGGGCCCGGGGGGGGGGGGGGGGGGGGGGGGGGGGGGGGGGGGGGGGGGGGGCGGTTGTTGGCCCCTCGACCCAGGGCCAAAGGATTCAACGCGACTTGGTGTCGTTCAGCATCGCCATCGACCCGCAGATCATCCCGCGGTCCGATGTCCGGGTGGATCGGAGGCAGGCCAAAGGTCGCGGGAACATCTTGCCCGACGTCATCAGAATCGGTTTTGCCCGCCCCTCGCGCGGCCACGGCTTCGCGGGTCAAGCGTGTCATACCAAGGTCAATCGCTGCGCCAATTCCGCCGACCAGCGGATCGGCCTTGACGGCTGGCAACAGTTCTTGGTCTTAAGTCATCCCTCGGTCGGTGCGGCAGGTGTGACACAGTGATATGATCGTCGAACTTTTCAATGTCTCGGGGTCGCGGATGACAGAGGGCGAATACGTTGCGATGCCGGTGCCTGTCGCAAACATCCACAGCCGTTTTCCGGCAGCAAGCGGTCTTCACCACGTCCCGTCGCTTGCGGCCGCATTTAACACGGTGTCGCCGAACCTTGAGCTTTTGCAGATGGCTGGGTCAGCGGCCGTCAGATACTTTGAATGAGAGTAAGAATTCGACCCCCTCGTCCCATGATGGCGACCGCGTAGAATAGGCTCTTGAACACCGGTTTTCGGCATTCGTGTCTAACTCCAATTCATAACCAAACTCCGCCGGACCGGAATCGAAAGGATGGATCGCAGGGGATGCGAAAGCGAACAGGCTGTCGTATAGTGCTGAACCTCGTCACCGTTGTTTGCGGCAAAGACACGGCGGGATCGGAAGGGTTTGGGTTAGCAGCGGCGGTGTCCATGGGCTGTCCTTCTTCGGCTAGATCTCTATTATTGTTTTTGTGCACAAATGAATATTATGTCAAGCGTTCGTCTTGATCGGTTAATTTTTTCTGTTAGCGTTCAAATGAACTGATGCTGCTTGAAAGGCGATCTCAAATGTCAGACACCTCTGCAAACTCGTGATCCGTAACCCTCGGGTGATCCTGCCGGCAGATGGAAGAGCCCATAGCCGACGGGATTGTCTGATCGCCCTCAACGCAAGATCACGCAATGGGGCTATGCCACGGATATGGGAGTTGGCGATGGGGCTTAGAACAGAGTCCGACGCCCGCATGGCGCGGGCACTGGCCCCCGCCTGATTGACAGCCATGTGCGATCCGGTGGTGGGTGATTATACGCCGCGCAACAACAAACTTGGTGGGATCGATTCCAACGCCTACACGGCGGGGGTCACGACAACGCTCATTTTCAGCCGCGAGTACAATATGCCGGGCCGCCCAAGGATATCGTCGGCCTCAGGCGATGGCGATTGCCGTCGCAGCGCTGGTTACGAAATTTCCCGCCCCTTGGCGTCCAAAGGTGCACGCAGGGGCCCCTGTTATTGAAACACGGCAATGGTCGAAGAAGAACTTTGCGAGATGGCCAAGGCCGGCGGTGGATCCTTGTTTGGGCGAGGTCGGTCTGGGCACCGTCAAGGATGGCAAAACGGCGGCGCAGATTGTGGGCTGGGCGCGCAAATACGGGTATGCAAAGCAACGAATCCACACTGGCGGCCCCTCGATCGCCCGATCGGGGTTTGATCGACGCCGATATGGTGCTCGAGACGGGGACGATGTCGTGGGGCAACATCAATGGCGACACTCCGCCCTGCCCGACGACCAGATCATCTGTCCTGTGCGAAGGGTGCAAAGCCGCGCTCGAGATTGTGCATAACGGAAATGAGCGCCGCCGCTTTGCTGACGCTGAATCCCGCGCGCGAGCTTGGCAAGTTTTGGACGCAGTTTTGATCCTTGGCACGACGGTCCGGCAGGGTCCGGCGTGCCAACCCTTGGGGATTATGCGGATGGTCGCGATGCTGTCGTCGCTGGGGAATGTCCGCGGGCCGAGATCCGCGGGTTCCTGCTTTTGCAATGGCAACACCGCGCGGCAACGCAAGCTCGATACCGATTGATCGAGGTTGGCAAATTGCGGATTTTGTCCTGATGGATCAGGCACAGCACGCGCCCGGAAAAAAATAATCTCGAATCCGTGCAACTGGGCAACTTGCCGGGGGTGGGGCATGCACGGTTGATTGATGGCGTGGGTGCCGCAGCTGCGCAGTCGCAATACGCCGCCCGCGACCCGCCTGCCCGAAGCTGAATCAGCGCAGCGTCGGCACGTAACCGCGCGCGGATATCAGGCGCGGCACCCGACCGCTGCGCCCAAGTGACGCAATGTTTCAATGACCATCGCAGGTGCCCTTGGGCCCTTCTTCGGTTTCGCCAAAAGGAAGGGCTTTTCTTACCTGTACTTCATGTTCAGTTTTTTCGCCAAGACGTAGGGCCGCGTCAAGCCGGGGGGCCTTGGTGCGCGTAAAACCTGTCAAACGTCAGCTTTGCGGAACATTGTTCCATCATGCCGGTAATTGCATAGTTTGGATTTTAACGATTAAGGCCTGGCAACATCAGAGTCGCGGACAATCGTGGAGGAGTGTCCGGCAGCAGGCTCGATAAGGGAGGACGAAATGGCCACATATTTGTATCTATGCTGTCTGCGGCCGGTGCATATGACCGCAATGACCCCGAGGAAGCCATTCCGCCACGGTGGTTTCCGACAAAACCGCGACGTTCGAAGTAGCGAGAGCACATTCGTGGCGTCACCTATAGACATTTAAGAATATCCCAAAACCCTTGGGGGCCTCGTTTCAGCGAGCCGC
>Ga0163217_1023961_pt1 | contig 12964 bp, 15 predicted proteins | sample SynspAceP_FD_185933 | JGI IMG/M metagenome (GOLD analysis project Ga0163217, IMG submission 185933) | Saline lake microbial communities from Ace Lake in Antarctica - Synechococcus sp. Ace-P (PacBio error correction) | ecosystem: Environmental > Aquatic > Non-marine Saline and Alkaline > Saline ...
CCCCACCACACAGGGGGAGAAAGGATGGATAGGGAGGAGGGGGGAATTTGGCCCACCCGGATTATAGAGATAATAGCGATAGAGAGGTGATCTGGGCCGGTCAAAGATCGTTTTTTTTTGAAAATGGGGGCGCCCCAGCTTGCCCAAGAGCGGCGGCCCAGCAAGTCCCCTCTAGCGCTGTTTACAGCCCTGATTTTCCGATCAACTCCTCTGGCCGTGGAATCAAATGCCGCTGCCCCATCGACTCCTCTGCATTCGATGGCGGGTCATTTCCTGCGCCTTGTTTGAATTGAGGGGAGTGCGCGGTAACAGCACCCCCCTTGCCTAGCGAGGCTGGCAAATGATGTGATCTTGAAACCATGCAAGTCGGCTTTCCTTGCTGTTGTGTGGTCGAAAATCTCAGTGCCGTAAACTGAATCGTTAAGGACACCAGCCAGCCTTTTCTCGGTGGTGGCAGCAGCTGAATCGGCCGCTGAGGTGGAAAGCGAAACGGTCATCCACTCCCCGGCCGCCCCCACGTTTCCCGTTCTGAGCCGACTCTGAGCAGAGAGCCTCTCCCAGAGTTGGAGTTCCTTGCCGCGGCCCGTCTCTCCGTGAGCTCTAGTACTCCATGCCTTGAGGCCACCTGTTCAGCATGAACTGGGCAGAGCAACCCCCTTAAGGGAGAGCTGCGGTGGCCCACGGATGCTCAGTCCGGCCCTAACGTGCACCTGAAATGAAATACGGGTCAAAGCCGAGAGAGAGTCGCACCCGCCCTGTTTTCCGAGCGCTTCCGCGATGCGGAGGCCGCCGCCGCTTGCCCACCGCCGCAGAGGTGGAAGGCCGTACGGGTGGCATTCCAGCAGGCTTCTTTCGCCAAACAAGATCGCCAAAATCAAATCGTGGCCGGCTCGCGGCCTGCTGATCGAGCACAGCACGCGGGCGGTTGCCGCCGCGCATGGACGCCTCTGCTGAGCTTCCCTGGTGGTGGGCCCGGAAAACCCGCGAATGTGGTGCTGGGCCCCATGCCTTCGGGATCAACGCCGGCGTCACTGTCGACACCCCCATTGTGCGCGCGGCTGGCAACCGGCTCGGCCTGAGCAAGCAGAGCGAGCCGCGCCGATCGAAACCGGAGCTGTATGAAGCTGCTGCCACCCAGCCGAGTGGGAGAAACTTCTCGATCGCGGATGATCATTTCCCGGCGCGCCGTCTGCAACGCCCGCAAACCCCGCCTGGCGACGGCTGCCCCCTCGCCACCTCTGCCCAAGCCATCCCGAGCACGGCCAGCCGCGGTAGACTGATAACATCCCTGAACCGAGCTCTGAAGCCGCATGGCGAGAAGAAGTCGATGATCGCGCCGCGATGTCAAGCGCAAAAAAAAAAAATCGTGAGCTCGCTTCGCCGTAAGCGCGCCGCACCCTGATGGCCGCGTTCGAGGGCCGGCCCCAGGCCCGAAATGGAAGCGCCTTGAAAGTGCACCGACCAAGATCCAGGGCCTGCCCCCGCAACAGCGCCGCCAACAGGGTGCGTAAACCGCTGCTGGGGCCACTGGCAAGCCCCGTGGCTACAACCTGCGATTCGGTCTGTGCCGCAACCAAGTTGCGGGAGTGGCTCACAAGGTCCCTGCTGCCCGCGGCGTCACCAAATCCAGCTGGTGAGCCCATTCGGCTTGGCAACCAACTCCAGCTGATGAAAAAATCTGGCTGATGGTATGTGGCCGATGCGTGAACTGCTCTGTCCGCTTGCATTGTCCGCAAACTTTTTGACTGTTGTGTTCCTATCGCCCCTTTTTTGCGACCCCATTTTCGTCGTGTTACGAAATAAAAAGTGGAGGCAAGATCAACAGCACGCAAGGATGGAGCCAGGCGAGCGCGCGAGCGGCTCTGTCGGGCGTTTTTGTAGGCCAGCGCTGGGACCGGCAGGCAAGCAGCGCGCGAGATCAGAATATAATTGATTGGCGAGGTTGGGCCTCTGATATCAACTCGAAGACCTCTGATTCTGCCTCTTCTATCTTGGAAGCGCGCAGCCCAATAACCGGGCGGAAAAGACAAAATGCGAGTACATCTATCAGGCTATCAGGTAATTTCTTGTCTATATAGAAGTGCAAAAAAGGGACCATAGGGAGCTATAAAAAGGATAACGAACATCGTCCAACAAATCTGAGGTACATCATCCAGAAGTGCCAGACACAAATTCAGGTCCGAGTTCCTCTTCCTTCGATGGTCGGTGAGATCCGGCTGACTCTCACCTAGGGTTGTTCTCTGCACACTTCAGCAGGCGGGGCCCGTAGTCATAGTTGAATGTGGGTGATACGTCCGCTGCTGGTCACGGCCACAGAGGCCCAAGGGTCGCGAAGGATCGATTTCCTCCCCCTCACCTGCGTACTTACGAAGAGCGTCCTCTACGCCGCCGGACGCATGCCCTCGCAGCACTTCTTTCCGGGCCGCGAAAAGAGCCAAGCCCCCACCGCACGACGCGCCATCCTCATCTAACGCGGCCCAGAGAACGAGAGACACACGCCCGATGCCAGGTTCCCGTTGGCTCGTATTTCCCTCAATTGCCCTACGCGGAACGACACTCCAGGTGTTCGCCTACAATGGCCATTGTCGACTGATATGAACGGTGTCCCCGCCCGATGTGCTCGCCGTGGAGCGCGGCGCGCCTCCGATCGCCACCGCGTGACTTGCCAAAATTCTGGCCGCTTCAACGGGCCCGCGAGAGAGGAGAGTCCGTGCGTCGATCGGCCTGCATTGGAGCCGACGACTTCGTGCTCAACCCAGCGAGCGCGCATTGCGAGACCTCGACAGCGCAAGTTAAGCTGGATCTGGCTCCCGTGGACCGGCAGCCCTCCGGGGTAAGTGAATGGGTTGTAAAAGCGGGACGTCCAACCAGATAGACCAGCGAAGACAAGACGTGAAATCGAGAAGCGATCGACTTCGCTATCGAAAGCCGGTGGGCGAGCTGGATCAGGCCCCAACAGACCCTCACTCGCCGACCTGGGCATCGAGGCAGGTATTTCCGAAGCGCTAGGATGCCGGACGCCGCCCCTGCCGAAATTTTCCTGGGGGCAGGGAAATGCGGCGCCGGCATGGCCGAAGTGCTCAAAGCAGTTTCAGCCTCAACCAAAGGCGGAGCGTCGACGCCCAGTCGGATGTGAATAAGGCAGGCTGGCCCAGAAAGATTCCGGTCTCTGCATCCGACAGACGATCCGATCCGCACTGGCCAGCATACAAAGAGAGCAAAAGTGTCCCTCGGCAACAACCTCACATAGGGCCAACACCAATTGAAGAACAGATTGCGCGCCCAGAATCTCCAAGCGAGGGTCAAGCGGGTCGGATGCGCCGCTCAAACCTTCTCAGCAGTGAAGTGCGGCCGATCACGGCGTGGTGCTCTGTTCGCGTGCTGCCAACGCGGGTGCATGGCTCCGGCCCTTCTTTTCCAGCGCGGCCTCACCAGGTCTCCTCTCTGCGCCACCCGAATCTTCGGCACCTTACCCAGCGAGCCCAGGTAGAAAGAATCGACCTTCTACCCGATGGGTCGAAGGACCCTCTCATCTCCACCCGACTACATCTTCCCCACCCACTATTCCGGTCGGCGAAAACTCTTCCGGGCGCGATAGTCGCTCGAACCACCCCCGGCACCGCCGCGAAGTCGCCACGGCGGCCCTCGCCCGAGCGGCCCTGATCCCGTGGCTTCCGCCAGGAGGGCTTCCCTACTGGAGCGTGCTTGATGCGAGGTCAGACTTTCGGATAAAATGCCATCAGCTCCAAACGGCTCAACCTACCGATGGTGCTCGGTCCTGCGGCCAGCAACCCTGGCGCTGATGGATGCCGGTGATGCCGCTCAAGGCTCCACCGTAAGCACGGCGGCCTGCCATGGGTCTCATGATTCAAGGAGGTGATAGATGGACTGCGCATTGCCTCATCGAGACACTCTCCAGTGCAATCGAGGATTTCCTCGAGGCGGGACAATGGACTTCAAAGGTGGCCGCACCGAAAGGGACATCACTCCTGCATATGCAGTGGAAACGGCCGCCCTGCACATGATGGAGATGAAAATGTCCGGTCTGGCGGTGAGAACGCATCGCGATAAGCCTAGCCTCCAACCAGGCCGCCCGGCCCGGCTGCACATGCGCTTCTCGCTCAGAAGATTGCTAGCAGTGCAATCGAGAAGCCCCGTGAGATCCTCTCGCCCGCATGCCCCGCGGCTGCTCAGCTTTCCGCATCGATCCCGAAGCTGATCGGCACGGTGATCGGGCCTAAACGCGGTGGGCGCACGATCAAAGGGGCAAGAGGCAACCGTATGAGCGCTACCGAAACTACCTAAGTATTCTACATGAGAGGGCATTCCGGACGGCATCGTCACGGGCCAGATCGCCAGTCCTACTGATCCTGGTCGCCGCTCCAGAGCTCCTCGAGGGAAGCCCAGCGGATCATCGAGGGGCCTGACGCCGCCGGATCAGTGAAAAGGCGAAGCAGTTTCAGCGGGCAGCGGGTCCATCACCTACAGGAGGCTTGATCCCGAATCCGGGCGCCTTCGTGGATGATCCTCCGCGGCACATAGGAAGCGGTGAATATGCCTATACCCATCTCCGCCATCTCACACCGAAGCCAGGGCTCGAGAAGGTGGAGACGTGATCAAGGTGGGCGATGCGTCGCCCACCGTGCGGCGGTGGCGCGAGATCGACAACCGCGGTCCGTATCACCTCACCCTGCGCCGGCGTGTGTCCCAGGAACCGGCGTAAGGTGCCAGGATCTGGACGCAATCACATCAAGGCCGCACTCCCACGCTTGAAGCGGATCCCCGGCTTGAAACCCGACCGCCGGTGTGCTCTAACCTCTGGTGGCCACACCGAGTCGGCAACCGGGGGCGATCTCTGCGCCCCGCGGCCCGGCAGGTGCTTGAAAGGGTTGATCGCATGCGCTGCGAAGACACCCGAACACAGCGGCCAGCTTTTGGTCGGGTTTCGCCATTCGTGGCCGCCTGCTCAGCTTACCAGCACAACCACACGGCCGCACCCCCCAGATGCTGCTCGACGGCGCTGCAAGGCCGGCGAAAGCCTGGCGCTGATTCAAGCTGAGCATGGTCCCGCATGAGAGGGCATCTCCGATCCCGGCGAAGCTGCTGGTCGGCGACCGCGCGTCGTCCGGGTATGGACCGAGGAGTTGCCAGATCTTGCATTCTCGGCGCTCCTCTCTCTGTGTCCTGAGACCGTCCACCACGCCCTGGTGGAGCAGTGGCCTGCCGACGGGCGTTTTCTCTGCTTCGAAGGCTTCCCTACCCGCGCAAGGCCCGCCTGCGCCGCCAGGCCCTGCAGGAGCTGGCCGCGGAAGACGAGCACTAGCTCTCGCGCCACTGGTTGGCCGATGAAAGGATTCGAAAGTCGCACTGCACCCGGTTGGTCGAACTCGCTGGAGCGAACCTGCTCGCTTTCTGCTTTTATCGGCAATCATCGAGTCTCACTCGCTTCCGAGTGTGTCAACTGGGGAACTCACCAAATTACTGTCCTACAAGCGAGCTCAGGATATATGGTCCCACGGTGGACGCCAAGGCCTGGAGCCAGCTACTATGATCGGAGCCAAGGCTGCCATTTCAGGTTGAGCAGCTCCCACGGCGGATGCACCCGGTGCTCGCGGCGCCCCTGCCCCCCGAAGCCCGCCAGTGGAGCGAGCACGAGCCAGGGCGTTGGCCACAAACTGGCGCCGCTGGCGAGCCATTGTGCAGAGCCGGCGACAGTGTCAGCGACGCACCGCCCGCCAGCTCGCGCGCCGACACCGGCCCTCTCGCCAAGCTCAGGATCTAGCCCTGCTCCACCCAGCCACCTAACCCTATAGGCTCGCAGCCGGCCACTTCACCAAGTTCGCCTGGCCAACTGTTCGCCAAATTCGCCCCACCAAGAGTCAAATCAGCCAAAAAAGATGCCAACTGTTTTTGTTCCCGTGCTGCCTCGCGAGTCTGCGCCTCATTGCTTTGCTTCCTCTCTAGAGGTGAGCAGAGAGCGACATTGATTGCTTTCGCTGTGCTGATCTGTTGCCTGGGCTCGCAAGAACCTCAACGAAGGGCCGTGGCTGCAAGCTTGGGGCATTGGCCCGCACCGCGCGCCTGACCGGCCGGCCACCCACCGGAATTTTTGGTGGGCGCGTCGCCCTGGTGGTGGGACGACGACTCGCAGCGGCTGGCAGCGCACCGCCTGGTGATTTGCCAGGGGGTGATCAGGATGCCCCGGCAGGGAATAGACAGCGCCTTTCGAGCAAGAGTCGGGTGATGCCCTGAACCAGCAGGGTAGGGGGCGGTGCGCCGCAATCACCTGGCTGTCAGGCCAGCCTATGATCAAACGTTGGGTGCGCCGCAAGGTGGCGCTTTGGCCCTGGCGCGGGTTGGCGAACACCAGCAGCGCCTGACCTTGTTGCTCCCCATCGGGCAAGCGGGTTTCGCGGGGCCAACGCTCCAAAGGAAAAAATCCTGAGGGGGCGGGCCTGCGAGTGTGGCTCCGTTCACGTGCTCTCGCGCTCGAGCGATAAGCATAGTAACGATAGGCTTTTCAGGCAGTGGCGCAGCCTCTCGCCAAGCGACTGGCGGCAGCTGTCACGGCTGGGGCGAGCTCCTCAAGAGAGAGAATCAAAACGCCACGGGGCGGGCGCGACTAAAACAGATTTGGCTCGGCTTCTTCGAGACACCCTGCCCGAAGACCATCGCCGCCTATTAAGCGCCGCCCCTCGTCGTCGCTGTCGTCCGTCCTCACGAAATCATTAGATTGTTATCCCTAATCGCGTTGCAATTCAACATTTCTAGAGCCAATATTTCCGGATATTTTGGTTTTAAATACCCACGGTCGGATAAAACTATATCGCTTCAAGGAATTTCTTCCGCCTTTGCTGGTCTTAAATGGTTGCTTTAAATCCTTCTCACACAACGGTCAATCTACCCCTTTGTTACTAGAAAGTTTCTGAGGAAGTCATGAATTTTATTCCTTCCTACGTCTCTTTTAAGAACTGTTCGCGTTCCCAATTGGTTTTTGAATCTCTCGTCCTCTTACTGGTAACCCGGCATCATCCGATCGCCAGCACATCCGGGCCTGGTGTCCCTCGTCGTCCGTCCTCTTGGCCTAATTCAGCGCCGTCTTCAACGTCTTCAGACGTCTTCAGCGAGAGAGACCAGCCTAGGTCAGCGCCGGCAAAGCAACTGGGCCGCTGTGGTGGCCAAGCCGGAGAAGCCTTGGGCCTTGCCCCCGTTGCCGCTTGGCTGTCCGTAGACTCCTCACCCCAGAGCCGCCTTGACCAGCGCGTCACCGGTGTTGCTCTGCAACAGGAGCGAGCGCAGCCTGGGGCCTCCCCCCGCTGATAGCGCCGGCCAAAAGTTTCCTGTTATCTGCTCGTCGCCTGAGCCGGTTGGCGCCATGGAACTGGAGAGGGTTTGCTAGCCGCTCAACCTTAGGCTGCCCGGGTGGGATATAGACTTCCAGTTGGCATAGAGCATTGCGACTTTCCTAATGCGCACGGGTCGCTGGTTTCGAGTCCAGCACGGCCGTTGAACAGCTCCAGCCCTGCCGGCCAGCAAAAAACACTTGCCAGGGTCGCTCAACACCACGAAAACGCGTTCGGTGATAAACAAGTCATTGGGCCGCAGAACGCTTTTGTTAACGGCAGAATTGACGAATCACGCGCCGAACCCGTCAATGGCCCTTTCGCCATCTCGTCGACGGCATCTGAGTACAGCTGGAAGCGCAGCTGTAATGGCCGCCGCACTCACCGTTCTTGCAAGCTAAGACCCACCAACTCCAGCGACCAGACCCTGATTGCCCGAGTTGCACCGCAACACGCCTGGGAGCTTGTTCTTGACTGCCATCGCCACCAGACCGATCAGCTGATCCTTGTTTGCGTGGCAATGGCATTAATAGAGACATCTCCTCAGACTTAGTCCGTGGCTGGCCACAAACGGGCCCAAGAGTCTCGCGAGCGTAATCACCAACTGGTCGCGCCATATTGACGAAACGACGCGCGGTGATGGTGAAACTCACATTCACCCCGGCGTGCCGCACGGGGGATATACAACCAGGGTCCGTTACTCCGCCACCAACTACTGGTTAACGGCCCGTGCTTGCGCCAATGCGATCCTCGCCGTTGCCCGCGATTTATCCGGTCCGCGATTTTCAGCCGGCCTTGCTTGGTCAGTGGCAGAAACTGCTGAGAATTGGGCGGTGTCTCTCCGATTTTCAATCATATCTACTTGGCTCCGGACAATAACAGGTCGCAGCGACCAGGTCCGCAGCGCGGGTCCCATGCGAAACGGATGCCCGCCATAGCCGGTGGGTATACCCCGGCAACACGTAAACTCTGGTCCTCGCCTTTAGGAGAGCCATCCCTCGCTCGGCGTGGCTCGATGAGGGAGAGACTGGAAGGTCTTTGGGTGGGTAGTAGGTTGTGCCATCGTCCCGGCTCTGCTCGAGGTAGTCCAGCAGCCGCGACTTAGCAAGAAACCATTGTATGAGTCGAGTCGTATGAATTGATCTATGCGGGGTGGCGCACACGATGGGAATCGCCCCCGCTAGGTGGGCGGTCCAAGCGAAATTTCTATCGGTCGCCCACATCGACGTGGAACAAGCATGTGGTGCTGAGGCAAGTAACGGGCCAGCCAGTCAAAGGAGAAGCGGCCCGGCCGACCCAGGGCGGAACGACTAACCATGCCCAGGCCTACGGCCCGGCAGGACATGCGCAGCCTTGGTTCTCGATCAGGGGCCAGGAAGCGCAGGGCTTCCGAGAGGAAGTGCGAGGTCGCTCCAAACGACACCGGGCGCGGAGCCGCCGGGGAGGAAATAAAGGACAGGCTCTGCAAGTTCTAGCTCTACACGTATTCTCTGGCACACACGTTGTCCAGGCCCCGGCAGCTGCTGTACAGGGTGGCACTTGTTGGGGATCCCGAAGCCCTCGAGCGTCGTCCTGACGTTTAGGGCGGCAAATACCGGTGACTGAGGAGTTGAGTCTTCCATCGCCAGCTCGGGGCGCGGCACTCTGCCCTGACCGAAACCGTCCTCCCTCACCAATTCTGGCACCCACACGCCAAGCACACAGTGGTATTGTCGAAGGGGCACTGCGCTAGCTGCTGCTTGAGTCGGTATGCATCTCAGGCGCGTGAAATACATCTGCCGTTGTGGCTCTTAGTCCATATGCGCCCAGTCTAGATAGAGCGTCAGCGCCCCAGGCGATTCTGCTTAAGCCCGCAGACTCCGAGGCACCGAGTGGCCGGAGCGAGCACAGCATTGTGGCTAGCCACGACCATGGAACTAGCCACGATGAACGACCGGTCCCGAGGACCGTGAAAAGGGCCAATTACGAGCGGTATTAATCGCGAAGTACAGTATAACAAGGCTTTGCAATTCCAGAAGCTTACGGAAGCTATAAGAGGCTGGCTCTCACCAACGAGCCCGGTACCCCGCTTGCTCAAAACCCCAAATGATTCAGAACATTTGATCATACGCCGACTGGACATACGTGAGCTCCGAATTCACTCCCATACCTCGGGACTGGCGATGCATCGAACTTCTATCCGTTTCTCCCGTTAAGCGTAGACCGGCTTGTCCATTGGAAGGTCAACCTTGGTAAACGTTCGCCCTATATGACGCGGCAGGGTGTATCTGATCATATCAGGGATGGTCCCGCCGCCGGAACCAGTCCGAGCAGGCCCAATCAAGGTGTCGAAGCGGATATCAGAACCCCAAACACGGAGGCTCACAGCAATCTGCATAATCACAGATGAAGCCGCAGCGCACACACCAGGAGCAGAAAGGGCGATAAATGCCCCTGCATTGCGTTTAATATTTTTAAGACGTGCAAATAATACGAAGTTAGAACAGGTGATGGAATGGAAAAGTGAGAGACTTGCCAGGGGCTATTGAGTAGATGGAGGCGGTTGACATTGGATTTCATATTAACGGGGTATGCTTGACCGGGCGCAAACAGGTTATTAATGGCGACGAGATGTCTTAATATTGGGTACTCGAACGTAATAGTACAAGCCGATTTGGAACTGCCGTCAATCCTCGCTAAGACTGCGGGAAACACAAAGCTGCAACCACCTAAAGGCGGGTGCGTGCTCTCACGGGAACACATAAGAGCCAGCCTTCTTGCACTTCTGAGTCTTCAGAAAAAGAAGAGCCCCCCAGCGGTATCGATCTCCTGACGTTTCTCAGGGTTCTAGAATTCATCTGTCCGGCACCGCTGGATCATCGTCTTGAAGGGCACCTCAGGCGGGGCTCGAGTATTCTGTCACGGCTCATTGCCAGCCTGCGCCATATAAAGTGCAGCCACACTGAGGTCAGCGTTGCGAAAGCCTGCTGGGCCAACTCATCACTTCTAGTTTCATCCTTTCACTTACCGGGAAGCCGCAATGCAAAGCATGGCGGCAGCGGGAGAGCATCGGCCAATGAAGAAAAGTGGAGGCCTGAGAGGCCTGGAGCGGGGGAAGCGGGGCTACACCGAAACGAACACCAGGATGCTTGTCATGAAAATGACCAAGTGTGCGGTTGTTCCTCCTTCCTGCTCCTCACAGGGAGGACCGAATTCCAGCCTCTCCACTTTTCCTTCAACATGAATGGCCCTATTTCTTATAAGTGTTTGTTGTCTTCGCCAGACAAACTTCCATTGCGCCCTGGGAGCCAATTCCGTTTCTCCACAAAAACCACATGCATAGAGGGCCTGGAGCCTAAGCCGCTCCCCGCACTAGGGCAGCGTCTGAGTTGCTTTTCGCAGAGCTCCTTAGGGCCTGAGCGAAGACTAGCACTGACTGGCGCACCCACCAGCTGCAGACTCGCCGCCAACTGCTACCGGGATTCACACTGACCGAATACCATCTCTAGTCCCTGGAACGCGAGCAACCCGGCAGCCAGGCGCTTTCGGCGCCGCCGAATCGCATAGAGGCCGGGCCGTTCTCGCCGCCGGGGCCCCGCCACCAAGAAAGCGGCACAATGCCAGTAAGTCGGAGGACGCCGCAGCGCGCAGGCAGGGCCATCACCCACGCCCAGCTGCGGTGAAGTCGGTGGAGTGCCAGAGGATCGGCTCCACGCTTAAAGCACCCCGTGCTGATGCCCAGGGTCAGCTCCATCCGACTGCCGTTGTTCCAGGTTGATTGGTTTATAAGCTCACAATAGGTCCATTGAGTCGGCCCTGCGCATAGCACCACGTTGGCAGCCGACAGCCGTAGGACCCATCCAAGGGATTCTCTCAGCCTCGACGTCCAACCAGTTCAGGCCAAATGCAGCCGCCCCGGCGCCAGCCGCAAGCGCCAGCTGGGCTGGCGGCATCTTCGCTTTGCGGCAGTTCACAAATTGTATGCGCCAATAATCCAATTCGGCAGGAAACGGCGCGGCAGAGCACCCTTTTGTAAATGGGCGGGACGCGAGTCCGCCTGAAGCTGGGGCTGAAAGATCGGCGAGCATCCGCCGCTGCAATGGCAGGGATAGAAGGCTGGCCCGAAGGAGCGCAGCCTGGCCAGTGGCCCGGCGTCGTACGATGGCCGAAGCTGCGTCTGCTCAGCATTTGGAATTAGACCGCACCGGAGCGACCTCAACGAGACCCAATCTCTTCTTAGCTCTCATCGGCAGTCGAATGGCTCTTTCGTCTTAGGCACGCAGGAGCTGCGGTTAGGTGCGCGTTTTGGGCTCTGTGTAACGGAAGGATCGTCGTAATGCCGCAGCTTAACCACTCGCGCAGCTCCAAACCTTAAAACAGCTAACACGGGCATCCTGGTGCTGCACCAGCTTGAGCAGGGCCGTTGCCGCACAGATTGGCCTGAAGGTTGTAAGACGCCGACTGGTGGGTTAGTTGCGCAAAAAAGCTCGTCCCTTGCGGTTGTTGAGCCCTTGCCGCAGACTATATAGCAGGCCACGAAAAGAGCGGTCAATCGGGGTGTCAAACCTCAAGCTGCTGCTCAAATTGCGCGTCTTGAAAACTTTCTTGGAGGCAGCCGCTTATTGGGCCTGCCGGCCGGCCATGGGCGCATTGCCTGGCTGGCGGAAGGAAATCTGTACTCCGAAGATGTTTCAAGCCCCTGAAGGCCTGGTCTTTTGAACAAATTGATCAGGCTGGTATGAAGGCGGGCACAAGCGCTTGGACGGGGATAGGCGCAATTTATCTCCCCACCTATGTCCTTGGGGGTTCAGAAATCGGCAAAATAGACGGGGCACAACACCGTAAGCGGGCTCCAGGGGCAGAAGCCGTCGAAGGGAGGCCGAAACCGAGGATCGACACCTTTTGGCCTTCGACTCACCGAAGTATATCGATGATCGTTTGGAGATAGATGACGGGCGCAGTCCTTACGACTTTGGTATAGAAACTATACTGTGCTCACTTGGTGAGTTCGGTGAGGCCTGCGACGAATATGGACCCGAGATTTTCTAGAACTAATTTGTCGGCTCTATACATCTTCGGATATTTGCGAAAGAACCTTTCACAAGCGGAGTTGCGCGAGATCTGGCGGTAGGTCTGGAAAATCCCTCCCGCCACTCGCGGTGGAGGCAGGCCACGGGATGTTTGAGCCGCGCAATCGTATAGGGGAAGGGACTTGATCCAGCAACTGAAGAAATCGCCTACCTGGTCAGTGCATTCCCGGGGTTTTTTTGACTCCAATGTGGGCTTCCAAATTGGCCGATTAATGGGCCTAGTCCGGCCATCGAGTATGCGCAGGTTCCGATGCGCTGCCCAGAGCGGGCCGTTGAAAGCACGTGTTGGAGCAGGGCCAGCAGGGTTTGCAAAGCCCTAGTTTGTTCAGCTGCGCCCAGAACTGAAGCCTCAGGTACTTGCGGCGAGAATCGGCAACGACTCAAGTGACATCCCCTGTGCCCCCTGGGAGCGAAGCCTGTGACGGCGCGGGGGGTGAACTTCTTAACAAATTACGTCTGTTGGTGGCTCCGCGGGTGCCAAACCGCGGGCTGTAGTTGCATGACTGTTACCGCGATGGTGCAGGCTTGCGGAGGCGGCCTTACCCCCGGTTG
>Ga0163217_1066858_pt1 | contig 12964 bp, 5 predicted proteins | sample SynspAceP_FD_185933 | JGI IMG/M metagenome (GOLD analysis project Ga0163217, IMG submission 185933) | Saline lake microbial communities from Ace Lake in Antarctica - Synechococcus sp. Ace-P (PacBio error correction) | ecosystem: Environmental > Aquatic > Non-marine Saline and Alkaline > Saline ...
GAGGACATAGGGGGACCCGTGCCTGAGAAAAAAAATGAAAAGGATTAAGCCAACGGTTCAAAAACAAATTTTCCCCCAGCCAAGAAAAATCAAAAATTTGCGTTTGGGATTCTTTCTTGGAGAGTTTTTTTTAGCACCTTGCAGTTTTTTCCCCCCTTTTTGAAACAATCTCATTGCTAAAATTTTCCTTTATAAAAATGAAAAAAGCAACAATCAATCGCTGAATAGCCACTGGAAAAAAAAGGCAACAGAGAATTCCCTTGACCAAATTAGAAAACTCCCTTCCCGTAAAGTTAAAATGAAAAACTAGATAAACAGAGTTCCTCAATACTAATCTTGCTAACGCTATCTGGGCACAAGAGCCCTAGCAGATCCAAAGATTATTGATGAAGAAACTTGCCAGCAACAATTCGCTCCGCTGTGCCCAATAAAGCTTGCTAGAAAACGAAGAAAGAAAATCAACTAGTGAACTTTATCGCATGTAACAAGGCAAGCCTATGAGATATAGGTTGGGTACTATTTGCCAGATGCTGCTAAGGAAGAAGCCTGCCATGAGACCAGAGTTAAAACGTTTTAATGAGATTATAGACTAATTATAGACTAATTAAAATAAATTAATCAAACTATTTTAAAATTCCCAATATCAAATCCTGAGTACTGAATTTTTTTTATCCTTCTCTTCTTAGGCAAATAGGTAATTCCCTCAATATATCACATCTCGTCTTTGTCCTTTATATCAAAACAGAAAGTTGGAAATGCTGGATTTGGATTCCGTACGAGAGGAGATAAATACCTCCAAGATTTAACACATAAAAAAGGGGAATACTAATCGATAGTATTCCCCTTTTAACTTTGGATGCTGGAATGAGTTATTCTGCCCTGAGCAGGAATACCCAGTCCATAAGAGTACTTAATATCAACTATTGGCAACCCTTCAACCATTTGCTTGAATTTTTCTTTACAATCATTGAAAGTCTCTATTATTCTCTTCTGAGTAATGAAATAAAGGGATCGACTGCTTAGGTTGAAACTCAAGAAACAGCAGTTTTTGCCGCTTGTTGATATCCATTGTATAAAGATAAATTCATACATAAAAAATGCTTTGTCTAATTCTTTAACGCTCTCCATCTCAGGACATATCTTCTGTATCTCCAGGAGATTAAACACGAATAACCGTTTTTCTCTAAGTACATACACCGTTTCCTCTAACCCTTTAACAATGCATCTCTATCTATACCTGTCCGTTGGCTTCGTACATAGGGAATAGCCGTAATTTCCTGATTCCTGAAATCCCGTTTTAGTATCTCCGTTTGTTGAATAATCGTTAGAAGGTTTAAAAACCTACGCCATTTTTATCAGCTACAGAGCGCCTGTGGAGCTAATTATCTTACTCACCTCCTTTTACAGCAGCAAGCGTTTCTTCATCCCAAGTGATTCATCAATGCACCACATCAGTGATCAAAGTGACATCAGCTGCAGGCATACCAGCCTTCCAAAGCAGACCGCTCCAGCCCTGGTAGGGTCTACAATACAGATACATCCTGACCCGTCTCGTTCCAGTCCCAAGTACAATGTCGGCGTGAGCATATAGGTGTTACCTGCTTTATATTGTTAAGCTCTGCTAGGTTTGCTCTTCTATGCCGTTTTCGGTCAGTTGATAGTTCTCTTCTTCCCGACAACCCGCCTCTTCCTTTTGTTGTCTCTTACAAGAAATACGCTCTTATCCATAGCGGAAATAGCCAAATAAGGCAAGATAAATTACTCTTTGTTCATTTTTATGTCTCGATTTTACAAGTGTGCCCAAACTTATTAATTACAAAATGCTTTTCTACCTTATAGCTAAAAAAGAATTAAAGAATGTGAAATCATTGTTGTTAATTCACCTCCCTCAAACCTGAACAAGCTATATGACTTCACCACTCCTCAATATCAACACAAACCAACCGCAAACAATACCCCCGCAAAGTATAAGTTGCAACAATGACGCATCGCAGCAATACCATAATTACTTTTGTAATTGTAAAGTCCTTTAATGAATAATGGTTAGCCTAACTCTGTACGAGCGATCTTTACGTCCAATCCTTTGAAATTCCTCTTTCTAAAAGAGAAGATAAATTCTTTAAGGAAATAAATAACAAACAGATAATCTGTCAAATATCTACAGAAGAAAAAGTAAACCTGCCAGCCTCATCTTAAAGACGAAGGTCATCTTACAGCGTAAGGTAGCTCCAGCGCTTTACCTACCTTGGTATTCTCATAACCGGTATTTTTGGAGCCGCCTCGCAAATATGTTATGTACTCTTTGGAAATGAGGAAGGCTTTTTTAAGGATCTCGTTCATCAGTCATCCCTTAATCCTGAAAGGAATAGCCCTACCTGGCGCTTGCGCGCGTAGACGCCAGGAAAATGGAGCCAGCACACAATCCTAATTATCTATTTCGGCAGAGCGAGATTGTGGTATCCGAGCACACCGACGTGCTTGTAGATAGCTTTTAGAAAACTTCTTGAATAAATTTAAATTTTTTAAAAATCATGAAGGGCTTGTAATGCTATGGGCGAGCAACTTTGTCCTATCGAGATTCAAATCATAGGCTGACTCAATAGTTTCCTCATTGAATTTCCTATTCATATAAATAAGAACCTTCAAGATATCCCCTGTGAATCGCATGGCTAAAACCATTACCCACTGTGTCTTCCAACAGTAGCTCTAAGATCCAGTATGACGCGCCATCTAATATTGACTACAATCTAACTGGGAACAGCATACCCACAAGCCGCTCAATAGCGGATAACTATTAATTGTGCCTGCACCACCTATAAACTATAGGTGTTTTTTCCTGCTTCTTATAAATTAATGAGGCTATTCACTTTACGCCGTCTGGTCCATAATTTTACTAGATCACTCAACCTGCATCTTAGCGTATCTCCTTATTTCATGATAGCAGTGTACAGGCGTAAGTTTTGAGCTTCGTATACCATAGAGACGGTCTATTTAGTAGTGAACATGTGTCGATCCTAAACGAACAGACTCTTATCCCTAGACGCATCTCGTGAAGCCATGTGACTCCGCGATTGCATGTTTTCGCGCGTTGATATCGGCCGCATACTAGGTCAGTGCAAAATCGGCTGACATCAATATTAAAGAAGTCTGTTGTAAACTTAAAGAAGGATTTTAGACAAAAGGAGTTCATCGCCAAGCCTTTATATGCATCTTGCCTCACATGGCCTCTAACCCGAATCCATATTCTAGCCGATCCATATTACGCCTCTACGTCTTCTGGAAATACTCACCTATAAGATATTGTATGGTTGTGCGCCACATGTTTATATGTATACAGAGAAGTTGCTTTATAAGTCCTCGCAAAAACTTCCTAGACCTTGCACAAAGGAAAACAAGCTGTATCTTCAGTTTCCAGTAGGGCCTTATCCATCTTATTTAAAAGGTATACCGAATAGAAAAGGTAATGGCCTGTTTTTCCTTGGTGAATTAGTTGCAAAATGCTTGCTCATAATCTTTCTAAAAATAAATTCGACGCATTTAACAACAACTTGATCGATAAACAACTTGTCCCAAAATTAATAGGGATAAAGAAGCAAATACTTTCTATATTTTTTAAAAAATCATAAAAATTAGTCTTTCTTACTTCTAGTAATACTTCTAGCCTCTTGGAAGGCTCTAATGCATGAGCAGCATTTAGGTAAGTGCATTAAAAGCGCGTTGGTGGTGTCATGCTTCATTTTATACCAAGCCAAGGAAAAAACAAAAAGTTCAAATTGGCCAAAGGTGTACTGCCTGGTTGTAGTCACTCGCCAAAGACACGGCAATTATCCCGATCTATCATTTGCATTCACTGTCGCATAATTCAACGTCCCAAAAGAAAGAGCCAACTTGGTAAAGCCGTTGGCAAATGGTTGTTGAACCGGAAAGGGCCCTTAAAATCTGAAAGCTCCATAAACTTCGAGATGTGCTAACAACTTACCGCTCTGCTGAACTGCAGCTTCTATTGACCCGATACGAGTCTGAAACTGATTCACATGGTACTTTTGCTTTAAGACCAATAGCACTTTCCTGCTTCTCATAATTACGCAGCATCTCCTCCTTTACTGTGAATAATTGTTGCTCACAAAAAAAACATCTATATAATCTGCAAAGACCTTCTTCTGCATTGCCGGGCAACATCTTTATGAAGATGAGTTGGATATGAAGCTTCCCTATCCTTCTGTATTTCAAATGGAAAAGGCATGTGCTCCTAAGAAAAAGTCGACTATTATTGTGAATTTTATGGTGGCGTAGTTGTCCGGCTTCTCCGCGCAACCGAGCAGTACCCACTCCTAATGTGATTTTTTAATTGCGCTTTTCTACCACTGAGTCCTAGTCCACTTTTTTATATTGGCTAATGGCTTGTAGTCCCTTGGGGCAAGTCGCACTTGAGATCCATCTACAACGCCGCTCGTTCAATAGGCTTCGTCCTCGGATCATGTTTGTTCTAAAGCAGCGCGCACTATTTTAATATACCTCCACCTCTAGCGGCAACTGTCGTTTATAAGCAAAGTCCGTGAGTCCTATCTCAATTCTTTCTCACGAGGTAAACCTGCAAAACACCAAGTGCGTGAATGACTTATCATACATTTCAGCTGGGCAAATGATACTGACCTAGGTGCAATCATAAACGCCTCCTCAGCGGAATGAGGATGGAAAATTATCCATACATGCCGTAATCTTTTTATCAAACCAATCTTCCAGCCACAAATAGGACATTTGATCGATGGTAATTCATCCATTTGAATTGCCAAATCGTAATGGTTTGATTTGTTTTGCTTCCTAACTTGAATTAATTCCTTAATATATCTTGTAAAAGCTTGCTGCAGTTATCGTGAAGATAATAGACTCCCTGAAACAAATGAAATGGAAATTAAAGCCAGCAATTGCGAGTGTGTTGCGAAGTGTTTTTATTCACATTTAATTACTTTATCATTACAATTTACTATTTCAACGGCAACATGAAAAGAAAATATAAAAATCCCAAACTACCCTTTGCGTACATGCAAGGACAGTTAAAGATCGAGGTTTATGGACCGGCGGCGACGGGGCTCCTGATGGTTACCATCTAACTGCTTATGAGTTACACGGAGGCGAAAGCAACCAATTATATAATCACGCCGTTATTTTTAATCACCGGCCTAGACACAGGGCGTTTTGAGCTCTTGGTATAATCAAGAATGGCCGCTTTAGAAACAATACCGGAAGCTGAAATGATAATTCGCGATAGCGGAATGGACCAGGCCATTAGCGCTGTTATTTATGGCTTTCCTTAAAACCTGGAGAATCCAAACGTGAAATCATAACGCAAACGAGCTATTTACCGCCGTGGTTACATGCTCATTTTGCAGTACGGCAGAGTTATCTGAAAATGCTTGGTTATTCAATACACCATGATCGAGCACTGTAAGACAAGAAAAGTGCTGAGAGAAGCAATTTTGAAACCCAATACCAAAATGGTGCTCACATGGAGACCCCTAGCAACCCCTATTGTTATAGCAGGTTACAGATAATGGAATTGGTTTCCGCTTTCGCGAAAAGCGACTCCTTAACAACAGCCATAATAACACATTTGCCATCTCCCATCAAACCAGACTCCTGCCGATTTTTGGAAATTGATATCGTTATAAAAACTCTCAGCTGCGAGTAAACTATTTCAAGGCGAGTCAACGATGCGATATTATGGCGCGGGTACGGTTAGTTGGTATGCACAGGAGCAATGATCTGAACAGCGGAACCTCTGGAGAAACAGCTAAAAATTATGGTGGCAGCTTTAGTGCGATCAGGAGACGGTAAAATGGCTAATTGAGAAAGAAGTATTAAGACGCTAGCTCTTTAAAGAAGTTAAAAAGACAGGTCTGAAGAAAGGCTCACAAACTAGCTACAAGTTCTTAGATCAAGCACTCCAGGATGATATAAGAAAAAGTAAAATTACCGCGGGATTAAAATCGCATCCCAACAATCGAAACTCGCCAAAAAAGCAAATGAAATGCTTCGTGGTATGATGTCTTTTGATATTAAAAAAATACAATCAATCACAACCACATATCTAGAGAAACTAGAAGGTGATTTATGCCTGCTTTAAGTCTTGCTGGTGTAGAACAAGTACTGATTCTAGCACACCCCAGCACCACTTCACACAGCCTTTGCCTGACTCCCTGAAGAAAGAGAAGAACAGAGGTATTGTCTGACGGCTTTATCTAAGATTTTCGGTTAGGTATTAGAAAAACAGAAGTGCTTATTGCTGAATTTAGAAAAATGCGCGATCGGAAAAATCCGTAAAAAAAATTAATAATAAATTAGACATACTTGCCGTAGGTGCGCATCCAGACGATATAGAATTGAGGCTGTGCAGGAGTCTTACTTAGAAGACAACGTCCTTAGTTAAAACAACTGGAGTGCGTAGACATTAACTAGAGGCGAGTTTAGGGCTCGCGGAGGTAGCGCCGAAATAAAGAAGATCAAGAAGCTGCTGCATGCTGCAAAAAAATCTCGAAACTTTCCTCTATTCAGAGAGAAATCGTACGCTTCTTAAAGATGAGTATTCCTATGAATGACGAGGCACACCAATTAGAGAATGTCAAAATGATCAGAAAGTAACCGTCCAGAAAATAGGTTCTATGCAACGCTGATTATTAAGGAGAACCGACACCGGCAGGATCATGCAGAAGGCATCTGGAGTGTAACAAGTGTTGAGTTGTTTTCTTTCCTGGTCTGAAACCGTATAGAAGACCATAAGTTTGGACGGTCCAAATGTTCAAGACCCTGGACAAGCCCACACACAGGTTTAACCAATTACATACACATGGCTGAGACATATGAGCTCCCTATGATGTTATAGTGGTGGCAACACTTACTGGCTATATAGAATGAAGAAATGGGCCTGCTGTACGTACATGACGCTTTAAAAACCCAAAGTTACTAATCAAAACCATCGGAGGAAAAGGTTCCTCAAAACGCCTATGACACTCACAAAAAAACTTTTGTTTGGAACTCTATAAAATACCGGATAGTGCTACAACCTGGAGTAGACTGGCTAGGAAACACGAACATGCTGAGGCTTTACCGCGAGCGCGACATCCGCAGGTAAAGAGTATTTTTGATTTATTTAAATCTAAAATTGAAAAAAACTATTAATTTTACAGACCGCAGTTTTCAAGAATCTAGATCATTAAATTTGCATCACGGCCTTAAAGGGAGCGAGTGTTAGAAGTCTGGAAGAACCCCCGAGCTTAAACGCTAACTCACATCGGATACTGCGTGATTCGTAGCTCAGTTGGCTATAAGAGCGAGCTTGGTTTTGTGGTGCCGGAAGTCGCGGGTTCGAAGTGCCCCAGTCCTTCACCCTTTAAAAAGCGCGTCTTAGTTTTTACTCAGACCTTTTTTTATATGCGGTCAAATTTTAAACTGTGTAAGAAGAAACAAACCACCCTGCTCAACTCGTCTGCTAAAAAAGTTAACGTCCTCCGAGATCTTTGTTACGATAATAAAAAGCTTTTTCTATTTTAAAAGCTTTTAAAGCTTCACAACAACCGCTCGTCACAAGGACTGCTAGCCTATTTACCTACTGCATTATAGCTATCAATTAACGAATGCATGCCTAAAGATACGCTCTGTATTTAAAAGCTAAATAAGGCTCCAACTAATCAAAGCTGACCGTAGCACAGAGATCCATATCGCTTTATTAGCCTGTTACGTACCAAGAGAGAGTCAAAACCCTACTAATATAGTAGAGTGAATTCTAAGCTTGTAATACTTAATGCTGATCATTGTCTCAAAACGAATCTATGAATTACATCAAAAACCGACTATTTAACGTACTCATCATCGAATATAATAAAATACATTAAAAATAACTAATGTTCATAAAACACCCGCAACAATTGATTAAACGGCTCTACTGAAATGGGTTGAATTCATGGTTAAAATGTAATAAACATGACAATTATTAAAAATTGGTAAAAAATACGCTCTAGTTTTAAAAATCAATAAATATTTAAATCCCTAAACATTTTAGTTATGCAAAAAAATCAGTTTTCCAACAGTTTCTTTAACTAGGAATTTGCAATCCATTGCAAATGGTTCTTAACCTCTTGTGACAAGATTCAAGAAATGACAGGTTGACACAGACCAAAAAGCACCTTAGAACTCGCTAAAGAACAACCGTATTCGACGCCGAAAAAATGGTTACAATCCCAGACGATATTGAAATATCCGCCGATTTCTATTTCTAAATCTGGTAAATGAAATGCTGGGCAGACGAACGGCATCTTCTATGAAGACCGTAGACGATATGACCTTCAAACAGAACAGGCCAAGTTCTTTGTTTGGGGGAAAACAGGAATTCAAAACTATTCGAAAAAGCAATACCCGGCACCTTTAATTTAGTCTACTGAAACTAATAGACACTATTGATATCTTAGGATATAACGGCAAATAAATGCATGGATTATCCAGTACAGCCACAAACTGACCTCACATGGGCTGTAGCTAATTACAATAGCACTTAGCGGTGTTGTAATTAACATTGAGACTTACCGTTTGGAACTAATTTTGAAAGCTGCAAGATATGGTAGTCTATGAATACTTCTAGCAGTATTCAGTAGTGGTGGCGTTGCTGTTTTCCCCACTAAGTACTCTGGAGTGTCCTAATAAATTTGTACCAAATTTATAATTTTAGAAGGCGCTTTCTCTACAATGTAAAATAAAGCACGTTATTACTCATGAGCCCATAGGGACACTCCGCCTAAGGTTTCCCGTCATAAGTGATTATTTCTCTCGTCAGTTTGTGTGACAAAGTGGGAGAACCTGCTGGTTCAGCAGGTGCTGTATATACTTCCCTGACACGCCGGGTCAACTGGAATGGGATCCATACTTAGTTTAATGAATTGCTTTTCTGGTAGTAAACTAGTGGAGAAGTTATTCAACAACAATGACCGTTTACGTCATTGCAGAAAACATGTATTAAGTTTTTATAAATTACCTGAGTGATTATATACTAACCGGTACCCGATTAGTATAAATCAATTATTATTTAATGAGCGCGCGAGAGAAGCTAGCTTCATTGAGGTTTTTTTATTGATTTGTATTACTTCTATTATGGCTTGTTTTGGTTTGATACACGGAACTCGGTGTTCAAAGTATCGGTTTTGTAAATATAGCCTTAGGTTGCTTTACAAGCAAACAGCCTCAAAAGAATAGAGCTCGCTTTACACAATCAATCCGCTTATAATACAAAGAACTCTTGATATACTGGCCCCGGTCCAACTCGGAGCAAAATAACGGCTAAGAACAAGCAAATATAATTTCATAGTAACTTTTTTAAGAATCTAAATGATTCACCACTTCAAACAAACCTTAAGAGCCGCATATCCAATCCTACACCATTCCTTAGCCTCTTCCCAGTATGACACACTTCCATCCTCAGCAAGGTCATATCCTCGGTTACTCCTACCTATTTTCCACTTTTAGCTTTGGATTCTCAGTATTGAAAGCGTTTGATAAAACTTTTATTGGTGGCGTTCAAAGCGCATCTTCTGGATTTCACCCCCAAATGTTTACCAAGTAGCTCGTATCACATCACAAGGAAAACCAACACATCACTTACAAATTCGGGCCTACAGCATTTTTATCATTGATCAACCCGCACTCTACCTCTACTATGCAAACTCAGCCAGTCTATGCCTCCAGATTTTTCCTTCAACCTGTTCTGTCCTTTCCCAAATCGAAGCCTATTCCAGCGACTTTATGTCTGGATGCGCCTGGCGTTTTGACCAAAGCTGGCAAAGATTTTAGGCACACCTTCCAAACACTGGTTATTCCCTCCTTCAATTGTCAGTGCTTCCAGTTGGCTTTTAACCTCTTCCTTCGATCCTGTACTTTTACATCCCAGATAAATAGAGGATGTCTAGCAGATGAGGCTTGTCACAAATCACCATTTTGCTACACCTTGCCCTATCAAGTGAGTGGTCTCTGAACCTATTTGGCAATAAAAACAATGTGTAATAAGCAAATCGCCTAACTCCTTAGGAATCTCTTCATATCCTTAATCTAGAATCGCATCGCCCAGCTCATAAGTTCTCCTCAATGGTAAAGGTGACGCCAAAGATTCATGCGTTTGCTCTTTTATCCCAAGGACCAAAATTGCTCCCGCAATTCTCCATCAATGGTCTTAACCAATCGGTCTATAGCGGCAAGCTGTTCTTTTTCCCTAATTATTCATTTGGAATGTATTTTTAAAGTCAAATGCATTTGGGAAATAACTCTGTCTCTGAAGAACCTAGTTTTGGTGAGCTTTGAAGTTCTTATATTTGTCTCCGCTTTCGCAGCCGAAGCCAGGCAAAAAGTAAAACAAACCTCCAACAATAATAGCTAGCGGCATAAAACCTAAGTTAGTATATAAGAGAAAAACAGCCCTATGCGAATTCCTATTATTTTAATTACTTTATTTCACTTTTAATTAACCTCGCTATTCCTACTGCACGAAAAAATATATAACCGATGCACCGTTATGGAAGCAAACACGTCACATCGTCAAAAGATGGACCAGATCAAGTCCTTTTTTTTACACCTCCAAACCTAAACCAATCCAGCGCCTTAGAGTGTGGTCCTTTGTAAAGTATAATGGCCCACTGTTATCAAACTTCCATTACAGAAGATAAAAGTATAACGATGTGAACCATCTATAAAAGATCGAGATACGACGCTAATATCGCTCAGCACGGATAATCTTAAAGTCTCTTCCATTCCTCACTTACTTCTTATAATATAAAAAACGGACATTCGAGTAAACATAGGACAGAACGCAGCAGTGTCCGACCTCATGCGTCGTCGCGATAAAAATCGTAAAGAGCATTGATAAGAGAGAAAAACACGAATGAGGATGGAAGTAAAAGGAAGGAGCTTCATTCTCTACCACGAGTAGGAAAACCTTACTAATATGGATCACTCTAAGCAGGTGCACCAATCGAAAATCTACGAAAAAATACCTACTTTGGGCACAGCCGCCAGAATTAGAGAGAGCTAGAGCTGCGAACATCTTCAATAAAAAGGCTATCCGGGCTCCAAAAGATCTCGGCGTTGTGCCTTAAACCTTAGTTCAACGCCGTCCATTTCGAACTTAAGAAAAAACACGTATATCGGATACCTCAGACTAAGCACATTGCTTTAATCAAACATCACATGAAAGTCATAAAAAGGGCCTTGAGGCAAAATGGCCTCTAGAGAGGCAAAAACTAGCTGTTCGTAGCGGCACCTCCACTGAGTTATAGAAGAAGTGATAAAAAAATTAGAAGCCCCGAATAAACACCTAATTTTAAAGCATGCTTTGTTGCGATAAAAAAACTCAAAAAATCTGTTCACTTTATATTTGCGTTAATTTTTCTCACCTCAATCAGTCGCTACTTCACTTGCACACATGGCAGTACACTCCCTTTTGTTTTTCCAAATTGGGAAAAAAACTGCCTTAGAAGAGTGCTAGATCATAATGTGGATTATGTAAAATTATCTCGTTTTCGGCGCGAAAGCTTACAGCCACAACAAAGCACTTACACAGTAGTAGAAGATGGCACGGTGCGGAAGTAAGGTTTTTAAATCTAATGAGAGAAAGGTGACTGAACAATTCTCCAGCACAACATTGCAGTACTACAAAAGACACTCAATTGCTGGCGTAACGCGATTGTTGTACTTATTTTCAAGTGAACACCCGTCTAGAATAGGTCACTCTCTTTAGGAGTAGCGACTCCAATGCCATGCAGCAATCTCAAGACCTCCAAGCACAAATTAACGACTGTAGAAAGGAAGTCCTGAGGTTTATGAATTTGCAAAAAGGCGTTTGAAAAAGAAGCTTTGTGAAACAGGTGAAACTTTGTGAATGCTACTTTTAAAGATTTCTTTAAAAACAAAAGCCCCCCTACTCCCTATTTACGAACCTGATTTATATTTAGACGGCACATCACAGCGTGCCGCTACTTGTATCTTACTTTGAGAAGCTATTTTTGCATCAGTACACAATGATAAGTGTGTGATCCCTTTGTGACATCTACTGGTCTGAAGACATGACTCGTGCATGGAATCTAAATTTGTAGTCACCCTCAGTAACGGCAAGCGTCGGATTGCTTCTGATTTTGACTAATTTTCTTTAGAAAAGAACACGAGGCAAGAATGCGATTTTTATTGATAATTATAAACCTTTGAAAAATGCGAGTTCTAAGGTCCAAAATTTATTCATTTGATATCAAACACTCAGCAAACCAAAGTCAATGTATAGCCTGTATAAATTATTCTGCCGGCCTTAGTTTCATCTTTTATTGAGAAACCAACAGCTATAGCGAGTGTCAAAAACTAGTTTTTGCTTTGAAAAAATCGAAAGACACCGTAGCTGAAGCTGCGACCAATGGCAAGATCAGGATTGCAATTCCAGAAAATTCATTTTTTATAACACCAAAAATTGTAACTAAATAACCATCATTGCGTCATACACGTAGAACTCTTTTAAATCCAAAATTCAATCGAATCGTGCCTAGGTATCGGTCATTGAGCAGTGTCAGGAAAGTGTCAGCAACTGCGGAGGATGTAACGCAATATTATTTCGCGATTTTTGAAGCTGGGTCCAAGAAAGTCGTTCACGGTTCTAAAGGGAATCGATTTAGACATAAAAAGAAGGAGATTACATTGGCATTTTATGGGACCTCTGGGGTTTTTATTATTTCATGGTAACATCGACCTTTTTGATGAATTTATTTAGAGGATGTCTGGATAAACATCCAAGCCTACTGCGGTAAATTATACAGAGCTGACATGGCAGCGATGTCTTAGTCTTAAGCGATGATCACTGGCCGATATTAGAAATAAGCAAAATAAGTTTCGTCTTCAGAGACCTTTAAACCTCCTACGAGACCACTGCATTAGCAATAATGTCGCCATT
>Ga0163217_1008655_pt1 | contig 12962 bp, 7 predicted proteins | sample SynspAceP_FD_185933 | JGI IMG/M metagenome (GOLD analysis project Ga0163217, IMG submission 185933) | Saline lake microbial communities from Ace Lake in Antarctica - Synechococcus sp. Ace-P (PacBio error correction) | ecosystem: Environmental > Aquatic > Non-marine Saline and Alkaline > Saline ...
CCAAAAAAAAAGAAAAGGAGAGGATTTAAGTAAAAAAGTCGCCCCTCCTTGTGGGTTTAGGATACAAAAAAAAACCTTAATTGGCGTTAACTTATTGGTTGACGAAAAGCGTTTTTTTTAACAAATTCTTATTAATGGAAATTAGGCCCATTTTTCCTTCTTGTATCCTCTTTAATCTTTTTACGCCACAAGGTTGGGCTTTCAATTTGTTTTGTCGAAAAAAATTTATTAAGGAGGACTGCAGATGGGGGGAAAAAGGAATTGTTAGAGTGTTTTAGCCCAACGAAAAAGGCTATGGCTTTTATCGAGTCAATGACCAAGATGATGTTTTTTTGGTTCATTTTACTGAAATTGAAGGAGACAGTTTTTAAAACTTTATCCGAAGGCCAACATGTTTTTCCATTTGAATCGTTTTCGAAGGTAACTAGAGGCCCTCAGCTTACAAAGATGTGTCGTTGAAGAACTGCTTTAAAGTAATGGTTAACTATAATTTATGTTCCTAAGAAGAAAACGATAATCATAGTGAGGTTTCGGTTTTTTTTTGCTATTTTGGGTTAGTTCATTTTTTCTATCTATCATTGATTCTTCTATCTTAATTTCTGGGAATAGATTGTTGGAATAAAAAGTTATGAAAACTTTCTTGTTTTTTTATTTGTTTAATAGAGTATGATGTGGTTTTCTTTGACATTTTTTACTTCTGTTTAATCGTCCGATGTTCTGAAAGAAAGGACAGCTTAGTAATGGTTGATAATAGTGGATCGCTTTATTTTTATTCCTCTAAAATAACGAATATCTAATTTAAATGCTTCTGAAAATGTTGGCATTAGAGCCAAATCCAAAGTATAAAAAGCAACAAACCAAAAACTCTATAACAAACTAAAGACGGGTTGTTGTTTTTCCAAATAAGAATCAGAAATTAAAAAAGAGTAAGCAAAAATGGAACAATAATTTATTTGAAACGCCGGTTCTAAAGAAGCCGGATTTTTGATACAGTTTTTCACTTTTTTTCATTTTTCATCCATATCTCAATAATAGTTATTTTGCATTTAATCATAGCATATGTTTTTTAAAAAAACAATTTAGAAGCAGAAAGGAAAATAATAGCTGTTTGAGAATGTCACTGACGCATAACTAATACAAATCTGGGCCTAGCGGAGTTGTATTATTAATCATTGGAAAGAACTAAATATCCAGTTATCCTTCCCCCTTGAAGATGAGTTTTAAGCAATCATCAGCAGAATTTGACTATTATCGTCTGGTTTGAATTATCTTAATTGAAAATAATTAAACGAATCAACATTAGTCCTCTATCAGATAGTAAAAATTGTTTGTTTCTGCCACTCGAGCGCAATTATGTGAAAATAATCTGTTTAAGTATGTTATGTGTCTTTTAATTCATGAACAATTAAAATATTTCGCGTCCTTTATTAATTCAGTTTGGAGTCCAAGAATCGCAAAACAGAGAGCTGAATCACTTTGCTCGCCAAGCTTAAACAAAAGATTAAAATACTACTTAACAAACAAAAAAACGAAAAAGATTAAGTTTTTCTAATCTTTTTTCGTTTTTTTTTATTGGATCTTTTTAATTACGAGGTTGTCGTGGTGGGCCGTGTTCCCCAATATGAAATGAAATCTGTTCTAAGGGCCGCAATTATATAATTTTCGTTTCTTGTAGGCGTTCACCATAACAGATTCAAAGTTTAAAATCACTGTTATAATATACTTGCCTCCACCGTTTTTTAAATGCCTGGTATAGCTTGAACCATGTTGCTTATAGAGTGACTTGTATTTCTTTTCTTCCCCTAATGTTCACCATAAGGAGGATTGTAGAATAACACCATAACTCTTTTTCAGCTAGTGGAAATCTTTTAATTGCTTTGTTTGAAAGACGATACCTGTTCCGACACCTGCTTCAAATCGCATTTTAGTTTAGGCTATTTCGAATCATTATTTAGCATCAATATTAAGCCATAATATCTAATTCAGACATCGTGATAATTGCAGCCTTGGGCTCAGCTGAAGTTATAATTAGTTTTTATAAGCATTCCCAGTTTCTCAATGCAAAACCTCTGTTGATTCCTGGTGCAATACTTACTCACATTAAAGCAGCTTCATTGGAGATGGTACAGAACCCACAACTGATCAAAAACGGACGGTCTTTTGCGCAAGTTGTCAAGAGACTAAAGCTGCAGCCATATTTTCTTTTAGTGGTTGCTCCGACCTTTTGCCAATTTCGGTAAACCACGTTTTAAATAAACTTGATCCGTAGTATTCTAGTGTTAAATGTTACTTTTATCTTGTAAAGCTACCTCAAGTTGGTACATAAGCACTGTTTCAGGCATCGCGTTTTACGGTGATAGAACGCGCTAAACGGTCTACATTGCTTTTTTTACCAATGCTTGACAGTGCAGATACACTAAATAAGAGAGTTGATTGATTCGATTTTCCTGCAACTGGAATTAGCATCCATTGGGGAAGTAATACCTCGCCATGGTAAAAGCTTTTGTTTTTTTCAATAATCATGCGATTCAAAAGCATCAAATTCAACCAACATATTTTTAACTCGGTCTGCAGTTCTTAACCAGACATTCGTTTTGGCAATATCTCTTCTGTTCCATTAAAATACTTTTCCATTTTTCTACTTCCATTCATAACCCTACTTTCGTAATTCTTTTCCATACTAATGCTGATACCGTAGCGGCATTTGCAACAGTTTAAATTGTTCATTTTATAGCTCCAATTCTTTTTTCTTGTTTTTTTATTGCTCTTCATTGATTCATAATTATTAATATAAAACCGCTCGCGAAATGGAGGTTTTATACCTGAATTTGTAAATTTCTGTAAGCCCTGTTCTGTCTCAAATATCGCTGTAGGGTCTTTTATCCGGGGTAATTATCTGTCTGCAATTATGGCTCTTCCAAATCGTTCATTCCTAGGAAAAAGTGCCCCTACAAGTATTGGGTTGCTCGCTCGAGGGGTTTACCGCTTTCCCAATAGCGTTTCAACATTGCTTTCGTCACTGTGGCACTTTAGAATATCAGATCATAGTTTTTAAAGACTTAGACTTTTTTTTCTGCGTACTTTATCAAAAGATTAAAGGCCTTAGCTTATGTGGTTTCTTCGCTGAAGCTGCACGAACACTACAAGCGTCGCAGCTTGTGCGAGCATGGATCGTTCCTCGAATTAGTCAAGCTAGACTGCAAATTACCAAATTTACAATGAATGTATTAAATTATTAATTTACTACTCTTTCTTCATGTTCATCATGGTTCATACTAGTTTTGAACCAAAAACATGTCTTTCTAATTAGACAAACGTTTTATAAATATCGAATTTGTTACTCGTACTGACTGGGTCTGCGTTGAATAGGTTAGGCTTAGTTAAAGTAGCTTGCTTTTTGTTAATTCATCTACTTTACTTAATAACCTTTCATTTTCAGCTTTCTCACGATTGTCGCTAAGTTCTTTATTATATAATTCAATAATCAGAATCACATCGTCTAGGTATATCTACTTCCGTAGGGTATATCCTCGATACTAAGTTTTAAACTCTTTTTGTAATATGTTATTTGGGTTGAGTTTAATACTTTATCTGCCATGACTACACCTCTTTTTATCTTTATTGATAATACGGCATTATTCTTATTGCTATTATAGGCAAGATAAGTAAAATATAAAACTAAAGTTTTAATTAATTGATATTTCTTCTTTTAAAAATGCAATTTTAATTGTGTGATTAAACTGTATTCCTCTATAGTTGTATTTTTGATAATGATCAAATCGATCAATCGACAATCATACTATCCACTTCTTGCTTTTTAAATAGCTTGGTAAAAGCATTTTTTGTTTTCCTTCATTCTTGGGTCATAAACCAATAAAGCCGCTTGAGTTGGGGTTCGAGCATGAATGCTTGATGGTGTTTTTTTAGCTGAGATGGATCTTTATGCGGCTGATGGGAACCAACGATTCTACAATGTCTACTTTTTTTCTTAGATTGGCATTAATTTCATTTGATTTTTTTCATTCAATTTGAACAATTCTAAAGAGGAAAGATCTATTCTTGTTTGATCCGGATAGTCCTTTTTTAATTCATCGATCTATCAATCGTTACATTGTTAAACCAATTGGTTCCAGTAGTTAATATCTCACTTAACCCCTGTTCATTAGGATCTGATTTCTTCTTTTAAAACATTTTTTTATAATAACAATTTAGGATCATCGTCTTGTAAATATCGCCCAATTCAATGACCGATAGCCGCTGAACTAATAAATTTGTTACCAATGTATCTCATTCTCTTTTCTTATCGAGCGAATATTTTGATATAATGAACTCACAGGAGCGTATAAGAATTGGTTATAGGTACCTAATGGCGAGAGTTACCTCCATGATGCCGAAAAAATGGTAAAAAGCAAACGAAAAAAGAAAGAGGTATCTTTAGTTAAAAGCAGGCATGACTAGAAGAGGAATTAAATGAAAAGCAATGCTTATTACCTGGCTTTACAAGGCCAGTTATTCCAAAAGCCCAACTTCACTATACAGATTTTTTTAAGGTTTGATATACCCAAAAAGATAGTGCTGCTGTTTATAAAAGAAGCTAATTTTCGCCAAGCTTCAGACTACGACTACAACGTGTTTTACACAGTTTTTTTTTTTGGATTTCGAAGGAAAGAAACAAAAAAAATAAAGAATCTTTTCTTTAAAAAATTTCCATCAACACAAATAGACACATATGCAAGAATGTCTAAGCAATCAGCTATTTGTTTTGTAAAAATTTCGTTTTTTCATCTAGCAATAGACTCTTTCTTTTAGAAGCAGTTATTCTGATTGAATACTGGGGCACAAACAGGAAAGAAATGGTCGGAAATTATCCCCTAAAAAACCTTGAAAAAAATAGGTTTGAGGTGTATTAATGGATTCTGCGCACAGAATTCCTTATTTATGCAGTTTGGTCCGATCAAATTAAGTATGCTAAAAATAACCTAGTTTTTAGTTAGGATACAATAAGAACAAGCAGGCCTGCTTTTCCTATCTTATATAATTGTTAAGGAGAAAGTTATTATGGTCAGAAAAAAAAGAAACATGGTACGGTCTCTAAGAAATCCGACCAAAAGAACGTTTCTAAATCTACAAAAAATAAACAACTTCAAAGCCAATTTTTAAGAAAGTTTATTTTCATGGCTAATTGCACTTCTGAGCATTTTTTTACTAGAGAGGAGCAGGATTGTTTTGATTTCTATTATGCTAGCTCTGCACCTGAGATGACTGAAGAAGACATTACTGTTCTATTTATGTCTGATATTTTAGATGATAAAGGAAACGTTATTTACAACTTTGGTGGACAAAAACGTGAACGTTGTCACTGAGATCAAGTGCCCTCAAGTGTTAAAAGATGCTCTTGTATATCGAGATCAACGTTTTTTATAAACACAACGGTATGATCCAATTTCGTATTGCTGGCGCGCGTTAGCCTAAGTAACAAATGTTTGCTTTTCAAGAGGAAGTTGTAACCCCATTACCAGCAACTAATCAATTATCTGTTTTTTTCTAACGACGAAGGCGATCAACGTTAAGAGAAAAGCTCAAGAAGCATGGCCTAGCTTTTAAAATTGGAAACGTCATATTCTAAAGAACAATTCTTACATTTTATATTAACAAGGTTTACATGTCTGAATAATAATTCTGGCATGAGTACGCAGTGATTATTATTATGGTAAAGAATTAATTAACTTAACTTTTAAGCCAGAAGACAGCTATGTTTAGCTGGATTGCCAAATCTCTAATACCTACAATCCTAAAACTTACCCGATAAAGCTAAGGAGCGGTCGAGATTAAGTATTAGATATAGATGGTAGAAAACAACAAATTTGTCCGCTGAAGATCAAAAAAAAGCTAATCAATTTCAGTAGAAGAAAACTTGTAACCGTAGCAGAAGAACAGTCCCAACGAATTTAGTTTTTTGATTCTACTTAAAAGAAGTTATTTTTAGAAGTTGAAAGAAAAACCTAATTTGGACCCTCATACAGCTTGGTTTTAACCATTCCAAACTAATTTAAATATGGATTCACAAAAAGATTGGTTTGATATTCTAAAATGCTGATGAGTTACGTCAATTTTCCAGATAAATCTACAAGCGCTGTGTCCCAGGTGGATGCTAAAACTGGGCAATTAAAGGCAATGGGTGTGGATAGAAATCAAGAAGTAAATTAAGGAACTAACGTGCTGCTGAAAATGGATAGAGTGTTTGGTTAGCTATAAAACTCTGCTTCTACTAATGACCAGCTATAGAATATTAAATTATGCTACTATAGCAGATAGGTAGATGACGCTTACAATACAGATATGGTGGTGTTCTTTATAATTATGACAGAAATAGTCTTAGGGCAATCAGTAAGGAAAAGCAATAATGCGTATTCTCGAATGTTCCAGCTGCTCCAAAATCTCAAGAGTTGGCTATGCGGATGCAACAATCCTTCTTGAAAAATGTGTGGCATTGACTTCCTAAATGGAACAATGAATGTAGGTTTAGTTTGAATCAAATGCTATTGTGGAGAAATTAGCCAATTGAGCTTTCGGTGTTTTTGGGCTGCTTTTTTTCAACGGTGGAATGGTACACTGAACTTATAACTGTTTCTAACAGTTAACACTGAAAAATGGTGAAGAAATTGATTTAATCTGAATCAAACAATCCATGAAAGATTCAACAGCGTATAGTGATAACCGGATATTTAAAAAGACACTGTTAACTCAGGTTTCAAACCAAAAATTTGGTTCCATTGAGGATGACTCAAGCTGGTTAAAACTGGAACAACAACTATAGCAGATGAAAGAAAAAGTAAAATACAATATTCAAATGATGGGCGCAGACTCATGGTTTTAATGGCTATTACCAGTAACTATTCTATCGCTGTCTGGTAGGAATAGACAAATAGTTTGAAATGGAAATTTCCTTGAGTACTAGTTCTCAAACAATTGCCAACGAAAAATTTATGTTCGTTGGATGTCTTACGTTTCCTCAATCTGTCGAGATAACCGATTTGGAAAAACCTTCTCAGTGTAAGTTGCCATAGAAGCTGGTCAAATCCAGCAAAAACTTCCGGGGTCCAAACACTCCTACTGATAAAATGTTTAAAGAATTGTTGTCAAAGGAACGCAACCGATAGTGTCTCTTCTAATTTTTGGAAGAAAATTAAAAGCTCGAGCGGGCCTGACAGCAAAATACATAAAGAAAAAGAAGATAAGCTATCAAATGGAACAATAATGCCTAGCAATAAACGGATTCTGTTAGTTATATCTTAGACGTTTGCAAGGTCAACATTCGAAACCTCAGATTATCTTATATCCGTATCAAGAATCCTTCTGAAGGAAAAACGATATTGACTCTAATCGGTTAAGAATTAAAGATAAATTGGCCCAAAAGCAACGACCTTCTCACTATTCTTCAAAAAGGAAGAAAGGATAGCAGTTTCAGCAGAATGGTTATTCCTCGTTCAGAAGAAGTTGTAGAAGTTCTGGCTAGAAAGCACTAGAAAGTTTCTTAGAAAGTTTCGAACCAGAAAAACAGTTCTGAAAGTAGTTCTGAAAGTAAAGAGTGATCTGGCAAAGTCAAAAAGCTAAAGTAGCAGTTTCAAGTGTCTTTAAAAATTCCAGTTTTCGAACGAACCAACATAAAAAAGATTCCTGTAGTAAAGAAAGTTAAGAAAACTCTGTTAAAACAAAAAACAGACTAAACCATCATCTTGAAAAAAGATTGGTTAAGTCTGTTTTACTTTTAAATTGATTTTTTATTTTTGGCCTAATAACTGAAGAACAAAACAGTAAAATGATCATGACTTTAGCTGTAATTGATAACGTCCAAAAAATATAAGCCGATGATGCGCGATGCTCCACATTTCTGGGGTAGTTTTTTCATAAGTGGTCTCTTATATCCACGAACGGTGGCCAATCCGGAGAAACAAAATCCTAAACGCTTAGCTACCCTTTCAAATGTGTTCTAGGCTTATAGCAGGGATCTTGAAAGAACACTTAAAACGAACTTCGCAGACTTTTCTGCCATACCAATAGAGATTCATTCTTTTTTGTTTGGGTAGTTTCGTATTAAAGTCAGCGACTAAATTTTTGAGAGCACGCTTTAATATATTTTTGATTTAGTTTTCGATTAGTTTTATCGTTTTAATCATTTCATTATATCTTCAATTGGTGATTTCGAAGAAGCTTCATTGGGGTTGGGTATTTTTTTTCAAACAAATTAAGGAGTTATATCTATTTCATGATACATCGTTTGCTTGGCACCAAACAATACAGAAATTAATATTTTCAAAGGTATTAACGGTGAACATTCGCATTCTGCATCTGGAAAAAGTTCCCATCGCTTAATGAGTCAATTGTTTTCTTATCTTTTTGCTAATACAGTTAAAGCCCCTTTTTTCAGTTTGAATCATTTCATTTGTGAAAGCGGTACCTTTGCTTCTGATTATTTTATCTGTTTGGACGTTTGGTCTCTGGTCCATTCTTTGTCGACGACCTTTTGAAGCCTCTTTTTCTATGGAGCTTTATAAGATATTTTTCGTTTCCAGTTTAATAATATTCGATCCAACGCATATTCAAATTGTATACTGACCTTAAAACAGCTTCTTTAAAGCCATTTCAATCAATTCATTAGGTATTTATCATCATCTAACAAATCCCAATGGTTTTGAATTTAATTGGAGATTAGCGCTCGACCAAATTCAGATCAACATGTTGAATACAGTCTTTTTCATCATCTGCTGTTCTTGATGTTGGGCAGTTTATTTTAGTTTGAACCAATACAAAGCATAATTTATCCCAAGTAAAGAAAGACTGTATCGGTCATTTGTTTTTTCATTTCGGAGATTTTTTTCAGTTGCAATGGTTAGTACATTTTTTTTGATTAAATGTGAATACCCTGAAAGCACCTGCAGAGTAAATTACCCATTGCCTTTGCAATTTCTTCAAGTAAGGGAAAAATTTCCAGTATCCAAATAAGATTTTAAACTGTAAATAGTAAAACTAACTGTTCATTTTGTTTAAGCCGATGTCTCTATCTATTTCTTAAATGAATATTTGAAATGTCCGTATTTCAGCAGCCACCATGTCTTTTAAAGTTGATTTATCCATTTCATTTTTTTCCTCTCCTAACTCTATTCTTCCTGCATCAATAATAAGGATTGTTTATCGAAACTTCGCCTATTACTATTGATAAAAAACAGTTCACTTAAGAAAACTTAAGTTAACTGTTTTTTATGATTTTCTACTTTGGTAAAACGTTCAATAAACCGCGGGAAACGGGGATAGATTTCGCGAATGGGTGTTCTGTACCACAATCATGTTACAGTCTTTCTAATCTAATCAAGACGCAGATGTGGAAACTGAGCTAATTCGTAAATCTAAATACAAGATAGTCTTCTTCATGTTAAAACCAAATTCTTTAAGCGAAGCTGTTTAATGCTTAAAAATCAACTTCACAGCCACTACCTCCAATAATTTCTCCGTATCCTTCAGGAGCAATCAAATCGGCACATAGCACACATCATGCGATCGATGTGGTTTTCATATAAAAGGCTTTAATGGCTTTAGGGTAGTTTAAAATAAAGACTGGTTTTTATCAAATTGCCTCAGCGATAAATGTTTCTGAGGAGAACCAAAATCATCTCCCACTTGAATTTCATCGAAACATTTATCATTTAATAATGTGATTGCAATCACGTAAAGAAAATTTCTTGGGAATGGTAATTTTTGTTAGTTTTCAACACTTCTTATCTCGCCCTAATACCGACATACGCATGATCACAGTTTCTAGAACACTTTTTGAACAATGTAGGAATATAATTGCTCTGAAACCTCTAAGCTTTGCTCAGATCCATAAATGCCATTTCAGGCGTCCATCATCCAAAATTCAATTAAATGAAGTGAGTTTTTAGATTTTTCTGGCACGGAAATGTTGGCCCGAATGAAAAAACTTTTCCAAATGCCCATGCTGCGGCTTCCATTTAATGACCACTTTGTGATAAATAAGCTTTCTTCATCAAAGTATTCAGTATGGAATAGTTCTGTTGATCTTCAGCTGCTTAGCTGTTAAAATGGGCGATCATTTTTATAATATCCCTTCCTTTATTGAAAAATTTATAAGTTGCTAGAATGATTTACATTACGCTAATTTGCATGATGGAATTTTTTCTTGTTGAACGCAACATAAATGGCGGTTATCCATGAAAATTCTGTTCCATGCTCTTTTGGTGTAATGGGATAATCATGGCTTATCACCAATAACATAAATATTTTTTACAACAATCTCATAGCCAAACTTTGAGACGACTATCTTCTTTGTATATCCAGTAATCCAAAATAGACCGTTTCTCTTGACTTAAACCTTTGGCTAATTGATAATACATCTTCTTCCATACTTACTTTTCAAATACAATTTCCCTAGAAAAAAAGCTGACGCATCACGCATTGTAAAAAAGCAATCTTTCCGCTAGAAAGCCTTATTTGCTACCAAGCGCCTATGGTAACGTTCTTTTCTACATATCATTTAGATTCTATAATCGAAAATTTTTTTCACAGTCCTAAACCCTTAACTCATATAAATTACTTTCATTCTTAAATGATGTTCATACTTCTTAAGTAATAACTAACTTTACACAGTTAGCATTAAAAATTAATAAAATTTCTTATTCTTTGGGTTACTCAATGAATTTTAATATCTTTAGTGTCTTTAATCCCATTTACATTTTAAGCTTTACAATATATACCCTAATTTTTCCATTTTTTTTTGCTCGTAGTTCTGTCCCAAACGGGTATGGCCGTTTCCTAAGATTCTAGTTTCTACATTTTTTTAGTTTCATTTCTGTGTAAGTATTTTTTTCTGCTTCGTTTTTTCACTATGAATTCCCTGGATTTAAAACAATACTTCCCGCTTTTTGCTCAACAATCACCATCATGCTTTCTTTTTTTTATTTACTGAGAGACACTAAAATAAGTTTGTTATTGTAATAACATAAAACTTATTTTACAGTCATTAAATTGAACTTTCTGAGCAATTTTAGTTGTCTCCTTCTCTGGCTGATTAAGGCTGCCTACATTTTCGTATAATGAAACAGAAAAAATGATGATAATTCCGATTGTGATTGTTAAGAAGCTGATGAACTTTTTCATTTATCCCCCTTTAGTTAGTCGTTGTATTTTAAAATAGTTCAACGGCTCTAAAAAAGGAGGTCAGTTTTTCTTTTTACTCTTCTTTGAAACGACTCTTTTACTAAGTGAACTGGTAAGACTTCATTATTATTTTGGCCAGAGGCATTAACTAAAACGGTCACTAAAAAATCATGACCCTTTATCGTTTCAGAACGAGATATAAGCGTCCTACAGCCTTGTTTTTCAATCCGAAGAGTGGCTTAGGAAAGAGCATCTACTAAAAAGGTTTTAGCCTTGTTTTCTAACCAATTATATTTCGCTTTAACTAAGGACGTTCAGGAGATCAAATGGTAGAGCGAGTCACTACAATTATTTTTTTAATGAACTTTCCTGGTAAATCGACACTTCCCAGAACACTGTTGCTCTAATAAATTCACCAGTTTGAATTGAAAATGCGTTTAAACATCGATCTCGCACCTTTCCTGAGATTCTTGTGCCAATAAAACTCTCGGGGACCTGAAAAAGGAAGCTGTTGTTTGGAGCAATCATAAACATCTGGTAAGTTTCATTCGCTGTAAATAAAATCTGGTTTCATTTGTTATCTTAACTAACTGATCTAAATATCCACTATCATTTCGCATAGATTGCTTTTGATATTGTTTATTGGTTTTAAAATCTCCGGAATCCAAGTCGAGTTGTTTTCATAGTTAAAGGATGGATATAGCAATCTGTAAATTAAATTCGCCCAATTGATTTTCAAATAGGTGAATATCGAGTGAATAGAACAATTGTGCCAATATACAAAATAGATTTATTTTTTTCTAACTAAATATTTTTTTTATGAAAAATGCTATCAATGATAATTGTTTAATTAGCAAAACATTTTTTTTGATTTTTTTGTTTGAATGAAACCAAGTTTAGTTTTTGTTATTTTTTGGAAATACGATAAATATTTTTTGTTTTTCCAACAATCGTTATGATTCAAAAAAGATCATCTATAAATACCGTCTCTAAGTAGTTATAATTGGTTCTCGTTTGGAGAGGACGTTGCGGATAATTTCTGCCAAAAATCATAAATCATTTATCGGTATTAATTTTTTAGTTAGTTTTTTTTAAGTTCTAACGTCCATTTTTTCTGTTTTAAAAAAAATTGTAAAATCTACTTGATTAGTAAGTGGTATTATGATCATATTCTTGTTGAGCGTAATAGGAGAACGGCTTAAAAAATCAGATAGATCTTCTTCTAAAGTTAAAACATCATTTCATCAACTAAGTTTGTGATGGTTTATTATTGTCGTGCTCTGGCTCAAATGTTCAATTGGATTACAAACTTTCTCATCTGTTAGCCTACATTCTTTTTAATCATTTTGATTATGGTAAAGAACTGTCTCGAAGCTCTGTTGCCATACTGGCAGTGATGACCTAATGAACCCGTCTGAGCGGCAAAATGTCATACACGTTTAATTCAGGAAAGAAAAGCGTGATTTGTAATAATATATGGGGATGTTTTATCTTTCTTGTGCTGATGATAAAAATCTGCTCAGAAGGGATCTTTTAAACGTTAATGGTCATCCTCTATGACGACACTTCTCCCAAAAATGTTGAAAATTAATTGGTCAATTTATAATTCGTCCTATATCCTGTAACTGTCTCAGTTATACCAAGTTATGTCCGCATTTCTTTAAAATAGTAATGTTTAAATTTTTTCAAACGGTTCTTTTGAAGACTTCTCGAAACTTAGATCAATGTAGGTAGTGTTTGCTGCTTATTTACAATAATGGACTGAACTGTAATGGAACACTTGAATTTAA
>Ga0163217_1008807_pt1 | contig 12962 bp, 3 predicted proteins | sample SynspAceP_FD_185933 | JGI IMG/M metagenome (GOLD analysis project Ga0163217, IMG submission 185933) | Saline lake microbial communities from Ace Lake in Antarctica - Synechococcus sp. Ace-P (PacBio error correction) | ecosystem: Environmental > Aquatic > Non-marine Saline and Alkaline > Saline ...
AAAGAGGAGCAAATAAAGCGCAGTAATTGAAAGCGTTAAGGCCGTGTAAAAATATGGCACCTTATCGGGTGTCTTCAGAGAAGTCGCTGGAAGCGGAAACTCCTGAAAATTAAAACAATATACTAATTTACAGTAAGTTGAAGTATTCACATAAAATGGGATTTGTTACAACGCTTGCACTTTCTCATTGGTAGGGAGGTTATCTTTAGATGTAAAACCTGCGACCTAGCGGTTTGTTTTTAATACCAGAGGTGAATTCCCGCACGACGCCGAAATTCAGCTTTTCGACCTTTCAAAAAGTAACAGATCGATTTCTTCCTCAAAACTGATTTCTAAATCAAAATCTCCCTAAATATAATGCTTTTGGCCAAGGCGGTTATGGCAATCCAGGGCTTGAATATGTTGACAACCTCTTTTAAGACTTTCTAATATGGCAAGGTTAAAACTTGAATTTTGAACCATTTTTGAACTGGAACAAGATCAAGGCCGAAAAACAATCCTTTGAAATCAAGCAAAGCAATAATCGATACCAACAAAGAGCTTTTGAATAAACAATTAATTTGGAATTGGCCTGCACCTCAAAGTCCCGAAATTGAAGAGGAGGGTTGCTGTTGATTTCAACGGACAATGAGATATTCCTTCTTCGTGAAGATAGTCCTTAAAACAGCGGAATCACAATTTGAATAATAACGGTGTAATTAACGTTCTGAGTCGGCCTATAATCACGGGAATCACCAATCTTTACCTGAAGCTAAGAGAGCAATCTGAAAATCTAGCACGAAACATCAATTGCTGTTGACACCAAAATTGCAACTTTGAAAATTACGAATGAAGCTATAACAAATAACGCATTTAAAAACTGACCTAATTAAAATGAAAATGCTTCAAATAAATAGTAAGCTTTCTAGTAATCTCTTTCTGGGGGAAGTCCTGTACCGCATGGGGCCTTTTGAAGTCCCGATGTTATGGTAATGATTTGAAGCTACCGAAATAACAGACTTGTCGGGCAGAGGGGCTAATCAGGAAAAGTAATTTTCATGTCTTGGACCGCCACGTATCGCGGAAGAAGGCACACCCTATCTTGACGTAGACAATAAGATGTGTGTGAGGGTTATAAAGACACCATTTCACTCTCACTTAAAGCGGAGATCAACTAATTAGCGTAATATCAAATAGATATCCACCTATTTTCTCAGAAACCCCAGAAACTGGTGTTTATATGCAGAGGGAACGTTTTTGAGGAGGCAAATCTAAAAGTAGCCCCAAAATGACCAACAACAGGATTGATAAAGGCAATGCCCGCAACTACTAAACAGTAAAGACCACTGCAATTGAGCACGATATAAAAAAGGACAATAAAGGAAAATATATAGAGGAGAGAGAACAGATTCACCACCGTGTGGAAACTCAAGAATCACACCATAATAACGAGGTGAATCAAATAGGTCATACAAAGGAAATTCCAGATAAGGCAAATCGAGGCACAGATAAAGCAAACAGCATTGTTCAAAATCCTTGAAGGGTGAGGTCTTGGTGAACATATGTGCCGTAACAACAGAGTAAACGCTTTTGAAAACCAGTGGTGATACACAATAACAACATTGCGGATGCTGGAACATATGATCCCCTTAAGGTCTATATCCAGAAATCAATACTGGTCAAACTTAAATATTAGACAAGAAGTCACACGGTGTTAAAATCGATGCAGGTGACGATCATGATACTCATACCTCGCGTAGATTATCCTGATATTCGAAAGCGACGAATCTACCCCTAACATATATTCAAACCAAAGGGAGAAGACACGTGTAAGACCTAGATATGCTTAATTCGCGTCAAGGTAAGCGTTAAAAATGATGGCAGTTTTAAAATGGGTATGGGACCTGCTGAACATGTGGAATCGCGCAACCCTACTCATAATAAGGCCGACAAATGAAAATAACTTTGATTATTGCGACCACAGTCTAGTCCATCCTTGAATTGGGGTCTTAATCATGAATCTCAGCTCCATGGGCCATCTAGGGATACGATCAGTAAGACATCATCATACGGTTATTGACCCGTGGTTAGGATTGTCTACAATCCCGGGACGCCCTAGGAGTGCATTAGGTGACCAATAATGGTGCGCCCTACTCACATAGGCAAACAACATAGAGAGTCGAAATTGTATATGGATAACACGGATTCTTTAATGCAACTCATTGGTATTGGGCTTGATCCTGCTCTATTTTGTACTTTTTAATGAGAGGCGTAGCGAGGGTAGAGGAGTAATCGAATGGCAACAGTCTATTTAGGGTAAGTCGAATGAGTAGGTAGAACTTCTCCTTTTGACCCAATCGTCAATAAAATCCAAAACAGTTACATAACAAAGTAATTTAAAAAGTGAGACTATGAAAACGAAAATCATCCTTTGTCCAATCGCTCTCCTTAGAGAGACCTATTTAAGCTTGCAAACAGGCGATAAAGAGGACGCAACTCAGAACAGGGAGAACCCTATATACAAACGGGGAGACAGAAAGAAAAGTTCCAACGGCATTTGATAAATGATTTGGGTTCTCGCAGGGAAATGGCCTTGACCATACAATGGAATAAAATGGGCAGGCTATAATCTCAGAAAACGACTCTAGTGGGGTTAGTTGCCTATGTCTAAATGATTGCGGAAACCAAAACCCTATCTTCTTGAAGAAATACAAACATATATTGGAAAACTCGTTTAACGAGGGTGAAAAACACATTGTTAAGGATGCACCATGACAGTCTCTGAGCATCGCACGATAATCTGCATGTTTTTCTACATCCGTTTGAATCCAAAAGATTGAAATCCTGCAAAATACTAATAAGTCACCAGACGTAATGTTGCTATAAATATTTCTAAGAACGTATAATATTGTGCACTAAAACGCTATTACAACTATTTTTGACTCATAACTATAACGGGATAATTTGTTATTTAACGGTAAAACAAAAATGAGATCATTCTAAACAATATCAGCAAATCTTACGGTAAAGAAAGCTTTGGACGATATTTCCTTTGAGGTAAAACCAGGGGAACTGTTTTGGTCTGATTCGGGCCGGACGGCGCTGGAAACGACTATCCCTCTTTCGAAGTATTGACCACATTGCTCATTCAGGATGAGGGAAACGCTTCAGTAGCGGGCTATGAATGGTACTAAGACACCGCGGACCTTCGATATTATGGTCAATTCTTATAAAAAAATCCACAGCTCTCACTGGTGGTCATCTTAAATGAAGTTAATTAATGTTAAATTGTTTTACTTTAAAAACCAGTGCCTTGTACATACTGTTGCTTCTTTTTAATTGGTTTATACTCAATTACGCCAAGTTTGTAATTTATATTGTCTCATGAAACGTTTGGAACTGCGCTACTACCCGGTTGGTATTATTTTCATTAATTGCAACGATAGTCCGCCTCACCTTTATTCTACGCCCCACTCAAGTTAACTTTTGCGGTCGCATGTTGTTTTGTCCGTTCCTTACCTCTGTTATCGCTTGGTCTTTCATGCACCCGCCTGTATTAAAAATGAAAAGCGAATTGACTAATAAAAATAAAATTTTAAAGCCTATTGGTTTCGATAAAAGCAAATTTCTTTTTTTTGCTGGCGTATGTTTGTCCTTTTTTCGCTGTGGCTACTACCGCTTATTTTTGGTTTTTTTCACCACGGTCGGACCAGGGAAAGTGCTGTCATGACGGACAAATTTTAACAACTCCTAACTTTGTTCTATACTGTTTTTTTGCTTTTGGCGTGACGTTTGAATCCCTGTCGCCACTTATTTGCTCATCAAAGCTGCGGTAACCACAGTTGCAAAACTTTCCTAAAAACGCACCTTATATATCCTTGGCTTGCTTTTGTCGTTGGCATGCCTGATAACACCCCCCTGACTTTTCTTCTCAAACCCTTCTCGCCATTGCAATGTGGAATGCTATTTGAACTTTTTGGGCTTCATTTGCAGGTCGCACGGTGTAAATAACTTGTGGTTGATGCAGCGAAGAAAACACTGAAAGTGAACGATTACCCAAAAACTAAGATCAGTAAAATCTCCAATCATATGAAACTTGTCCATAATCATTGTGGGATAGTCGTTTAAAATACTTTGAACGCGGTTGATTGGATTTTGATTCTCAGCTTACAATAACCTGTAGCAAATGAAAGTCTTCATTAATGGTAAATTGACAGCAAAGTAAAAGATATACTTATCAAGCGTTTAAAATAGGTAGTAGGGGCACTGTAGACGTCGCCATCTACGCGCGTATCAACGTTTCTCTATTACAGAGTTCTCACCTACATCTCTTGATTCAAGAATTGGTAGGATGCATGTGATGTTTCGCTGGTGAAACACTAAAGACAATTTAAAAAAATTAAAAAAAAAAAAAAATAAATTGACGCAGACCTAGTCGAATAAAAAAAGAATAAGGATATTAGGTCATCATGGGGGGATTTATATGCCGGGTAGGTTTTCCTTTGTACCAAGGACCTTACGGTGGAAGAAACCTAAGTTTTTTCGCAACCATTTTTTTGGTACGACCATAGCGGAAGAACTATGATTTGATCAAGGGATAATATATGGTCCAAATAGAAGCCTTTAAAAAAAACCGTAGGGGCTGGAAAGTTATCTGGTGGGATGAAACCAAAGCTGGCCCCTTTGGCTGTGCTTGATATACATAAACCTAAAGTATGTTGTTCTGGACGAGCCCACCACAGGGGGTAGATCCCGTTCTCGAAAAGGAATTTGGGAGATGTTAAAACTGGTTTACAAGAGCAAAAAGAGCATCACTATTTTAGTTTCCACACGTATAATGGGAAGAAGCTGGCCTTTGTGATAGGTATTGCCTTGATCACAGATGGGAGAATACTGGCAGATTAAACACACCTGTAGAATTTTGGGCTATCGTTTCCAAAGAAAATAATATAAGGTGGCGTAACCCTCGCAATACCTATCATTAATCCAGGATTTAAGTTTACCCAGATACCTCATATGCCTATCCATTTGGGGAATACCTGCATTTTATATCAAAATGGCATCTTTTTGGGCCCAAAGGATTGGGAAGGCTATTTTAGAAAGAAAAGCCAACACAGTAATATGAACAGTGGCAACTATTGAGGATACTTTTATGGATTTGGTAGCATATCAGATAAATTGCCGTTTTTAATTAAAGATTAATATATGTAAATAGTGAGAAACATGACTAGACGTTTGGGCGACTCACCCGCCGTCAACACATCTCTTTTGAAGGTGGGTAAGGAGAGATTTTTGGATATTTATGGGAGCTAATGGCGCCGGAAGAACTACTGCTATGAAGATGTTATCGTATTTCCAAACCTATCCCATGGTAAAGCCACAAGTGGCCCGGAGTATGATGTGGCTTACACATGCCGAACAGGTGAAAAGGAATATTGGCTATATGAGCCACGCTTTTTCCCGTATAATGGATTTAACCATAAAGGAAAACATCGTCTTTTTTGGGGGTATTTATGGCTTGACTTCAGCTACAATAAAAGAAAAATCCCAGGCCCTGATCAATGAGTTGGGATTGCATGACTATGGCCGATTCCTGGTTTGGTATCCTTGCCCTTGGATGGAAAACAAACAGTAGCTTTTTCGTAGCACTGCTTCACAATCCAAAAATCATCTTTTTTGGATGAGCCCAAACAGGAGGAGTCACCCCATTACAGACGCCAATTTTTGGGGAAAATGATCTATAGAGGCCAACAAAGGGTCACCATTTTTTGTGACCACCGCACTATATGGACGCAGGCCGAATATTGTGATCGGGTATCCATTATGGTAGCGGGGGAAAATTGAGTGCTTTGGGACACACCAAACAAAGGAACCTTAAAGGAACAGTTTCCAAGTGGGGATTCCATTGAACAATGTATTCCTAAAATTAACGCTAGGAACATAGAAATAATTATGATGAAAATGAAGAGGATTTATAGGATTCATCCAGCAAAAGAATTTACCACATTTTTAAGGGACCTGGCGTTCCCTGTTTATCTTGTTTGGGATGCCGCATAGTTCAAAGTGATCTTTTTTGGTTTTGCCATACCAACGAAATCAATAATGGTTGATATCGCCCATTTTAGACCCATTCCAAGGACGTTAATACCGAAAGAGATCATTAAATAAAATAGGCGACTTCAAAATATTTTAGTATTAAGGGTTATAAGCCATGAAGATGAGATCGAATCCTATCTTTTAAAAAAGGGAAATAATAAAGGCGTACTCAATTTTTTGAAAGGATTTAAGCCAAAACTTGGTTCGCCCAAATAAAGCATTGTTCATAAATCCTTACGCGATGCGACCGACCAATAACAGGCGAATACCATATAAGCAATGTATGTATGGTATTCTATTTACAGAATTACCAACAGAGGAATTAAATAAAGGTTTAAACATGCCTTATCAAATAGTACCGAAAAACAAAATGGTATTGATAATCCGGAACTAAAGAGTGTATATATGGTTTGTGCCGGGGGTTTATGACTATAAATATGTTGGTATCGGCCATGATGACCTCGATTATCCTTACCGAGAGAAGAATTGGGAACTATGGAAATTTTTTTGGTTGTGTCTCCCTTAAACCCAATTCAAGTTATTGTGGGCAAGGTGGGTTCCATAATATTATTGTTATCACATCGATAGAACGCGCAGTTATTATTCTTTTGAGCATTTTTGTTTTTAAAAATTGCCAGTGCAGGGCAGTTTGTTTTTATTGGGGGCGGAGAAGTACCTTCTTTATGAGTAAAGCCCTGTCGCTCGGGATTCTAATTTTCCACCATATCCTCCACACAAACAAGCGGCCATGATGATCTTCTTTAATGGGGCTTATGCTCCTGTTATATTATTATCGGGATTTATTTTCCCATCTCCAGTATGCCTTTGCCCTTGCAAATGATCAGTAATATAATCCTGCAAAATGGTTTTATAATAATCCTAAAAGGCATTAAATGCTGCAAAAGAGTAAGGATTGGCTTATGTTTGGAAAGAAAACCTTTAATATTAAGTGGGATGACCATATTTTTTAATTGGTTGAGCGTAAAAAAATAATAAATTAAGATTGGAATAAGCAGTTGTATGGTGATGTCCTTAGGTCAGAGTACGACAGAGCTTTATTTGAAGATGATAAATATAGAGGATAATATAAGAAAAAAATGAACATCATGCCCTATATCATACAAAAGGAGTTTAAACGACTTTAAAATAAGGCGAATGCTCCCCTATTAAATTTTTGTTCTGCCATTGATCCAGCTTATGCATCCTATACAAATGCGGCCACCTTTTTGAAATGTGAATAAATATATAAGTTTTGCGCTTTGTTTGATAACGAAAAAACTTCCCCTTCTAAGGGAACTAGTGGAAAATTTGAAGCGTCCTCTATTTAATGTTGATGACCTGACTTTCCATCAGCTAAAACTGGCCAGTAAGGCAATGCTGGAAGGAAAAGGTGGAATGTAATTAGAGATTCCATCTTATTTGAAGAAGGCAACTGCTTAAAAATGAAAAAGCTGTCTGTCGTTATAATCAATTGCCCATAAGATGGTGCCGCTGCGGAGTAGAAATATTGTATATATCAATCAAATTGTTACAACATTCAATAAAAATGCACAAGGTAGCAATTCTTCCTATATAACAATATGGGAATCCAGCCCGCAGTATATTGAGACCATCCTTCCTTTTGTATAATGGAAACCTAAATTATAAAGAATTTTTATGTGCCTGGAATATTGGTTTTATTGGTGACGCATGATTACGCATGCTTTTCCTTTCAGGGATGAAACTTGTAGGAGAAGGAAATAGGCAACAATTGGAGCAATAAATGTAACCCCAATAAAAAAGTGCACCAGTTTATTATTGGAAAGATTAATTTCCTTTTTTGGTTCTCGGAATGGTAATTGTTGATCCGTGGGTTGATCATTTCTAAACTGCTGTTCCGGGTACCGATTGGTTGGAAGCCTTCCTTAATGTTCTATATAACCATTGTCTACATTTTGGTAATTTTGGGTATGGGTCTCTTTATTTCCAATTTTACGGAATACCCAAACAGCAGGCCATGTTTATAGCTGGTTTTTTATGGTTTATTTTTTTTAATGAGCGGTTTTTGTTTTACATCCGATCGAAAAGTATGCCCCATGGGCGCAGGTGTTAACGGAGTTTTAATCCTATTTAATACTTTGTCAGGGTCATGAGGATGGTCATGTTAAAAGGGCCGGCCTTTCCGTATTTACCCGCAATTTTTTAAAAAAAACATTGTATTAAATGCCATGAACGCTTTGGCGGGTTATTATGTTAATAAAAAAGTAAGTGAATGTACGGCGTTATAGGACTCATTTCCGGTATTACTCCATTATCCGAATTTCTATTCCACTACTTAAGGGATTTGGATGTAAATCCCACCTTAACCTTCCACAATACCCCTATTTAATTATAACATGTGAATATAATAGAGTAATGGCAATAATTTGTTTCAAAAAAGGGGACTCAATCAAAAAGGATCTCTTTTTTTGTCGTAACATTTGTTGCTGTGTAATCCTTTTTCTCCCCCTAATTTTGTAAATAAATAATTAGGAAGGATTGAAGAATATCATTTAATATACTAATCTTTTTAGGAACTATGTTCCTTTGTACAATAGCTAGGAATAGGGTGTTGAGTCAGTCAAGGAGGAAGTGTTGACCCAAAGTGAGTGGAAAAACAATAATACCCTAAAATGTCCCCAGCAGGATTGTTGGCCGCTAGGGGTGTATTTTCAAATCAGAACAATGCGGTGATAATTGCCCAATATAAAGCGATATCCATAACCGCAATAGCTACCACCAACCCCTGATGGCCTTTGTTTCTAAATTGAACCAGGAAAATTTTTTGACTCCAGCCAGATTTAATCCCGCTTTTTATTGAACAATGCCTAGTCAGATTAAGATTATGCAACTCGTATCCAAGGCTGCTACCTTTGGTAAATCTAGATGGTATTTTCAGCGGCAAGGCGGCAAGGCCAATTAAGTCCATGGAGTTAAAAGCAGATAGGACCAAATGTTACATGGACCCTTGAGGTAGACAAAGTCCTATCCATGCAATTACAATTGGCCGTCATAAAGTCTGTAAGCTGTTTCTGGAACAGCAAAAAATGCGGCCATGGAAAAATAAGCGTTTGGCGGAATAATAGTTTTAAACAGGGGTTATCTTCCAAAAATCCGATGTACTTAGAGGTAGAGGTCAGGTGACCGAAATAGACAATCAACTAAGTATGCCAAGAGCAATGTACATAATGGTCAATTACCCTGTCGGTTTTTGAATGAACGAATGATAACTAATACCGCTTCTACAGCACGGACTTCCTTAAACCCTTATGGTCAGTGATATGATTACGGAAGAATTACCCGAAAAATAGAAGAGATCTGAAAGCTAATGTCTTGTCCCAGTGGATGCGTACCAACAAATGTACAGGGCGACAAAATGAGTTTTCCTTTCCTAGCTAAATCTTTTGGGACCTATGAATTGGCATGATACCAAGTTTTTCAAGGAGATGCCATGGATATTTGGATCGGGCCGAATTGAGTGGACATTTTTGAACAGGCAGGCAAACGTTGGAAAGGTTAAAAAAGGTAGGGCCGAAATACGAGAAATCCAATTGGAACTGCATCCAATATAAGGCCTGAGAGTCAAGGTAGAAGTTAAAACAGGGCCATGCGTTTTGCTTCAAGATGCCAAATAACTGGAGCTTACTTCCCTGGCCCTTACAACAGTCGGAATGAATCCTTAAGCATAAGAACCAACAGGTTTAAACAGGGCCTGGAAAAAACGACGGACCTAATTAAATACCGACCCAAATTCTCACAAAAGAGATTGGAATATTACACTACTAATTTTAACTAATAACGTATGCCTTGGGCCTATGTAAAGTTTCTTGACCAAGGAATAATAACGCCTAGGGCATTCATAATAAAGAAACATAAAAGGAAGTTTTGCTTCCAGTACTAAAAATTAAAAGAAAAATATGAAAACAAAATTATACATAGTCTACTTCTCACCCTAGTCCCATAAGCTATTTTCTAAGTTGTGGGAACGTGACAAAAAAAAATCTGTGCCGGATAATCCCCACTGTTGGCGTTAAAGTGAGCACGGTTCTGAACGAGAGCGGTGGCACGTCCATCCGCCAGTGGAAAGATAGAGGCAGTAAACAGTGCCAACACTTAGTACCCGAATGATGGGGGTATTAGATAAAATTTATGTTCAGATGGGGGATAAAGTTAATAGTTGTGACAGCTATTGAAAATAGCAATAAAACAAGTGCTGATTATCTGATAAACTGGCCGCACGGTTAAATGCAAATATTAACCTGAAGCGACCGCTTGCTTTTAAAAATTCCCGAAAAAGATTATAAATCAGGTTTACGGCCCTTGTTTAATGAATAACAGTGCTTCCCAAAGGAACTGACGATATAACAGCCAACTATAAACATGGCCAAGGCGCGCTTGGAAGGGGCCAAAAACAAATGAAGAACGAGTAAACGCACAAATTTTCCCATATAGCAAATAAGCGCGCCCCTTTAATGGGGTAGTAACCAATAAATTTATAAAGGTGGGGATATGGCAAATCATGGAATGCCCTTATTGGAAGTGGAAAGTCCGGGGATTTTCAAGTATTGGCCCATGGTTCCGAATCCGAAAATCCCTTCCGTATCAAGGCCGATTCGGAAGTTTTCTGTCCTGATCAAGACTCTTAAACGAATCTGTCAAGGGGAAAGTGGCTGAAGTAGTACAGTCGGCAAAAATAACAGGAGGGCAATATTGGTTAAGGTGATGCTTGGACAAATCCGAGTATAATTTGCTTTCCGAATGTATGCTACTGTGCAATTTCCAAACGGTAAAAAAAGGAATACTAATAAGTGCTTATTCCTTTGATGCCGTTGGGTTCACAACGTCAGTTATCCGGTGTAATATACGGTAAAGTGAAAGCAATACGGCAAATTTGCGCTGGTTGCGGGTTGGTCAGGACTTTTTGGCGACAGTGTTTGAAGTATTTGTCGGGACTTTCGCCGAGGAAGATTACATAATGATCGCAGATGGTAAGTTGTTTCATGGGGCTAAATAAGTACCCAATAACTGAAGATTTAAAAAACGTTTGCGTTAGGGATTGTGGCGTGGTTACCCCAGGCTTTTAGCAGGATTTAGGCAAAAAAGGAGCTGGAGTAAAAGCGGAAAAGCCCGACCTGAGCATTCCTCAATGATCTTCTCTGCAAGGTCTAAGACCTTGTAGTATAGAGTGAAATCAAGAATTGGCGAAGGGTAACCCCAAATACAATCACAATAACAAAAAGATGAAAGAAGGATTAGCAGGCAAAATTGCCAAAAGTGTTATAAGTTCCAGTAACGGTCCTTCTAGATCCGTATTCATGGTCATGGGGTGTATAACAGTTCCGTTCTGATCAAGGGAGGAAGAGCCTCAGATGATCCATGGCCGATATCTTTTGGGTGGGTTACCACAGGAGCGGAGTCCTACTGAGGTGGACAAGTAGGGTGACCAAACCGTTGGAAAAATTAATTTTCCAATATTTAAGGTGTGGAATACGTTACTCTACCTCCATGAAGAGCAGGGGATGTTATAGTACAGTTTTAATGTGGAGAGGAAATATTGAGCGTTCGTCTTGCTACTAACTCCAGAACGAGATCAATATAGCATATGGAGAAGCCGAAGGGTAACTTTTTCCATTGAACACCAGGCATATAAGATGATGTTTCCCATGTTCCGGGGCTTCACTATGGACGATAAAAAAAAAAAAAAGAACTAACGACGATTACCAAACTAAAACAAATTGCACAGGAACTTACGGATGAAATTAAAAAGATAAACGATGGTGGTCCGCTACCCAAAAGATTGGTTAGGTCGTGAACGCAATTGCGGGTAATGGACAAGGATAAATTAGACGAAACCGGCTGGACTTTTCTGTTCTCGTTTGCCCAAATGATAAAGCCAATCACCTACAGCTAAAGTGGAAGGCCGTTCGACAAAACAAACAGAATTTATGGTAACCACTGGAGATTCTCTTTTGGAACTGCAACGGATTGGAAAACTTGGTAAGTGGGAATACAACAGAACCGCTCTATTTATTTAAAACAAATTGCAAGTAACATGGACGGGGCCAGAATTCCAAAGGAAATACGTGTCCCTTAGGCTTCGGCCAGGGAAGTGAAAAAGCGGGAAACCTATAAATCCGAATAATTCCAGTCAGTGACCATTGCCATTTGCCAAACGCACAAGGTGCCCTGAGCCAATGAAGATTTCCGATTTAAATTTTGGAGAAAAGGTTAGCAACATTTAAAAAGAAATCTTATTCCGGACGATGTACATGTAAGAGGTAACCCGAAATTAATGGGGAAACAGCCTCAACATACAAGTTTTCCGAATTAATTAATGCACCTTATGGGGGCCCATAATTGCGGTAACTTTTTCGTGTGATGTAGGCTATGGCTGGGCGTGGTGGTCTAGTGGTGTTTCATCTGTTCCAATACGTTTTGCCTTGACCTTTATTGAAGCTATTATATTTGGACTATAACCTTGAACCGTATAACCCTTTTTTGCCTTGGTTTTTCGTTACAGAATGTGTGGAAGCGATTCCATTATTATTGCCTGAAAAAGTATTGCACGGCATTTTAAAATGAAACGTTTTGCCATTTAACTAAGGCGCATTGTATGCTATTAATGAAAGTGGGGAACCCTACCATTTGCCACATTTTACGGTCATAAGCTTTCCTGTATTGCCCATGGCCTTTGTATCGGGCTTATGGGACCATATATGTCTCCAATGCTTGGGGCTTTCCATGCCATGATATTTGTCGTTATTCGTAGCCTTAAACGGATTACTTCCCTATTGGGCTATATTTTTCTTAGGAAAATAGATAAAAAAGGGGAGAAAAAAAAAGTGAAAAACCCTTGGAGGAAACATTAT
>Ga0163217_1048439_pt1 | contig 12962 bp, 6 predicted proteins | sample SynspAceP_FD_185933 | JGI IMG/M metagenome (GOLD analysis project Ga0163217, IMG submission 185933) | Saline lake microbial communities from Ace Lake in Antarctica - Synechococcus sp. Ace-P (PacBio error correction) | ecosystem: Environmental > Aquatic > Non-marine Saline and Alkaline > Saline ...
TGTTTTTTTCCTTGTTTTTTGAAAACGAATTGTGCTGCTCGGCTTCCTATTTTGCTGAAAGAAATAGTGGCCTTTTTTTGCATAGTCCATCATTTTTGGCGTTTCTAAATCTAGTTTTTTACCATCAACAGTTCCTATCTAACGCCTTTTACCAGTAAACGGGCAACTAAATTTATTCGGTTTTTTGGAAAATTTCAGGTAATTGTAATTTTGTTGCTTTACAAAGTATTTTCAAAGGTTGCTTCTTCTGCCAGCGATGTTCGCTTAGAAAACTGTTTAGGCGCATGGCGAATGAAATGTAAAACTTACTTTCGTGTATAAAAGCGGTGTCCGAATAACAACCTATTTTCTCAACGCGTTGGTTTTCCTTCGGTATTAAGTTTCCTGTTTTTTCTTGTCCACTATCAAGGTGGTTAACCTTGTCCATTTTTTACCAAGGGGCTTTCGGGCATTTTTAATTAAGGATACGACCTATTTTTGAAGCACCGCTTAAAACCTATGACGCACTATCTCATTACGAGACATTGGCGTCGCTAATCCAAGCGCACACAGGGAGGCATAATATCATAACGGCAATTGCATTTAACAAGCGCATAGACATAGGCTTGGATTCTGGACCCACCAAATTGCCCAGACTGCAAAAGTGATGATTGAAACATACATAACCACACCTACAGCACAAATATATCCACTGAAACGGTATCTGCCAGTTTTTTGAATAGGTGCACGAACTGCCTGCGACTCGCCATCGTTTTTACCATATGTATTAAAGTAAAAATTTGAAGACAGCAAGGTTTCACTGCCTACTTTTTTCAGCTTTCATCAAAAAAGATTGATTGCCGTTTAATAGTACCGTACATAAAGACTATACTTACCACTTGATCCTCTCAATTTTATCAACAAGGAAATATTCCGGTTTCCTCCAGAACTCATAGGTATTCATCAACTGTCGTTTTTCCTTCAGTAATATGACCCCGTGCCACAGGTATTATTATCGTGCCTGGCTAAAACGCGTAGAATTATCTCCTTTTTTTCAAATGTTTGTCAATAGAAACTTCCTCATTCTTGCCATCCACCAACACGTAGCCATAGCTTTATTAGGGGCAAGCTTTAACACCCATCATTCCTTGACTGCGGAATTTGGTTATTTGCATATGCGCTGAAGGTTCGCGCCTCTAAAACCTGACCCATTAAAAACAAGGGTCATATGTAGCGGTCGCCAGCCAATTCAAAAATAAACGTGAACTGCACCAGATTCGGTTTTAAAAATTGGCCTGGAAAAAGTCTGGAAATAACATTCCGAATAGCACTAACAGCCCCAAGACAATCGCCTGCTCCAATTTCCTATTAGGGTAAACATATTGAGATTACCGCCACGTTTTTATACTTTTACTAGGTCACGTTCAAAGCCACACTCCAAGTGGGCGTAAAAAACAACAGGGAATTGGAAAGTGCGAACTGAATCCAGTTTCCCTCATTTCTGTCCAGTTAACATCGTATAATGGATTAATTAAGGAAATCATTATCGCTCATTCTCGGACCCATCAAGAAAATAGGTTAATGTGAAAACCTACCGCTATCCAAAATTTCTTCAATAATTTTTATAGGTCTTTTCTTTCGGCAGAAATATCTGGCTGGCATAGGCACTAAATCCATATCCGACAAATAGGGTCATAGCGTCCTGATTCGTTCTATTCAACTAATTTTCACAGGGTGGCATTGGACAGGTCCATTTTTTACGAGGTTACTGGCTGAAAAGAATTTTGTTCTTTCCACCAATCACATTACCTCATACCGGACAATCGCCTGGTTTAATGGCAATAGGTTTGTCTCCTTCGCAATGCATTTGGACTAATAGAAGGTGGCCTGTGCTTGTCCTTTGGGTTTTTTCTTTTTGGGTTCTTGAGTTTTTAGGATGTTCTCCTTGTTTGTGAATGCTATAAAATTAATAACTAATACTGCACCATTTATTTTTTTAATGCATCTTAGTAAATCGCTCGAAGAGGGAATTTGTGATGTCCCATTTTGGATGGTAGCTTCTGGCTCTTTTCTAAAAATCTAACCGATGCATTGGTCACAACCTTCCACTTTAGAAAAGTGGTTTGTTCTACACGTGATTTGCGACAACCATTGGCAGGTCATTATCCTCGTCGCTATGTCTGATAGGTTGTGTTTTTCATTTTGTTTTTTTTAAATATTACTCGTGCTTGTGACCATTTGCTTTAATGGTCTTCGTTTTTTACAAGTGTCATTCCACAGGTACCACAAGTGCCTCTTTCGGTATCACTTAACGCACTATCCTCACAATGGGCATTGGAACATACATAGGCTGATGTGTAATTCTTTGCCTTGGTATATTTCGTTAGTTTTCTGTTTTCTGTATTCTGTTTGTTTCTGTTTGGTTTGTCTTTTACAAGACAACTATTGAAACTAAGAAAACTAAATACGTACCCCTATTGCTAACTAAAATTCTTGATTTTAAAATTGTTCATTTTGTTTTGGTAATTTATTGAGTTATTATAATATTGTGTATTCGCACTTTGGCAAATAGTAAATGTTGTTAGCATAGGCACTTTATTGTGATTGGGATTTGAAACTTTAATTGTAGCTCTTGAATATCGAGTAACATCATTAAAATCAATAGTGCCTGGTTTTCGTAATTTTAATTAAAGAATTTCTTCTTCGGCAATCCATTGGCCTGTTTTAAATGTCTTTTCCTGTGTATTGGTATTTACATTCTAGCCTGATTGCGTTTTTGGTGATAATGGCTTTCGCGAAAGCGGATTTCCTAAATACATTTAATCGCTGATTTTCTTTTGCATTCATCAATTTCTTTCTGACGCAATTGGTTTTGCTAGTTATAGATTTATAGCGATTGTTTTAATAAAAGCGGAACAGTAACAGAAACCATAGTGCATCAAGATATTCCTTACCGTTATCCTTCTAAAATTCATATCGCGCGGCGTTCAGAAAACAGGTAAATTGTCTACACCAAAACCTATCATTGGGTGCGACTTTCTCAGCTGCAGTTTAGTCATTCCTGAATTGTTATTACTGATTCTTATGAGAGTTTATCGTAATTTAATGCTAGTTCAGGGGATTTAACGCTAATGCGTCATAACAAAGGTCGTGTCCTTCATCTGGCAAATGGCAAAAATGAAAACTGTTTCTACTGATGTATCATACGACCTATATTCAACAATTTATGTAAACGAACCTGCTTGAAAGCCTAACACCTGATTGTTCTAAGACCTTTTCCTTTTTTCTTGAACTAATTCACATTCTGCGCCAGTAATCTAGCAATGCTAATCTATCTACTCTGAAGCTTTTCCAACGGGTCTAATAGATGTTGAGGGGCTTAGTTATTTTCGTAGGTTTTTTCAATACATTGAATATTCTCGTCAAGCAGCTTTATCTTGGGCTCTAATTTCATAAAGTTTAATAATTAAAAATTTCGGCAAGCAGAAAGTGCCCCGTTATTTCGTTTGGCAATTGTTATCCTCAACATACTTTCAGCTTCGGCTCATGACTCGTAGCATAAGTTTTCTCTAGCCTGTAATAGTGCATAACCAAAGTAGCATTTTGTTTAAAAAAACCAATTCAGCGCGCCGCTGCGCTCACTGTTCTTAGTTTTGGATTCGTACCAAAATAACCCTGCGTCTAAATCTGGTATTCGGTAAATCCAAATCCACTTCATTTATTTTTCTTCGGCGATATTGGTACCGTATGTTGCAAGGCTTGAATTTTCGGGGTTATTCCCCAAAGCTTCTTGTGTAAATGTATCAAGTGAATTGTCCATTTATTACGTTTAAAGTTGAAAGTAAAATACCTAGTTATAAAGTATGCTTTTGGAAGTGGAAAAGTGAAAAAGTGAAAAGTGAAACATAAATTAATCTTTTTAAGTGAAAGTGAAAAGTGAAAAGCTATAGAATTTTCGAATTCTCTTTAATTGAATGATAAAAAAGTGAAAAAGTGAGAAATTAATATTTCTCTTTAAGTGGAAAAGTGAAGAGTGAAAAACTCAGAGTTTTCGAATACTCTTTTAAGTGAATGATGAAAAAGTGAAAAGTTGAAAAATAATTAACTATTTAACTTTAACTCATCTTAGACGGCTTACAGTCCATTTTTTTTACTTTTAGTTTGTTTCACTTTTAGTATTTTTGTTTCTCACTTTTAATTATATATAAAAATTTTTCCATTTTAAAGCCTTGATTTAGTAGTTTTTATTGGAGCTTATACTAGCATAGCGGCAACAAGGTTCTTTACATTCTGAAACACCAGCACTTTATGGTGTGCTATTTCTATATAATCTAGTGGGGTCGCTTGAGTAAGTCTATCCAATAAACAGATTCATTAGCTATCCTTTAGCGGGCTATATTCTCATCTTATTTTATAAAAGTCCTTTTTACTCTGAGCAAATTGCAGGCCTGCTCATAATAAGGCCGCACTGCAGTTCCCACTTCTCAATAGTTGTTTACAAAAACATATTCCTTCTTTTCCGAAACTAATTTCTGTGAATACGTGTCACAATTAAAATCGCAAACCTGATAAAACTCTTAGTTCTTAAAATGCTTTCTGCATAATTCTATTTAAAAAAAATTAAACTTTTCGCACTTTCACTTTTCACATCTTCACTCTTCACTTTTCACGTCTTCACTTTCCTCACTTTCCACTTTTCACTTTTTCACTCTTCCACTCTCACTTTCTTCAGACTCACTTCACTTTTATGTTTTCCACTTTTTCACTTCCTCTCTCCAGCTTATATATGCAGCTAGGTAACAAGAATAAGAGGTTATATCGATAACCATCCCACCAAAAAATTGGGATTGACCATAGGGATCATTATTCGCTTTTCCTTTTCCTAGTGGAATGTGAGTAATAGGGTATATTCAGCGTCCATGAATGGTTTGTTACCTAAAGGTATGTCATTAAACAAGGTCGTATTCTTTATGCCAGCCACTGGCCTATGTGTTGCCAGTTCCGAATTCCCTTATTTATTCTGTTGAGGTTTTTCTGTCAAAATAGTTCTGTGTGAGGTACGTTGCCCATTACTACATCCATCAATCGGTTGCTATAATTCCGAAAAGTGCAATAGAAGCCTACACGCAAACCGCACCACTTAAATTAATGGTTTTCAATATTAGAATAGATTCCGCATATTTTCTCCAAAGAGGTTTTTGAAATTGAAGCCGACCAAATCCTGCCATACAATCCAAATCATAAATGAAACCTCACCTGCAAAAAGCTATGCGCAATTCCGAAAATACCATTAGCGATGGTGGCTTGACGGATTTGAACTGGAAGAAAAGAATGCAAGAAAATGATTAGTATGTAAGGCTGCAGTGGAATATACAACATAGACTTCCACCGCGCTTTTATCTCTGGCTGCGTAATTGATTTTCGTTAATGTCCTTGTGAATTCTAATAAAGCTGATGCCTTTAGTACGACTAATTCGCGCCAGCTTCTATTTATTCTTCTTTGAATAAGGTTCTTGCCGCACGTTTCTACCACATCACACTTCGGCAAACCATCGAGCTTGGTTCAAAAAAGCCACATAGCCTATTAAAAAAGTGTCCCTCACTTTTAATACAGCTTGAGGTCGCCTTTCGTAGCGAATATCTACCAACTCAGCCTAAAGGAAGCAGGACTGAGCCTTTTTCTACAGGTACATAATATTTTTTAAAGGTCGTCTGGATTGACCTGCGGTAGCTTCTCACACTCTGATACCGCACCACGGAAATTCCAATAACGTTCCGACGCTTCCACAGTTTGGGTCACCATGGCATACCGCCAACAGCGACTTGTAGCACTTTCCCTGAACATCCATAATTTGAAATTCCATAACGTAGCTAATTGCTGCTCGTTTGATGTCAAATATATAACAAATTAATGGTTTTCCTAACGTATGCTGGTCTGCAAAAAACAGCTTTGTTCTTTAACGCCCTTCAGATTTGGTTTTTAATATTTTCTTCCAACTTGGGCCAAAAAAAGGCCCCCCCCAAAATAAAAAAAAAAGGCTTCAATAGTTTTTTAAATCGGGCCCTTTTACACTACTTTAATTCGCACCATTAGGCGCCCGCAATCCCACTGTTTGTAGCATTACAAACGGGTTTTCAAATAGGTTGTAGCTTAGGTGGCAGATGTTACGATCATTCTGGTAATTTTGGTAACCTTGACTATTCATTCCATATATCATCGGGACTGTTTTATTTCTGGTCGCCAATTGCGGTAATATTCGTCCACATCCTCATCTGGATTAAATTCTTTGTTAGTTCCTACTGGTTTTAAAGTTGTGAAGCATTTAATAATTGGCATCATCATCGATTTCTTATTTCGGGTTGATACTAATTTTTCATTTCAAAACAAACATCCGTCATCATTCATTTGATACCGGTTGTCGCTGCTTCGCTGCTTCATTTCCGCATATATTCAGATTTGTAAAGCTGATCAATATTTTCATACATTGGAAAAAGTGGATGGCAGGGTCTAGCGCAAGATTCTTTTCGTGACATAAACCGGCTTTCCTACAACAGGTTTCTATATCAGGGATGGTGGCAACCGCCATAATTCGAGTTGTTGCAGTAAACGCGCTTATTTCCTCTACTCTGCGTGGGGTTAAAGAGGTAGGACATTAAAAGAATAGCAACCTTCGTTAAGACGATGGCATAAAATTCTTACCGGCGTATTACGCATGATCAGAACACCTAAAATCAAACACGGTAGTTTGGAATGATTAAAAAACAATAATCTGTTTTCAAGTGCCTCAACTAATATACTTGTCATACATACCTTTATGAAAATTAAAACCACCTAGTAATCCAAGGCAGTAAATACGCTACACAAAAAATCAAAGTTCATCAAGATACTAGCGGTCGAAAACCGCAATGCGGATCGCCAGTATTTACAAGCAGTAAGTCAACACAATTGCAATAACAAGGAAATAAGAATAATGAAATAGAATTGGCTCTTTTTGTGGTAAGCAAATTTCCTACAGCTTAGTAAAGGCAACCACGCCATACCCTAAATAAATACCAAGCCCCAAACCAATAGCATAATTAAATTGTGCAGCGATGCCGAGAATAATAAGCGCAGGCCATTGAGAAGGTATTTAAAACGTTCTCATCATCATTGGTTTTTCTCAACAAAAAAAGCAGCAAATGGGGTATCACGAGAAAAGTGCAATGACTAAAAGCTGCATGTAAGTTGCAAAGCCGTTTTCGTAAATGCCAGTTGTTCTGAATAGTTTTTCGATGCACTTCCGCGGCCAAATTAATGTAAAAATACGGAATGAAACTTATAATGGTGTTAGTACAAGCGGTTAAAAATGGCTCAAACTGAAACTTCGTCTAGTAGCATTAATAGATATATTATTCATTTGTGACAGTAAGGTTTGAGGCTAGGAGGTTGAGGTTGGAGGGGGGGGGGTTTGAAAATCCATTTTTTCAGGCAAGGTCAAATTCACATGCTCTAAAATTTTTGATTCCGCAGCTTCAGTATTATTTCTTCATCTTCTAAATGCGAATCATATTTTCGGCATGGAGAAAGGATGACGCCCAACGATCTACCTAGGATGGCCATCGATTGGCAAATAGCAATAATCTGAAAGAGCTACAATATTTGCATCAAACATTGAAGAGTTTCAATCGCTATAGTAAAACGCATTGCAAAACTGCAACTGGCAATAATAAATCCTGAAATTAGAATGGAATGCCACACGAGGTTAAATACCATCATTCGATGATAACAGAATTGTAATTACATGAAATTTCAGGTAAGGGCTTCATTGAGCGTAAAATGTAGTGTTTCTTGCATAATGTTCTGTACGGTCATAACAACGGCACAATAGTTACTTGTGAGCTGGCGACCGGTCTATAGCCAAAACTTTAGTAAGGGTAATCAACTGAAAGATAATTTTCGGGGTTCGACAATGCTTCCTTTACATTATTGATAACTCGTAGTGATTTGCACATAGCGCGCTATAAACCTACAAACTGCCCCCTACGACTCGTGGCCCCTCTTTGTCTAAAAATTCCACGTCTGGTATTGAGGGCCTAAATGTAGACTCCTTTGGCGATAAAATTTATCCTTGATTCGATAGATGTGAAATTTTCTTGAAGTAACTTACTGGCATATTTCAATGTCAGCCACAGATTTTACATAACCTAAAACCCGAACTCAGATATTCTGCACCTGATTATTATTTCCAAGGTCTGCTCGCGCCAATATCTGGTTGCTTTACCTTATAGCCCGCAGTTATACCACAAAGCGCTCTAAACACAATGTTGTACTCTGCCATTATATGCATTTTTCAGGGTCAACATGGCTAATCTGATATTCCTGAACTATAACCGCCAATAGAGGCAACTTAGCAAAACTTCTTGAAACACCACTTTGCCGATGACAATCCGATTTTACATAAGTAATATGCTTGTATAATGCTTCGCACAGTTCTTGTAAATCCCTAACTCGGCCAGTTACATTTCCTTTGTTCAATGCAACGAAAGCCCTTTCCAAAGTGTAAGTACAGGCAAATATGAATTTTTGAACTAACCCTGTGGCATCGGTTCCTACCCCAGATGGATTTAGCGCCCTCTGGCAATAGGTTAGGATGATAGTGATTTAGTTTCTCTAAATATTACGACTAACGATGACCAGTAAGAACTCAAATATCTTCTTCAAAAATGATATAGATACTAGAAAATTTCGAACATAGAAGAACTAACGAAATGTCTTTTAACCACACCGCAGGAATACCCAATAAGGAAGTCGTTACAGGATAGGTAATTTGGGTACTTTCTCAATATCCTGTGGATGAAAAGACCTTGCCACTTGGTGAAAAACAATCTGTTGATTTTTTCTCCATATCGGGAATATGCAATCTATGCACCTGGTTGGAAGGTATAGAACCCGTGTCCCAACAAAAAGGGGCGTTTTACAATCGCCGCAACACTATAAATATAGGCGAGCAATTCAAAAACTTGCAACAGAGTTTTGTTTTCTCTGAGGGTATTTTTGATAGGCTTTTATTAAGCCAATATAGTTTGATAGTTAAACAGTTATGTAATCGGACGAGTTGAGAAATTCATGGAATACACGACAGAAGGCAAACACAACAAATTGCAGCCTAGACGAGAATAACCATAGGGCAAAAAGATTATGCTGTTTTAAAAAAAATCAATTAAGAAAGGTCTGAATGTTCAGTGCCTGCACATTACCGGCGTTTGACAAAGGTGGGGAGGCATAATCGAAGAAAAAGACTTCACTAGAGGCTGTTTCTATATCAAATATATAGAACTGATTATACGAATATGTGAATGAAGCAAGCTAAAAATTTGTTGCTCAAAGTAAGATTACGAAAAATTATTTTTAAAATCAATCTTGGCCAATCGATAAATAATTGGTCAAATACTGAACAGTCAAGATTTTTTTGATAGTTCCATGGATTTTCACATAACAGAAAAGCTATTTCAAGCCTTATACCATTCGCACTGTTTCAACATTCTGAAAGAAAGACGAAATCCACACAATATTACTCTGCTACAATAGTGCATATCATACGTAAATGAATATGCACGTTGTTAAGTTGAGTAACACTACCAGGCCATTGGAAATTGACATTATTTTATAATGGAATACTGCTTTCATTATCCACAAATTACAAAATTTTTAAAGAATTATGGTTTATATGAATTTTAACTAACAATTTGATTAAAACAATCCATTTAATTAAAGCAAAAATTTTCATATGATATAAATATTAAAATCTGATAACAGAGTGGTGCTTAATACTATTTACTTTATTTAAAGCTGCAATTTGCAACTACTTCTTTATATGAGAAGGAAATAATACAAATATGTTTGTATCTGATGGCAAATAAAAAAAGCCACACATTGCTTGTGAAGGCCTTAGTTTTATTCTAGGGCATGGAATTGAATTAACGCGCTGTAGCTCGTTGCGCCAGAGTAAGGGGCAAGTGAGAAAATTTATTTAAAAAAATTTTAAAATTTAATTCTATATTTCTTTGTTTGTTAAACCCAATTTTCGCCAGTTGCTAAAAAAACAAGTCCCAAAAATCAATGAGCCATCGCTAATGAAATGCTTAGAAAAGGAATTCCCAAAAAATAGATCTACTATTTCTAAGATAACTGCTTGAGTTTTCTGCCGCATACCTTTTAGCCATAATTGTAAGGCGATAGCATCACTAGTGAAGTTTTGCCAATTAAAAATGCAGGTATATTATATATAGTGTGGTTTTATTTTTGAAATACCGACTCGCTCCTATAAATAAGTGGCGTTGTGGGAAGGCGGCAATAAGGAATAAGGATAAGCACTATGCTAAAAAGCACTTTCCATTTGTTTCTCATTCATTTTTGTTTCGCCAAAGATAACTTGATGTCTTCATTTTTGATTTCTTGCAAGTATTTTTTTCAGATAAACAATAAGAGGGCATTAAAAGAAGAATATACCGCCTCAAAACGGAGCTGCTACGCCAATGATAATGACCGCACGCTACACATTTAAATAAAAGACTATTTGTAAGAAACATGATGGTAAAAGTTGGCGGAGAGCTAAGGTAATGGAGTGATGTCTACCAATAATGCACCAAGAAAACTATGATAATGTAATGCCACCACATAATATTATGATTTAAATATTTCTGCATGGAATTTAAACTTAACAGCATTATTATATTTTAAAGCAAGGTTTATAAGGATTAGAGGTTAATTTTAAAAAGCGTATAAACCTTATCCCGACATTAAAGGAGTAGAGCATCAATAAAAGGAGGCAGTAGTACATCACCAAATTCCTTGAAATGTGCTAACAACAAAACATTAAAATCAGAGGGTATCTAACGGAAATAGGAAAGCTTGTTTCTTTTTAAGTAGCGGGGGTCTGTGGAGTAAACGCGTTTGTTCCGCTTCGCTAGGGATCCAGTGTATGGGCTGGCTTTACTAGAAAAAGGTAAAATGACGGCCACCACTCCTAATTCCCAACAATGCTTAGTCATCTTATTACTCGACAGAAACTTGCGCTGTATTACCGCCATAAAAAAATAGTAGACAGCTGAAACGTTTTGATGAGACGTGTAAACATTCATATGTTAGATAAAAAGAAAAATATATAAAAGGGCAAGGATCAATAGTATTTTACTGGCATGGATGGCTTAGCTTCATTTAGACAACCTAAATAAATCGAGAAAGTTTTAAGGCAAATATTCATAAAACGCAAAAGGAAACGTATATTAAAAAGAGCTAAAACTCATGGAGCAGTGGAGGTTGACTTGAAATTGAACCTTCTTACGTGATAAATTATGCAATGAAGAATGCTAATTGGGAACTAACGAAAACCAACAATTGCATCTATTGAGCCATACTTGTCATAAGTTTTGCTGAATAATTTATAGTCGGGTTGATAAATACCGATACAAATGTTACCATTCAATGAAAATTTATACCGTCATTTACGTCTATTTAGCCGACTCACACATAGGTTATGCAGTCAAACTTTTAAATGTAATCAAGATAATCCGGATGACGCTTCGAGCGCGCGCGCACTCACGAAGGGGGTCTAAATTCTTTAGAAACCTTTCTGTGAGTTAGGGAACATATATCCTAAAGTATCAACCGTACACCCAATCAAATTGAAGTGGTCAGACGCTCAACTGTTTATCTCTTGAAAACTTAAATAGGACTATTGTCGATGTTCAACCAGCGATATAATATTGTTGATAAAGTATTCATGTTTTAAATTTAGAAACATTCCAGAATAGACATGCACCTATTTCGGTTCGTTAACCTTTAAGATAATTTTTAAACTTGTAAATTCGGCTGAAAGGTCTAACTCTAACAAAAATTCTGGGACTCTTGTATTATTTAGCATATCAAAAAAGTCTTAACTTCTTCGTCCAATAATTTCATTTTCTATGTAAGGGAAATAAGATGTTGGGCCTTCCCTGTTCTTGTAATTAGGGAGTCGACCAGCAGATATAAATATTTAAAATACATATTCGAATAGGTATGTAGCCTAAAGTATAGAATGGGTAATTAATCAAAATTTAAACTTAGAGAATTTTTTTAGGTCTTCTAAGTTGTTAAATTAGATGTACGTGTTTACCATAGCTAGAATACACTAGCAGCTACTTAAATTTTTTAGGCCTTTTGCTTACGTAGCAAGAATCTAAGTCCCTTTACATTATAACTGCCTGTTCGTTCTTGGAAAATTCATATTTAGTGTATAAGCTTTTTGGCTTTTGTGAAGTGATGACCATAAGCATAGACCCTCTTTGTAATAGCCCGTTACATCTCCAACCACCTTTATTTTTTAAGAATATTAGCAACACACTAATTGATGCTTGCTTTTTCTTTTTTAAAAATAGGAAATACTATCGTTATCGGGAAAGTTTGCCCCTATTCTTTTTCACCACCCAAAAATATCATTTTGAAAGTTGACATTTTGAGAGGTAGTTTGATGTTTTCAATTCGCCTAAGGCCACTTCTATTTGAAAATGCGTCACTCCTAGCTTTTTTCTAATAACTTTCAATCTTGGTTGCAACAAGAATAGTGACAATCTAAATTCATTTATAACTAATTAATATCGTATTCCGGGTCTTATTGAGAAATCTCTAGGTCATTTTGGAATACTGAACTTTGGGAGAAAAAGATATGCGTGTTCTCATTAAAATCTCTGAGTCTCTTCTTAAAAAATCTTGGACAACATCAATAATCATTGTAAATTTACAACTCAGATTCATTGTAAATTGATAGGGCCTGATTCCTAAATATTATGTTTATTCCATTTGTAATCCCCTTTGCTTTTATTCCTGTTTACAAGAAACACTCGTTTTGCCTGTAAAACTGCCTGTTGAGCACCTGCAATACATCTGCAATTATAGCTTGTAATTTATAATCTGGTAATTATACAACCTTTTAAATGCGATGTTTTTATTATATCCCACACGT
>Ga0163217_1078526_pt1 | contig 12962 bp, 12 predicted proteins | sample SynspAceP_FD_185933 | JGI IMG/M metagenome (GOLD analysis project Ga0163217, IMG submission 185933) | Saline lake microbial communities from Ace Lake in Antarctica - Synechococcus sp. Ace-P (PacBio error correction) | ecosystem: Environmental > Aquatic > Non-marine Saline and Alkaline > Saline ...
AAAAAAAGGAAGGATTTCAGGGTTTTTTTTTTTTGGTTTTTTTCCCGGGAGGGGGCCCAAAAAGGCGAAACCGCCGCCCCAAATACAACCCCCCTGCCCCAGCAAGCAAGACCCCATGGGCGAGGGGCGGTTTCTTGGGGCCGTGCCCGCAAGGGGCGTTTTTTTTTTGGGCTTTTCGGGCGTGATTCGCATGCCCTCCCATCTGCGGCGTCATCAGGCCCTCTCACTCCTGCCTCTAAAAAAGGCCTAACTTTTTTCTGTCCTTTCACGGATCTCGTTGAAAGCAACCGCGTCGAGATTCCGAGATCCAGCCTGGGCGAGGGGATCAACGGGCCTCCTCGCTCTGCCCGGGTCCCGATGGCGCAGAGCCGTTCAGCCACGCGCCCAAGCCCGCCCACGTGCAGACGTGCAGCCTCCTCAAGCAGGCCGGCCCCATCCTTGATCGACTCAGCCCGCAAGGGCCCCTGCGCAAATCGAATATGGGTATGCGCCGGAATGGCGCAACCAATATTCAAAAACACCTGCAGGGAATCGAAACTGTTACAAGAGACTCACGTCCGCATTTGACACAGGGAAGGGAGGGGAACCGAAGCGATCCAGCTTGCGAAGCCCTTTGCCACGGTTGGCGATGTCCGGGGTGAGGTGGACTGCCCGGAGTTCATAGCCGACATGGGCCGGTGAAATCGGCCACCAGGTTCGTCCCACGGAAGGCCGGCAACGGAGAAAAATCGGGGATCAGATCGAGCGGCAGCAGCAGGTAAGGTCAACCCTGCACCATCACCGTGAAACCGTGACACCTGGGGGAGGGGGTGTTGCCCATCCAGCAAAGCAGCTCCAGGCATTCGAGAGCAAAGGCAGGGCGATGGCGCGCCGGCGCGGCGCAGCATATCCGCCTGCAGCATCACCACTCAAAATCAACGAACGCTGCTCCTCGAGCACCTCGAGTGTCAACGGTTTGGGTTTATCCGGGTTGAGGCCATGGTCTAATCCACAGCAATGAAACTTAGCCATCATCCTTGCCCCGGACAACAGACGGCAAAGTTCCGGTTTTTATCCAGCGGCGGTCGGTGATTCATTCCCTGGCTGCTTCCACCAGGCCACTTTTGCACGGCCGATCCGGCGCATCTTGCGCAGGGCCCGCTGCACCACCTGGCGGCCATATACTCGCGGGCTGCAGCCGAGTTGGTTCCGCCACTTCCGCCAGGGTTTTCGCACTGGTGCCCCTGATCGAGTCCGAAGCGCAACAGCACCAACGGCGCGGCTCACGCTCGCCCGAGATCGGAGCGATCCAACAGACTCCCAGGCCAACCGCGTGGCGTTTCACTGACTTCGGCTTGCTCCAGGAGGTGACGCGGGTGCTGGGCAATCACAATCCCAATAACTCTGAAGGGTCTGCCTTGGCGCTTAACCGCCCTCCCTGCAGGCTGAGGTGACCGTACCGCAAGTTCGCAGGCCAGTAGATCTTCGAGCTGGCAAGCGGAAGCCGGAGCTTGGCCGCCAACTGGTCGTGACTGGGGAGGTTGCCGTTCGCATTGCATCAAACTCCGGCCCTGGCCGCCCGCAAGCCCGCGTGAAAAGCTTCTCGTTCACATTGACAGGAATCCCCGCTGTTCGGCCTCTGGGTTGGAGAGGGCCCCGGTTCAGCCCTGACGGAATCCACCAATGGCATCAGGTGCTTGAAGCGAAATGAACCACGGGTGGGATCATATTTTCAACGCCCCGGCCACAAGGCCGGATCGTGCCTTCTGAATCAGATCGAGCAGATTCAAGGCCCTTGCCCTGATAGCGCTTGGCCAGATTGACGACGGAGACCGCAAGTTTTCCCGACCACCATTGGTCCTTGCCTGGTGCCCGTTGGGGCGGTGTGGCCGACGCCTCCAGGTCGGAGTACAGGCAGCTGGTTCTGTGCCACCGGAAAGCCTGCAAGCGTTCGGTGAGGCCACCATGCTCTGCACTTTTCGGCCCAGGGTGAAGTTCCTGAATCCGGGTGAGCAATTGGATGGCGACCGATCTCAGCGAGCAAAAGGAACTGAGTGAACTGGAAATGGAACTCTCAAGCAGCTTGGCTGATTCCAAAATTACGGTGCTTTTTTGGGCCAGTCCATCTAGCCCCTACGAATCAACAGGTTTTGGCTTTACTGATTTTTGTTCCAAAATCAATTAGTTTTTATACCGAGTTGAAGCGCCACGCGGCCTGCGCTCTGTGTCAGCCCAGGGGGCCGCTACCGCGGCGGAAATGGCACCCGCGATGAGCCGCTCTCCGACGCCTTTTCTGCCCCAGATCCTCTCTGGCTTTTCTGCAGCAAGGACTTTCTCTGCCCGCACTTTCACTGCCTGGTCTCTCCCTGCCAGGACTCTTCCCTGCTGGGTCGGTTTCCCATCGGCGTGCTGGCCCAAGTGCGGCGGTTGGCCTACCGTCCCACTACCTCAGTTTCATGGTCTGCTTCGGCGCGACATCGTGCTGGAGCGCCGCCTGTATCAAGGCGACCCGGCCAGTGGGGGAAGCGATCCTGAATGTGGGGTCACCCGACGTGGTGTACGGCATCGCTGCTTGGCGGTGCTGGTCACCGGCATCCTGCGGGTGCTGCATTACGGCCAAGGGCAGCAGCTTCTATAGCGGAAAATCCCCTGTTCTGTGTGGAAGGTGGGCGTCTACCTGGCTGGTCGCGCCCTCTCCCTGTATCCAAAACGATAAGCACCTACATCCTCTGGGCGATTCCGCTCGCAAAAGGGTGATCTGCCCCAGCGAGGTGAGTCGAAGCCCTGCGCACGCCGCCTGCGCTGGGTGCTGAAATATCGAATTGGCTGGCTTCGCCAACCATCACCCTTGCTCGCACCAATTGAATGGCCAGGAGGCGTCGGGTCTGCCGGCTGAAGGTGGGTGGATCGAAGTCGCCGTTTGTTTGAGGGCCATCACGCTGCTGGGAAATGTGGTTCTGGGCCATGAAAGCCTTTGCCAAGCTCTGGCGAGCGATCGCTGCCCGCCTGCGCCAAGCCCAGCCGGCCGTAGGCAAGAGAGACCTGCCACAGCCCAGCAGCCCAGCCCAATGGCCACCCAGCGCCAGCTTCAGAGGGGCAGGCGGCAGGAACGAGGTATGGCGCCTGATATCCGGCGACTACCGCCAAAGCCCTCCGATCCTTTCTGTCGCCGGCTGGCCACGTGGCTGGCCCATTGTGGCGTCTGGGGTGGAGCCGACCAGCCTGGAAGGTCCGGGCGCTCGCTTTGAGCAGCGCTGGCTGACGGCCGTGGAATGGCACCTGGGGCAATAGAGCAAGATGAGATGTCGACACGCTCTCCCGTCATGCAGCGAGCGGGCCCACTTCACTCGAATCCGAGCGCGCGCAGCGCTTAAGGTGGTTTCGCCCAGCTCGGCGGGGCGCAAACGAGAAACACGGGCCGCCCTCTGCCCACACAGCGAGATCGCGGGCACGTTGGCGCAGCATACCGCTTAAATCGCACGCGACGCGCCAGGCCTGCAGTGTGCGCGAGGGGGTCCACTGCTACCACGGACAATAGGCGTCGATAGCAAGAACACCGAGAGCGCGACACTCGAGGCTACTGAGGCTGGTTCCTTGTAAGACAAAGCGTTGCATGCACGCCGCAATATGAAGGTGTTCGTATCATCCACGCAGCAAGCGCCCACAGCGGAGAGGCCTTTAGCGCGCACTACGCGCCAACGAGAGAGAGAGGCGACGGCCTCGCGAGATTCGCGAGCCCCGGCACTATGCTTCGCGTCTCACATTGGGGCCAAATTCGAAGGCGCGCCGAGTCGCACGCGCGACGCGTGGCGTCGCGCGGAGAGGACCCGAGTTAGCGTGCCGCAAGGCGTGAGCTGGCAAGTAGCATGTCTAGCGCGCCAAGGGATCGGAGCCCAACGCGCCGGTCCGCGTAGCTCTACACGCCGAGAGCGTCACATGATCGCTTGTCGCGAGAGGCGGGTCGCGCCCTGGCGTCCTGAATGACTGACTTGAGATTGGAGGCCCGAGAGCCAAAATACAGAACTAGCGGCAAAGCCATCGTCAAAGACGGTGCCGGCCTTTGAGTCAGGACGGCTCCTGAGTGCGCCATGGGCGGACTTTGGCACGTCTCGGCTGCATCCGTCAACCCTCTGAGCAGAGCAAGCTCCTGACTAGTCCAACCGGCGCCCACAGCTCTAAGGGGTACGCGTCAACCGATAGGGCTAGCGGTCCGAGCGGCCACCTGCCACCAGTGGCGACGAGATGAACAAAGCGTACTCAATCTCGGCGGCACGCCGTTGTATTCGCGAGGCCGCGTGTCCAGAGTGTCGTCTGTGCAATCAACGGCGGCACCTGGCGTTAGTCCTGAGCAACGTCCATTCCACGACACCGTCACAACGGCGGCTCTCCACTCGCGCCGTGAGCCTTCTGTGTCTGTTAGGATGGGACCTAGCTTATATGTCTCACTCTTGTCTGCCAGCGATTGACTTGGCTACAGCGCTGAGCCTTTTTTGGAATGTCCCCGCCCTAGCACGATGGCGCGCGGTAATGATGTGAATGTGGGTGCTTGGCATCGGCTAACTGGCGCTTTGCCACACAGCTGTTGGCCTATGATAGCAGCTGCTGCATCGCGCGCGCGGCTATGCGCGACAGGGCGTCTCGCAAGGCGAGCTCGGCGCGGCCATTGGGGAGCTCACCGCCGCGCAGATTTCTCGGGCGCAGAGAGCGAGCTGAGAGTCCACCTGGCCTCGCTTGTCGTGCGCGCGAGCCAGCGTTTTCAAGGGTTCCTTGCCGACGTTCGTCTGTCGCTGATGCTCACCTGGTTAAGCAAAAGCGAGGAAATATGGTTTAACCGCTAATCCATCGCTGAGCGAAGAAGCAGCTGAGATCGGTCCGTCCGCGCGGCCGCGAGGGGAAGATCGCAGGAGTAAAAGCCGCGTCTTTGCTCGTTGAACGCAATATTGATCGATCAGAGTAGAATATCGCAAACTACACACACCAGTCGGGCGCTCGAGCAAGCGAGACGGGCAAAAGTCGAGAGAGTGCAGCTGCGCTCCGGGCAGATAGAGCGATTAGTGGGCATGTCGCGCCACTTGTGTGCGCGAGAAGTCGTACCCTCGCAAGACCAGCCATGGTGCTTCGCAGTAGCTCGAGCGATGGCCCTGGCATAAGCCCCATGGCTGCGTACACGAAAGTCGCTTCTGTCGCTGCGCGTAGCGCGAGATTGCCGCCAATATAGGCCAGCAGCAATACGCAGCACGGGCCATAGGGCCTGTTGTCGCGGAGTCACCTTATAGAGATACCTAGGGAGAGCGGAAATGGTCCTGAGAGAATCACAGACGCGGCACACGGCGCGTCGCGCGTGGTAAATAAGAAACAATCGGACAACAGACAAAGATGGCTGTGTCCGCCTTCCTAAAGAAGCAAGGCGTTTACTGGCAGGCAAATCAGCTCAGCGCTATTTGGAGCAGGGTATCCTATGTCGCGTTGCCGAGTTGCGGGACTTGGCGGCTAGCACATTAGCTGGACTTTGTCACCTCTCCAGAGGCGCGTGAGCGCAGCAGTTTCAAGAGTATGGCTGCGATCCGTCACTCGCACACTCTGTCACCACTGAGCAAGGCACGCATCTCGTATGCGCCGCCTAGCGAGAGATACGGCACCTTTTACAAGAGCGGGTGAGCGACAAGGCTGCGTTCTCACACATCTAAAGGCGCTTGGGCGCGACTGATAGCGGTTGTCGATACCGCAGATTCGAGGAAGTGAGCCAGCCAACCGCAAACACTGCGGGCCACTGGCAAAAAAGCCTGCCGTGAGTAGGTGGCGGGTAGTCCAGGTGGCGGCCTCCACAGCGGCCACTGCCGGCATATAGGCTGCACGCATAGTCATTACCGCCAGCGCTCCTTATCGCTAGCTAGGATCGTGGAACTCACTAGACCGCGCTATTGCTCATTACGGCTCCGTGGCTTGATTTGCCATCTTCACCGCGCTATAGGGCCCTCAAAGCCCCCATGTCTCCTCGAGGCTCCCTTTTAAGGCAGGTCTGCGTAAGCACAACGCTTTTCATTATAGTCTGCGCAATTGTCGTCCTGCACAGAAGTGCTTTCGCACCACTCATGTGCCTTGAAGGTGCGACGGAGCGAGCTGGCGGGACGTGGCCCACACGTGGGCGGTGCGGAGCTCTTTTGGACACTCTTGACGGAGTCGCGCGAGTATGGCCGAGAGCGCTTCCTGGGCAATGCACAGATGCCCCAGCCACCTGAGCGTGGTCCGTGGGTCTAATGAGAGGTCCACCTATTAGCCCATCATGGTGCTTCAAGCATTGCCCGAGGACCAGGAACGTCCCGCGGCACTTTTATGGCGCTCGGGGCTCTGCAATGCTTGACGAGCGCCTCCACATGCGGAACGCCGCGCAACGCAAACGAGAGAGAGAGCGCGGCCTGCTTCGTGGTCGCGAGTATGAGCCGCCGCCTCCGAACGGCTGAGCAAGGAGAGGCGCCTGAGACGCTTACTCGAGCTGGCTGTCACAGCCAGCAGACGTCTGCTATCTGCCGAACGCGTCGGAGACGCTCCATAGGATGGTCAGCCCTGCACTTGATGCGGGAGTCCGTCATCGAGAGTGGACATTGCGCGCTGTATTGCGACAGATATCGCCGAGGAGCTCTGTCGGTCTACACCAAGTATATTCACGCACGCACTGTTGGACCGTAGTCTCCTGGCCGAATGACACGCGTCGTCAGCAATACGCCTGCTATTCGGTGTGCCGATCTAGTCGGCACCGAGATAGACACACAGACAAGAGAGTTGTCCCGAGAAACACCGCGAGCCTGTTACTGAGGCGCCGAGGCGATTACTACTCGATGTTCTGCGCTTTGGCACCGTATACGAACGTCGCGCCACACCGCAGCGTGTGGGCATTCGTCGAGCGACGCAAGCGGGCGCGCGTAGTCGCGATACGCGGCCTCGCTGGCCTCACTCATTACGGAGTTGGACGAGAGGAAGCCGTCTTTGACGTGCCGGCGACAGTCGGGTGCACGCTCGGAGGTATATCCTGTAGCTCCAGGCTCTGCAACATGTGCCACTACATGAGTGCCACTCCGCGTAGCGAGATACTCTGCGTCGCAGCGAGCGCTGTCTGCAGGTGTCCGCTCTTGTGCGCGCCCGACAGTCACGAGCATCCGATTGAGGGTTCTAGTGAATGCGTTGGATTTCGAGAGGCCTCCGCTCCTCCCTGGCTCACGCCCGAGGTGGGCGTTGCCACACATAAGCAAGCTGAGCGACCACATCAACGTCGTCCCAAAACCCTGCTGGGCCAACCGCTCCGAAGCCCTGCTCGCTCACCTCCCGAGCTGCTGGAAAGAACGGCGTTCTGAGCCAACCGCTCAGCCCAGGCTTCTCGCTCGCTGGACCGCCTCGTGAGACGGCGAGCAGAGATCTCTCTATGGTGGGCTAAGGCCGCGAGCGACTAGCTCGCCAGGCACGGCCTCAGCTGCGCCGCGACATTGCACAGGATGCCGGGCGAGGTCTTAGCGAGCGTCGCGGCGGATGAGACTGCCTCCTAATCCTTGCAGTGACTCGTTCCTAGACACTTTCTTGGCGCACACGCTCGTGCAAAATAGTTGCATGACCGTCTATAGTGCGGGCCGGTCTGAGACTCCGCCCAGGGAGGACACTGATGTGGTCGGGGAACAGAGCATTGGGTGGGTCTGTCCGAGAAAAAGGACGCACTGCACTTTGTATTTCACGAGAATCATAGTGGGAACCATAGAACGCCGGGTGTCTACACATAGCCTTAAGCGCGAGTGCCATAAATGCATTAGATCTCATGCTGAGCCTCTTTGGGACTCGGGCGTAGAGTGTAGCGTCCGAGACGGCGAATGCGGATATACCGCTTAAGCAGCAGTGGAGTGGCTGAGCGTCTGATAGGACACCGACGCTGTCGAGTCGGGCGTCTCGAAAGTGCGACCATACGCGTAGATGCCCTATGAGCGGAACGCGCGCTGCCACACAACCGGTGCGAGCCAGGCACTGTGTGACAGTGGCGCCGAATACGTCTCGAGTGTCGCTCTGCATCTGCCGCGGAGGCCAAGGCCCACTTGCGAATCCCTCGAACGAGACAACGGTTAGAGTCTGCGACGCTACTCTATAAGACGTCGGAAAGCTCTCTAGCCCTGTCTTGCTGCGGACTGTAGTCGGCAGCGCTTCAGTTGGCCGCATACCCGACCGGCGCAACGCGAGTCCGTACTTTATGAAAAGACGCATGAAGTGCGTTACTCGAGCGACGGAGTCGAGCAGAGAGTCAGCAAGCAGGGTGCGATTGACGCCCTCGACGTGAATGTGCCGGACACATGGCGAAGTGTCGCGGGCTACTCTGCGTTGCTTACGGAATGGATTTTAAGGTAATGAGCTCATGCTTCGAGCATCAGACGCTAGACTGCCGCGACGACCAGCCATTAATCTCGCGAGTATCCGACGCGCCTGAAAGTGGATTACGGTCTATGCACCACACATTATCACGCGCGATATAGAAACTTATCACTCGCACCCGATGAGGTCGTATTCCGCAATCTACGGGCACTATCCGCAGTTGCCGAGTGCCTAGGCGCGGTCTGCTCCCAGTTACTTAATGTCTCATAATGTTCCGCGCAGATGTCCAGAAGGCAACAAAATTGGTCACAGTGCCTCCACTGAGATACAGTGCGCACTAGTGCGTCGATTGGTTTCACAGCGAGCAATAGCCCACACCCCAAAGCTCGCGCAATTATGCAGTGCGAAGGCAAGAAGCGCGGTAGGTAGAGAGCCAGTAGTCTTCACAGTCCACTAGTAGTGTCACCGTTAATGGCTGCGCGCAACAATAGTCTGCGAGCAAAGACCGCGGACGTGGACGATAACCCTCAGCGAACGATCGCGAGCCCAGACAACTTGCCGCGAAGTATCTGAATTCTTGAGGGCCCACAGCAAATGTTGGGAGATAATGTATCCACCTGGTATGATATCTACCCCACGCGGGTCGGTTGCAAATAGTCGAAGAGTCAGGAATCTCCTCACTAGCTCTAGGCGTCATCTCGGGTGTGAACTACCGAACCGCTATGAATCGTCTATCGAGGCAACTAAGAGTGTCATTTTGACCAAGAAGCAATGCGAAAGGAGGAATGGAAGAAACGTAATCGCTCTATTAGCTCGCCTCGAATTACGGGGCCAAGTGGCTCTGTCATAGTCCTGAAAGTTTTGTCCTTCGATCATCGCGTAAGGCGAGTCAGAATAGCGCTGTAATTATCGTAAGGCCGCAGTCTTTCCACGGTGCACACACAATTTTATCGAAATCTGTTCAGTCTTTGATTTTTAAAGACAGTACAAGGAACTAAACTCAAATGCCTGCAAGCCTTTAATGCTGGCCCTACTGCTCTTGAAAGCAAAATACCAAAGAGACAGGATTGCATGCCGATCGCTTCAAGTATGATGGTGGGCGCCTCCCGTGGACCGAAATTGGTTTGTGCTGTACTGGCTTGGACCGTTAATCTCTTTGTGGAGTTTCGGCTAACCGCCCGCCTGCCTCTAAGTACCTTAGGCTCATCCGCAGGCGCTTTTGCGTTTGAGTTTGCTTAGGCTTAAGACGATCCTCTAGCCCGGTATTGATCGACTTGCTACGCATTACGCGGGGCAGCGGTAATCGGCGACACCCAGCGTCGAGGAGATTAAGAAGGAAGCACAAATACTTCTCACATAGTTTTAGGGGAAGGAGGGCGCGGGCGCAGATCGCTAAGTAATCCGATAGTGCCATGTGAAAACATCATTGCCGATTCGCGCTCGAGGTCTCGTAGCCTCAGAAGCAACGCACGAAGCTTCTTGCTGCTTAGGGCTTAGCGCGCTGAGCAATGCGCGGTGAAGTCGGCCGACTATTTGGATTGTGGTTCCAACGCAAACGCTCTTCACCGTGTGGGCCGTTGTCCGAAGCTTAGGGCATTGCGTTGAAACTTCTCAAACGCAATTTGTCCGGCCTCAATGAAAGTATGTGCACAAAGCCATTGCTGGCGAGCGTTCAATCCCTTTGTTTAAGAAAGGTGTGAGTGATATTCTGGCGCCCCCGATGCGTAATACAAGGGACGGTGGCATCACCGACTATCATTTGACCTACCATTTGGAACAAGGCGAAGGCTTTTAGTACCCTAATCCGCACTTCTATTCGCACTTTGTCCCCGGGATGGTCGACAAAAATGTTGCGTGGCGCCACCCGATTCAGGCATTATCATAATGTCTTGGTGGGCTGGCGCCTAGCGCAGAGTTTGTGCGTCAGCTACCCTTTGGGAAGATCCTGAGCCGCAAAAGAATTTTGAGACAATGGATTTTGATACCGCGCAATGGTAATTGGCAAAAGTGTGTTGGCGCAAAGTCTCAATTGGCTGACGAGTTTGGCGGAGATGGTCCGCACGGCGAAGATTGGGAACGGATTAAACCCTACATGAGGCGTTAGAACATGATCGAAAAATGGATTACCATAGGCTTTGTGTGGTGTGTTTTGAACCTCACGGCGGTGTTTTAGGCACTGTGATAGGAACGGCCAGTTGATGTGACGTTAGAAGTGGCAAAAGTCCCATTTAAGGTCGCCAGGTGCGGTAAAGTAGATGTCGCAACTGATGATGGATGACGATAAGGATTGGATAAACGATGAAATCCCATTGATTATGATTGTGCCCTCGAGTTTAAACATTGGTCTGGTTGTGCGGCAGAAGGATCGGGTGGGTGCCGTTTTCTTTATATCGATCGAAGAATTGTGTACTCCGCTTTTTGCGGTTAAGGGAGAGACAATTGGTAATAGTCATCAGTCTGCCCACGGTTGCATCTTAATGATGTTTTGCCTGAATTACAGTTGTGTGTATCGCCGCCAACGCGGGTACTGAAGAAAGTGTCCGCCGACAGTGAAGTTGTAACAATGAATTGTGGACACCGGCAGTGGGTGATTGTATTTGTTGGTCGTGCGGAGGTTCACGAGAAGCGAGGAGGTTCTTTTCTGGGTGCTTTGCGGCGCCCGGGGTACAGCTTAGCGTGCGAACCAAACAACAGGGAATCACTCAGCGGGAGTGGCGTGATTAAACGATACGTCCGAAGCGAAACTTAAGCCGATACAAGCGCCTGTGCATTGCCATAGAAAAGCGCGGTTTTTCTCTGTGCTACTGCAATCCGCTACAAATTTCTTAAACGCATTCCAAGTACTGGGTAAGACACCGAAAGTTCGGTCCACAGGAAAATTGCTTCGAAAAAACATCGCTCCCAACCCCGAAATGTTTAATAACGCGTGCAAGTAATCAAACGTCGATGGTGCTTGGACCTATCTCAATCGGAACTCGGTGGATGTGCTCGTTTATCCCAACCAAAACACAATTATCAAGCGCATTGCGAGCCTCCAAGTTTAAATGCACAATTCGGCATTTCGCCAAGTCAGCCGATGTCTTGCCCGCCATTGCCTGGAAATAATACTTTTGCCGACATGCGTAATGCCGCTCCAAGTGGAGTGCCTAATATGGTCAAGGATCATCGTGTGTCTGGAACGGCTTGGGCTAAATCAATGAAATCGACATTTTGATGATGAACGTGCCAAGTGGTCGTAAGTCAAGTTGATTGCTCGCTAGTGCTCTACTCCGGCTCGAAATCTCACGCCCATAGAGATAGGCTGGCGCACGACCTGAAATTCCATCAAGTCTTCGGGGCGCGGATCTCGTGCGCCAGAATGGCGGAAATTCCTCGTAATAGTCCGTTCGCTACATTCTTGATGAGCTTGCAAGCACTTTCTTGAAAGTTCACCGGAGTCGGCTCCTAGCCGAAGATCCGCGGTGCGCCACAATGCGGAAAATCTGTTGTGCGGTTGGCACTTTTCTCATTGTCGAGCAAATTGTTTTGGGCACGGTGCGAGTTTCACCCGGTACATCGTAAATGCCTCTGGCCCGCATTCCTCTAGATAGAAAGCTCTAGTTCAAGCAAATACCGGTTTCTCATATTGTGCCCCGAATGAATATCGTGCCAAAAAGTCATCGGGCGTGTAATCGAATCCAAGGTATCGAACCATAAAGTGATGGTGAGGATCGAATGATAGCTTGATGGGATCGATGATCTCCTCTGTTATGCAGAGCTCGCCATTCGTTAGTGCGGGGTTGTCGAGGTGTCATACCAATTTCTCCTAAAAGCGAGGTCTTTAGATTTTAGTCACAATAGTAGCGTGTTTTATTGTTATGAACGACTGCCTCATTACCAAATTAATCGTGGCCAAGTATGGGGCAGCTTGTGGCTCTCATTGGGTGAGCGTATTACAAGGTGGTGGCAAGCAAAAATGGTGTAAGTATGACCAGCGTGTGGTGCCATGGAATTTTGCACGCATAACAGGTCAATAAGAACCACAATTTTAGGGGGCATTCATGCCTGGTACTCGTTTTCTGGTAATCGTAAGCCTATCCTAGCGTTTTTCCCACGCTTGCTGGTGTGTAATTTAAACCGCAGTAATAAAAGCGATAAAAGACTGGGCAACCGGTGGCGGGACGATGGGGTTTGCTCTGGCCGCATGGTGTGGCTTGGTACACGCATAGGCGGTGCGGGACTTACGCGGGTTGCGGGGAATGTGATGACCTTCCGGGCTTGAAACTTGTGGTACGGCCAGCAATTCTTTCACCCGCGGCTGCGTTGGTTGGTCTTTTTCCTTGCCGTGCTTATCGTCTCGCTTATCATGTCGAGTGTAGGAACAGGTGGTTGATCTTCGCTCGGTCACGCGTGTCCAGTCCTTGACGAGCCTGTGTGTACAAACAGAATTACTTAGTCGTGAAATATCAAATCACCCTTTTCATCTGGGTCCATTAATCACCGTGTTACCGGCTTACCTTTCGGTGTGTCTGTCTTATTGGTGGCTTTGTTATTCTCTTCTTACGCTACGCGGGCTTAAAGGAACGGCCATTACGAACCTAGTGCACTGCAGCATTGTGATCGTTGGCTATCCAAAAATTCGTGGCCAATTTGCGATGAAT
>Ga0163217_1089568_pt1 | contig 12961 bp, 9 predicted proteins | sample SynspAceP_FD_185933 | JGI IMG/M metagenome (GOLD analysis project Ga0163217, IMG submission 185933) | Saline lake microbial communities from Ace Lake in Antarctica - Synechococcus sp. Ace-P (PacBio error correction) | ecosystem: Environmental > Aquatic > Non-marine Saline and Alkaline > Saline ...
CGGAGGGTAGGAGAGAGTATAGCTATTTAAAATACGTAGGACAGTGGGTCATCAGTCAGCGGAAGGCCAAAGCATGCAGAATCAATGTGCAAATCAAACGGATCCCGCGCTGACAGCGAGAGTCGCAGTGGGAGTTTTTTTCGTAGATGGCACGGTCAAACCTAGTGGCCATTTTGTGCTTTGTTTGGCGCGGGGTCAAAAATCGCCTGCGTCAAATATAGGATAATACGGTTCGTAATGGCCGAGTGCGTTCGCGCGCTTAGCGCCCCAGGGGGCAATGGGACTGGTTCCGCTTAACAGACAATCCTGCGAGGGCGTTCGCCGTTCGCGCAACCAACATTTTTGTTTTTTCGTACCCAAGGCCAAACCAAAATGACGGGCAAAATACCCTACCTGGGCTGCGTAGGTTTTGCAGGTGTAAAATAGGCTCCCGCATGATGTGTGTCCGCTTCGCCGTGTCATGGCCGAATTCAGTGCAGCCGGCGCTGCAATGTTTTGGGAGTCCTCGGCAATTCAGTCAATTACGTCACGCAATAAAACTCGGATATCGGTGCCCACTTTGTTCGTTACGGGCTGCGGCGGTGTGTAATTTATACGTAAGGCGAATGACGATCCGGTCAGGTACGCGCTTCGATATATTCAGTGCACGGTTCCAGACGACGACCACTGAAACGTCCCGCTTCGATGGTCTGCTTTCACGCCTTCAGCTTCAGAATGGTGTGCCGCTCTTGCGTCTTGGTCGAGAACGCCCCCCAAAAAATTAATACCGCCCCCCACGCCCGCGGGCAACATCGTGGATGGCAATGGCCGGAGATGTCGTGATGATATTAAGGCGCTGATGCAAATACGCAAGAGGCGTAAAGCCTCGACAAAGGGTGGATAGGCGCTCGGTTGGGAAGGCGGTACACAACAAAGGTGATTGTCCGGTTTAGAGGCCTGCTCGATGAGATTGTGTTACCGTCAATCATCTATAGTCCTTGGCCCCTCCCCGCCTTTGTTGGGTTTTTTTAAGCCCCTCGAGGTCAAGGCAAAAGGGTCAATAATAGTTTATAGCGGGAAGTATATACAATGCCCGGTTAAAGCGGACACTCAGTAAACGCGGACCTGGCTCGTGCTCGCGATTGTTTTGGTGTCCAGATCTGTGCGGGTGCGGCCTGTTCTGTTGCTACGTTACCAGCTGAACTGTGGGCTGGCACTGGCGATGGTGCAGTCAAGCGACTGTATGAGTTGGGTATTTGGTTTGCTGTGTTGTTTGTGCAGTGAACTTGCTCACTCATGCGCCGAGATCGCCCGCTGCGCCGCGCACTGTGCAACTGTCTGGGCAGCCAACGCGTTGTCATTGTGGTCTGGTCTGCGGAAGTCTAGCGACTTTCAGCCTAAATTTGCCGACCGTACTGAAATCCGGGCCGGCGCGCCTGATGGCATAACATTGCCACGTAAAAAAGGCTGCGTAGGGATGCAATCACCTTGATAGTCACTTGTCGCTCTTATCTCCAGTCACTAAGGCTAACAACAACAGGAACCGAACTGCAGAGTTTAAGCTCGCGCAGAGCCCGAAATCACCCACATTATTCAACAAGTAGGAATAGCAGGCCACGCTTTGCACGACCCACGAGCGGAGACGCGTGCGGACTAGAGTATTTTTTTTTTTCGCGAGCTGCGCACGGCGGACAGCTATCCCTCAGCGCGAACTGGAACTGTGCAACATGTATCTATACAGTCGAGCCTGCGTCTGGGAATCCTCAACTGCAGTGGCATATGCGACGGCTTACAAAACTGGCTATTCGCCCTACCCTGCACGTGGTTAAAAGCTAGTATTACCAAAGCATTTCACCTCAGTCCAGCGGCTTGGTGCGCGGTATATAGCAGGCAAAGCGGGATTTGTCTAACTGCGCGAGCAATCCAAACCCAACGCAGGCCCAGTCGACATATGACGGCAACCGAGGCGTGGACATATTCAGCCGTAGCCGCGTATGGCCGACCATGCCGCGTGCTCAAAACCGCATCAGGGCGAATTACACCGTGACGCTGCGCCTGTGCGCAGCAAGTTGACCGCCAGGAGCCAGCAGATACACATCATAACAAAAGGACGCGAGAACATTATGAAAAGAAGTGCACAAAAAGCCATGACCACAGAGAATTCTGATTGGCCGAACACGACCGCCGCGACCGCGCGGGATGGCGATAGGACTTGCCGGTAATGCGTTGCGGTGAGCGGGCGAGGCGAAGAACCTGGAAGACTGCAGACTGGAACGACATTACTATTCACTGACATACGCATGCGGCGCCGACGTATGGACGTGCGCACCACCTGAGCCAGCTTGAGCGCCCGCCCGCGCATCTTCTGCACCGCCTAACACATTATCGCGCAGGCGCGTGAGACTAACGCTCTGCCTCTACTAGACCGATACGTCAAAGAACGCCCGGGCCACAGAGCGTTCACACAGGCGCAAAACCAGCCGCCTGCAACAGCGCCACTGGCCTGCACTGCCATCGCGCGCCGAACTGCGTACGGCACGTAATCTGCGGCAACTGACTGATGACTTGGTTTTTTTAATTTACAGCCAGGTGACCAAAAAATACTACCTCTCACAACTTACAGGTAATCCGAATTGTCGACTACAGACCTAAGAGCGGGAGAACATACGGTGACCACCTTTGAGGGTCACCGTAAATACTTGTAGTCAACACATTAATTCAAGTGCGCTGCAATGAACGTCAGTGCAGCCAGGCGCTCTGTTTCTGCGTGATGGCTTGGCGAATGCGGTAGCCGCCGCAGCTGCTAACTACAATGCTGCAGGATCTATCGACCTGGAACACAGCGAAACCCGGTCTCATAGCGAGACTAGCCTACGCTAGCAACTCATCATACGATCCCGGCAGACTTTTGGGGGCAAAGTATCTATAAATTTAAGAACGCAGTGAACCATTCCGCAAGAATATTGCATTTGCACCCGCAGCAGCGCACTGGGTTGTGGAAGCAGAATTTATCAAAGCGGCTGGACGATTGCACAGAGTAAGTGAACTGGTAAAGATTAAAACTGGTTGACAAGATCTGGACGTTGACTACAGTGGGCGCAAAGGCCGTTTCTGCAAGAGCTGGAAAAGCCATAGACGGCCGCGCCGACCGGCGTGGCGGATTAAAAGATTTACCTCATGCCTGCCCGAGGATGACGGTGGCATCTGCGAGCGTGACGACAGACGCTGTGCACACATTAGAAGCTGATGAATGCCGCAGAACGCGTAGTTGGCACATCCACTACGCCAGAATCTCAATTGGCGGCAAACCGCCGGACCTGAAACGAATGCTACGGGCATGTAAACCCCCTGGCAAGCTCGACGCTCGGCATCGACGTCCATCATATGGCCACTCGGGCTGAGCGACTGGTTCGAAGCGCGAATCGCAGCGCATGACAGACACGCAAGCTCAGCTGTGGCCAAGGGGCTTTAGGCATAAGATGCGGCTTGACGATCAGGAACTGCGGCCATGCTGGACCGTGAATACACGACAGGGAAGGGTCCAAAGCTGAGCGCGCACTGAATACTCGCCATTAACGTGATGCAGGGACTGCTTCGCCCTATGCGCTGGGAAGACAACAGCATTTTGTAGGACGCGGCCTGGTGCGGGGTGGACGGCGCCTATTTTCCCGCCCTGAGCGGACCCCGCAGGATAGGAACGCTTGGCAGCGATATTGGCGAGACCTGCTAGCACAAGGCGCTGACAAAGTAGCTGGGCTGAGTCATGGCTACATGCAGACCTGATCCGCGCACTGCCTGCCGGGCGGAGCATTCTAATCTCCGCCCAGCCAGATGCTGATCGCTGGACGCCTTTCAAGTCATGCCGGGGCACAGGCCGCGTGTTAACGCTGATTGACCCGCCGCGGCCTTGACTCAGACATGCCAGGCCCACATTCAAAACTGGAAACCTGTTTCAGCATATTGTGGCGCGTAGCCTTACGCGCGCGCCAACGCTGGATAGGTTGATGTGGTGCCTTGCAACTGCCCGTATGCATTGCCACTGGTATGGCGTGGGCGCCGCACAAGCAGCGGAACTGTTCAGCTGCGGATTACGCGCGCAGGCCCGCTCGAAGCTTGGACAGCGAAGCCTTGCTGGCATTGCCCATTGCCGTTGAACAAACCTGAAAACAGCGAGTTTCCTGCTGGCCGCGGCGGAATCGCGACTATGGGACACGCTGCGCAGCGGGGCGCTCAAATACGTGCTAGATCACTTGTACCCAAACGTTGTCCAAGTATTCCGGCAACTGGCCATCTCTTCGATTGCTTAACCCGGACGCTGTGATACTGTAGTGGAACCTGACAAATCGTCGGTGGGTGAGAAGACAACATAATTCTGTACCGAAAACTATATGGATTGTGCCCTGTGAGGGGTGGCCGAGCAGCTTAAGCACTGCCGCCTTCATTCCCACATGTCAGCGAGGCGAAGACAAAACATAAGTGGCCTAGTGTGACTAGAAGACTTCACTGCCAGACGGTGGCCCTGTAAAACGAATAAAGTGATCCGTGACACAGGTAAGAACACGTCCCTGCCCGCTAGCCCAGCAACACAGCGGAGCGCCCGATACTTGCGCTGTGGTGATCAGCATAATTGCTGGGTTTGTGTGTTACTGGTGCTTGGAAACTGCACATGGAATAACAATCAGCAGCCGCAGCCCTAAAGACCTGCACAAGAACCGCACTGAATTTACGCACGGTGAACGGGCAGTCAGCAGCTCAGCCTACGATGCTGACCGACGCGATGGCGCACAGGAGAATGATTGCCCCGCAGCAGCGGCAGATAGCCAAACGCCACCACCTGCCTAGAAGCGCAGCAATAGGCAGCTGACCTGTTGTTGGCCGAAGCCGAGCTACTGTTGTCGGGTAGCAACAACGCTCTGATCGAGAAAGACATAAAGGGGCGGCTCGAACTGCAGGGCTGCAAGATAAGTTATATGGCCAGAGTCGGAGATATCGCGTGTAATCCGGTGCGCCAACATTAGCTGGGATGCTGGCATTTAAAGAGCTCGTCGCGGTGATAGATACCGCCTGTAGAACTACATTGGAACCGTTATAGAACAGTATTCATCAGCTCTACCAGCTTTGTCAAAAACGGCCTGGCTTATGATTTCGGCCGATGCGTCCCGACGTCGACGCGGGCGAGCCCTGGCCGTCGCGTCCTGGCACTCATTCTCCGCGCTCAAGAAGTTGTTGTTGAAGACGCTCGACGAACAGGTAAAACGTTAGTTTCGCCGATCAATCCCGCCACGCTCGTCTGAATCTGGCAGGCTGATGTCTGGAAGAACCGAACTGGCGGTGCTGCGCGGCAACCAGGCGCGGTATCAGATAATCCTGGAAAAGCGTACCAGCTGTCAGGAGTGGTATAAACGCCGATAACGCCCGTTTGGCGCTATGGCATACTTTGGCGAGTCTCGTCAGCCTAGTAGGACCCTGAACTACGGATATCGACCGCTCTTTGGACTGCTAAAAAACGTGGTTCGGTCCGCGGGTTAACAATAGGGAATCGCAGAGCACCTGCAACACGATGACCAAATGGCGAGCGCCAGTCATCTGGGGCCGACGGAGCAACACATGAATAGGGTTTTCTGGCCATTGTTGTGCTGGCACTAGCTGGCGGAACGGTGGCGTTCGGTGCTGCAATATGTATGGCACATTAGAGTCGCTTGGCAATTCTGGTCGAAACACTTTGGGTAGGTCTGACGGGTGGATAGTAGTATGACAGTTATGCTTGATGGGCTGGGCGGGCGTTTACGCAAGCCCAGCCCGTGAATGTGTGGATAGCCGTGGCAAAGAGCGGCGTGCGCGCCGCGCACATCAGGGCTTTACGCTAGCCGAGCACTGCCGCGACAAAAAAATGCTGATGTTCATAAGCAGCTCTGAACGGCAGTGATCAACTACTGGCAGCGCACAGGCCTCGTTTGAATGCGTGACAAGGAAGCGCGTAAAAAAACTGCTGCGCAAATGCGTTGGAGCAGCCGGGGTCGATATGGCCGTGGGCATTAACCAGTCAGGCCACTGCAGCTGGGCGAATCGAGTGAACAGGCTGGCCACATTGCTTGCGTTGGAGGCAGTGTCGCCATATATCCGTTGCTGACAAACGCTGAAAACCGCTTATTGGCGCTGAAGCTGCGTGAGTTTTCAAATTGCTAGCCTGGATGCGCAAGTAACTATTCTTGTTCAGCGAATTGGAACAATATGAGGCGCACTGCACATCGTTTTGGACACAAATGCCGCAAGCAGTGCTTGTAGGAGCAAGCCAATATCCTGCAGCCACTGGATCCCACGTCACGATCTGTGATAGTTACGCAGTTATGCGCCGTGACGAACGCACAACTCTCAATAATACAGTTCGCTGGCCTGGGGGATGAAGCCAGGCGATAACATGCTGCGCAAGTGCTGCGCAATCACTTGGACGACGGAGCTAAATATTATCTTTACGGGGCAGTAGACGTCAGGCTCGAGCGCTTACTACTTGGCTGGAGAATGCTTAAGACAGACCCAATAACGCAGAACTGATGTGAGTTGGGTCGTTAAGCTGCGCATGACTGTGGAAGGCAAACGAAATATTGAAACCAGCCTGAACTGCTGCGCACTGCCGTGAAAACTTCTGTGCCGAGATGAGCCGGTGAACGTCATGAGGACACGACCCTGGCCAGATAAAGTTACTGACAGTCGGAAAATGAAGGTTGGCGCAACGCGAGGGGGGCGAGCGCGTGCCGCTATGGGTCCACACAAAGACAGACTCGCTGTAATCCGGCACTGTAAGGGCGTCCATGCAGGGTTCCCAGGTGTGAGCCTGGTGTATCCAATGGTTGGTGTCTGGGAACAGCATGTGCCATAGTTGGCCTGGTGACGCAGACATTGTTTGTCTTCGTTATAACCACATTATTTTAACGCAATAGCCGAATTAGCGCATCTTGCCCTTGCTCGGCAGGCGTTGTAAATACAATCTGTCGTTGACATGACGCACAGAAAACACAGCTGCTGTTGTACGGGTGCTGCGCAAGTAACTCTAAGGCTTTCATTCGCAAACCCCGGCTGCGCGATTAATGCAGTGGCCTTTTGGGTATCAACGCAACAGGCTTGACATGGGCAATTCACCACAACCTCGGCGCCCACTTGCGTGCCTTCAAGTAATCTGCCCCCCAATCCCGGCGAAGCCTGACATGTTCATTCTAATGCTGCTTGCGGGACTGCTGGCATGGAAAAATAGCAGGCCGGCGTTATATTCACTGAACCAAATACATGGCCACCAGGGACGACATAGCCGCGCGGTAATGCGTGTACAATGCCGAAAAAATATGTGATTGAAGTGGCGGCCGTACACACTTTAGAGGACTCCCGCGGCCTTTTTCAGCAGCGATCCAGACGTTATGTCCATTCCACATAGCCAGGGCGCGATTTGGCACAGCTAAGCGCTGGCAACAGAGTGGGGTATTCTAATTCTGGTTAAGCGTCGGCCTCATGCCTGCGTCTACAGACTCGCCCACCGTTGCAAGCAGAATATGTGGCATACCTGCAGCAGCTGCGGCGCTCAGCAGATTCGTCGCAGCGGACTGAACCCAATACTCCAACCACAGCTGTACCGAACCCGGTAAAGTCGCATATCAGGGGCGGCCGACACGGTTTTAACGATCGCGGCAAGGTTATTCCAAGCATCCATTCGTCCACCACTGCACCTCGGAATCATGGCAATGGCTCAACCCCTCGCGTCGTCACCAGGCACTATTAGTTCATCCTGCCATTTCGAGCCAGACCGATATCGTGAGCAAAAGTCCAATAAGTAGATGGGGTTATTTCTCATCTTATGGATGCGCGTGCGGGCCATAAGGTCGGTCATGGGCACCAGATAATCTTCCGTTGCGGGCATGAGTCGTCGCATCGATAACAACTTTGGTGTTAAATAAACCTTCGGCGAAACCACCCTTACAGCCATATACCTTTTAATGTGTCCGGGTATTGCTTTTTCATCGTTAACGCCACGGTATGAACAGCCTCTGAGGCAGATAAATAAATTCGGGAAATGCTTTGCAAGGATGAACACTTCGGCGCGCCACCCCAGAGGGACCGGCTCATCGGCAGGGGCGGTGTAGGAACTGGGTTAAAATCGGGTCTTTTACATGGTAACGCTCGACGGTGAACACCGGGAACACGGCCACTCGTTTAATAACCTGTATGTCACCAACGGGCCTCCGGGCCATATTGCGGGTAAAAATAAACTTCCAAAATTTCAGCGCTTGGTCTGGCACTGCAGATCGTACCGGCCATCACCAACTCGTACGGCGCAGAAGCACGTGCAAAGGCGTAATTCGACACGAGCCGGAACCGGCGCCTGTCCAGAATGTTGCGGGTCGCAACAAAGCGACAGCCACCGGATACGCTGCCGTGGATTCGCTTTCTCCAGTCGCGAAATCAACGCACCACCACTGGCTCCACGCATAATCAAGCATTGCGTCCGATCACGCTGCCTGTAAATACCAGACTGGCGTTCTTTATGGGACCACGGTAATACCAAGCGCCAGTAACACGGGCCACATCACCCGCCAGCAGTGCGCACGGGATCTGGTAGAAAGGTCAATTGGTCTTCTACGATCAACATCTCAGGGTGCAAGTCGCAAAACTTTAGGGCTCTGCGCAACCTGGGAAAGCGGCGAGTTTTTCGATGGCGTCATCTAAAACCCTTGGGGGATCAGCTCTTCAAAAGCATAGTTTCCAAGTGTAGCGCAGCGCGGAACGTCTCTCTCTGCCCCATACAAAGCACTCGCCTAGTTGGTGATCGAAAAGGTGGCCGACCGCATGTCATAGCCTTGGTGGATTTTCAAAACAGCAAGGCCGTCCGCCACAGCGTGTGCGGTCGCAGATTTCAGTTATTCTCAGTGGGTCTACTCGCTGAAATCTTTGAGTCGTCCCACGTTTCCAGCTGTTATAAAATTCGCCAGTCAGTTTTACTTACATGCGTGCTCCGTTAAGTTCGGTCATAAGTACGTGAGTGGGAGATTGTTTGTTATCGTTCAGACAATGTAACTCGAGCTAGACAGGATGAGGACCGCTTTCTGGAGCCGACCGAGGAAACTCTCCGACGGCGCAACATCCCAAAAAATGCGCCATGGAATCTAGACGCGCCATAGATGGAAAACTCGTCGTTCGCTTGGTGGTCTTGGGTATCAACAAAAACCGATGGCTGCGTGTCGGTCATAGAATGCATAGCTGCGGTATCACACTTTCTGATGTCGGTTCGCTCCAGCAGTTCGCGGGCGGCCGGACTGCGATGTTGATAGCGTAGTACTTTCGGCAAGCTGCGATCCAGGTGATCTCTATTGCCGGTGACCTTGAATTCTTCGTAAATCTTTCGTCCATTTTGGAACCGGTGTTCAACCAAAGCGGTGGCGAATGTCAAGGCGCCGCCTCTTCAACTTAACTCGAAGCGCCGAAAAAAGCGCTGGGCTTTCCAGGGCGTGGGGTTCAACACACCGGTAGTATTGCCAGAGGCGATCACGGTTTGTAGGCGAGCCAGAACGGGTGATGGAACACAGAGGACACGTTTTGATGCTCGCAAGTCGTTTAGGTCTTTTCGATAACATCTTTTGCCATTGTACTGGCGGGTTGTTTTTGGGCCGGCCCCCCCTTCGTCAACGTTGAAGCAATCATTCGCGCGCGTGTGCGCGCATTCCGTTACTCTCCGGCGCTCATCAATCGCAGCACAATAAGTACATTACCGAGTTAACGGATCGACGGGCAATACTCTGCATACAAGGTTTTCGGCTTGGGCGCGCACAAACAAAACCGCTGACCTTACAATAGGCCGGACCAAAAGATCAATACCCGAGAAGAATCCCCGCTGCGTTCGCGTCAGATGCTCGCCGTGGAAACGGGTCAGGTTCTCAAACAAATCTTGTTACGAAGCGTTAATCGGCTTGTCCGAAGTTGACGCGCTGACTTCAACGCGCAAAATAGCGCTCGACCCTTTGGGCGGGCGATTTTCCCTGAATGGGTGTCGCCACTAGCAGATTAAAACGACTAATTGGCTGTGACACGTAAAGTCGTCAGACCCAGGTAGGAAGCAACGGCAGAACGGAGGAAACAAAACACGTTCTGCGAATTCAGACGCCAACTCGCCGAGAATTCTCCGCCTTTGGTGGTTGGATAAGTGAAGATAACGTCTTGGCTTGCGCGGCGGCAGATATCGAGCATATCTGCGCAATTTTGACACTCGGGCATGATTTCTGTGAGTTAGTAAATGCGTTATTGATCGAATGGAAGAAAGCGAAGTTAGGTGTAAGGGTGCCCCGGAACGGATTGTAAGTAAGTCTAAAGGGGATGCTGGCAATGAGCAACCGGGAGATAAATAAGTCCAAAAATGAGTACGAACAGCGATGGGAACAATCGTTCGCAAGGCGACTGAATAATCTGCACTGTCTCGGCTCCGATGTCAAGGCAAGCAGATAAACCATAATTTCGCAAGGATTGCGCAATCAGCCGGTTATCAGCATCGCTTACGTCAAGCTGGCTGGCGCTTCTAGGTTTTGGCGATCCTCAGAGCGGTATCCCTCTATGCCCACGATGCGGATACAACGCTTGAACTCTCAACATTTTAATCGACTAAACAAACGCCAGAGCACAGCACCACGACTGGATTCCTAGAATAACCTATTGATCAGTGTCGTACACCCGCGGCGAGGCAGACAGCGCCGGAATTTCTGGAAACACGGTCGGCGGCCACACACTGATTGCGCGCCATTGCGAGACGATTTACTTATGCGTGCGCTGATCACAGCTGGATAGCCGACACCACAGGTGTATGCGTGTCATTCCGGGCAACCGGCTTTCATAGAAGCGGACACAGCCAGAGGCATTGGGCTTTGCTGGACAAAAGCGGAAGGTTCGGCGAAGAATTTCCAGCTATCACCCAGAAATTTGCACTGACCATCCATTCCCCGAGCGTTGGCGACCTGGCCACACACAGTCATATTCTGTCTGCTGGTTCCTACAGGCGCTTGTTCGACCCGGCCTAACGGCATCTCGCCAACCAGCCTGCCAGCGCCACAGCCTTGCAAACTGTTCGGCACTGGTCGGCCAGCAATCGGGCAATACACGCTAAGCAATGATCGTAAAAACGCTGTGGATAAATAGTCACGATAGAAGGAGCTAACAACATCTCATCTCGTTTTATCACGCTAACTACCCTATAAGAAAGCAATCCAATGGCGCCGTCGATCGACCACGTGAAGATGCCTATAAGCAGCATCTACTGACCTGCCGACCGCCAGCGGCGATGAACTTGTCAGTTCACAGATCTGGGCGTGGTGCCGAGAATACAACGCTCGCTGATATGCCGCAGCGATACACGCGTAGACGCTATCTGCGCGCAGGATTCCGCCGGAAGCTCTTGGGTTTCGCGCGATTCCGCCGGCAGGCACGGGGCGCGGTGCGAAAACAAAGAACGACGCGCGGATTTTACGGTCGATACCATCAGGTGCCAATACCGTTGTTGATGAGGACGTACAAGGTTGATGCGAGGCGGCTAATCGCGCGAGTAAATGATCAGAATATCGCCGTCGGGGACAATACATGGCCGCGCGGCGCTTTGCTCTGCCAAGGCACCCTGATTTCGCAACAGGAAATGGGCCTCCACAGGATTTCGAGGTTGAGTGTTGAAGTCGAAAGTGCGATACTAACCACCTGGGCGGATGAGCGTCGATCCAGCACTACCAGCGAAGTGCGTCAATTTACAACACAAGCTACACGTTTTGGCTGTTGGACAAGTTGGCTGGAGGTGGTCATAGTGTGAGAAGCTTGGCAGACACCAGCAGGTAACCCGAACTAACTCTTCACGCGCAGAAAGGCCGCCGACTGGTACATATACCAGTGCGGTGTCTTGGAGTGAGAACCATGGGTCGGTAATTTGGACGATCTGCCAACCTCACTGTGGGCCAGGCGATCCAAGCCCGTAATACCGCTGCGTTGGTGATATCGGAGGTATCCCCGGTACTGGTTTGCGCAAATCCGCGGCGGTCTGTCGCATTTTTTAGTGTGGCATGCGTATATCGCAGCGCAGGTGCCTACACATCCACCCGTTAGCCACAAGTCGCGCCGGTCACGTGCTGCCCCGACGCGGAATATATGCGCGGCGGCTGGACGACCAGGGCAACACGTGGCCAAAGCGTCTCCAACGCCAGAGTTCTGGTCTCAGTACTGTTTGACTAACGGCTTGCATAGTGCGACACAAGCACCCTAAGACTGGCGAATCATCACTTATTCATTTTCTGAATGTGAGCTGCCCATGCCTGACAGACCCTTTACCTTTTTTGCCGCTATACGCGAAGAACTGGGCAACGAAATTAACATGCGGCCCCGCAGCAGACCGCAGACTTGCTGGCCACTGGACAGCCGAGGTGGCCCTGGGACCACTAACACTCGGCCACCGGTGATTGACTGCCATCAACCAGGCATGCAAACAGCATCCGCCCGTTAAAGCAGGTGATGAAGTACGTTTCCCACCCGTGACAGGAGTAGCGAATGCGCAAAAGTCTATGCTGTTCAGACTGTAACCAAGCGCAGTATCCAAACCGGAATTTGATGCACGCAGGGATACACTTCGGACAGCGGGACGCGGGCACGGGCGCACGCACATCAAGACTGTGCGACGACAGCGCTGGATTCGCCAGTGCGTAACCGGCTGTTCTGAACCTACACAGGCATACGAACGGTCTGGGTTGATCGCAAAGCTGGCCACGGGGATGTGGCGCTAAGCGCGAGGTGATACATGATAGGGCCTCTTACCAAAGAACAATTGTATTGTAGGGTATCTCCACCGGCGGCGACCTTCAGCCTCATTTATTATGGACGCGCTAAACATCGCGCCGTTCTGGAAGAAGAATTTACATGACCAGGGAACATTGGTCGAACAGAAGCACAGACGTTGCGCGGCTCAAAGTGGTACAAGGAC
>Ga0163217_1057495_pt1 | contig 12959 bp, 13 predicted proteins | sample SynspAceP_FD_185933 | JGI IMG/M metagenome (GOLD analysis project Ga0163217, IMG submission 185933) | Saline lake microbial communities from Ace Lake in Antarctica - Synechococcus sp. Ace-P (PacBio error correction) | ecosystem: Environmental > Aquatic > Non-marine Saline and Alkaline > Saline ...
GGAGAGAGATAAATTTCGAAGTCGTCTCGGCGGTCACCCGATCAACGGGGATTGCACCTTTTGGGTTCGAATCCGGTTGGGCGTTGACACCGTTTTTTTTTGCCCCCACGTCCCGCCCATGGTTTCCCGGTACGAACGGCGCATTGGGTTGTTTCCGACAACCGATCGACGCGCCCGATTCGCAAAACCGGTTGCTACACCAGGTCGCGGCTGTGCGGATTTCAGTGCCGCAATGACCTCAGTGGAACGCAAACCGAAAGAGGAACCTCGCCGAACACGTCCCGTGAACGAATTGGGCGAAACGCGTTTTTCCCGCGGTGCCCGTGGACGCGGTGTTATTAGCGTTTTTCTCGCGTTGGAACTGATCCGGCGCCGGTCTAACAGCGTGGAGTCCCGGGAATTGGCAAATGCGACGACCGGAATGTTGAAGCACCGTTTGGTAAGGTGGTTGCATCTTGCTTGGAGATTAAACGTGCACAACCGGTTTGCCCGGCCGACGATGGAAGGGGCCACGATAGCGGCCGAACGGCAGCGGAAATCGCGTCAACTGGTCCTCGCCACGCGCGAGTTCACGGGTGCCGACCCACGTGCAACCCGGGTTAACGCCCCGTGGAATCGCCCCGCCTTGGCCTGATTCGCGGGTAACGAAGTTGTCCCGAAACAACGTACGTCAGCCTTTCTAGGCTGACTTTGTGCTGACCCATGTCAGCCTGGAAAGGCTTGAGATTTCGTGTTTTGCGAGTGTTCAGCTGGAAAGGCTGACGTACGGGGCGCATGGAATTGCTTATTTCCGAAATCCGAGTGGCGATCATATCCTTTGCACCGATTCCCGTTCGTTCAACGAGAACGAGGCCGTTTGGATCCGAACCGGTTCGATATCCACGATCGACGGGTTTTCGACAAGTCCCTGTGGTCCAGCGAAAGAAAACGTGCATGGTCCGCACAATTAAATCACCGCCGCTCGCCCAACGCGAAGAATGTTCGCTCGGCTTCTCCGAGCCGACAGCGGGGGCGTATCCGGCGTTTTCGGTTCGGAGAAACCGAGCGACAATCGCTCCCGCGTTTAGGCACAAAATCACCGTAGTACAAACCGCCCGTCCTGCGCGCCATCCGCGACCAACCTCGGGAAATGCTCCGACAATTCCGACTCCTAAAACAAGTCCAAAAAAGAAACGGCAGACCACCAATAAAATTCATACCGGCCCCGGCGAGGCCGAATACGATCGAGCAAGGCGGTACGAACTCGACCTGGCATTTCACTCGTGTTTGTTTTGTGTTAAACTTCGCCATCGCGAACGTTGTCGACGCAACAATCGCTCGCTGTGTCGACGCTCGTGATCGTGGTGGTTTGCGGTTTCCCTCGGTATTCGAAATTAAGCTTTCGAGCAAAACGCCCCGTTTCCATCGCCGAGCAACCAGGATTTTCGATCCGGCAGCGACTCTTTGCTCAACGATCGAGCAAGCGGCGACCGAGTTTTTGCAACTCGCTTGCCCAACGCGATCCATTCAAGTCGTGTGGATAGAACAGGCAACCGATCGAGTAATTCCCTCGCTCCGAACGGTGCGGGTGCGGTTCATGAGAACCCAACCATCTCACCACGGGCGGCAACCACAAAACCACATCCACCACAACGCCCCGAACATGCGAACGTGGGACCGCACTGCGCTCCGAATCCATCTCAGGGATCGATTCGGAATCCAAGCGATCGTTTTTGCCAGCACGATAACGCGATCGCACAACACAAAAACCACGATCCGCAAACGGGGTCGCAACGGAATCAACAGGAACCGCGAACGCAAATCACTGACGCGGCGAGGACGGGTGTGCGAACGAGATCACACGGCGCGAGCAAGACGCCCGTGTGGATCGTCCAACCGCTGGCGACCGAAGCCGAACGATTGGGCCCGATTCGAAGTCCGCCGTTCGAAGAACGCGAACCTAACAGACAATTGCTGGTAAATAGAATCGCCATTCGCGAGCGTCGCGACACCAGCCCGACCCAATCACCCGTTCTCCAAATCCGGCATCGATTCCGGCTATTCGCCGCGTCCATCATTCCTCCACGCGCTCACGAAACACGGCGGCAAAACAGCACACCGACTCGCACTTCTTTCGGGATCGTCAAACTGGGTCGAGCGAGAATGCGGCTGCCCGTCCATTGCGCGGTCATCAACGGCGCGTCGGAAAAGTGAACACTCGCCCCCGAAACCAGTACCGAGCCACCAGCGACTACCATCGCCTCACGAATCAACTGTGGCGGCAGGAACCGCACCGACGATGATCGGTGTCGACGACCAAGAACGACGATCCACAGGGCTAGGAAAATCTCGCGTGCCGACCGAATAAAAGCGATGTCGCAACGAAGTGAGGTACGCGACATGATTCAAACTTGCCCGCATCGAGCAACCGGTCGGCGACATAGATCAACCACACCGTCGCTGCAATGCGGCGGATTCCCACGTCGACCTCACGCTGGCAAAATGTCCGCAAATCATACCATTGTTGCACACGACGGCAACGATGAACCGCATCGAGCGACAACCACGCCTCGGCCATGCCACCCAAGCACGCACCGAACTTTTGTCATCTCGGGGTGAGCGCGGGCAAGCATCCGTCAGTTTATTTCTGTTTTGAGTCCATGGAAAACTGTAATTCTTATTTTACTCGACGATGAACGCCGGCAAGTCAACCATGCTACTGCAATCCGAGCTACAACTAATCGCGAGCGAGGTATAACAGCGTTGATCCTGTCCCGGAACTCGACACTCGGCTTGGAACTGGCAAAGTTCGGCCTCGCGGAATACGGCAATCGAATCCGACTCGGTGACGTCAACGCGGCGATAAAATTTTGTTCCGCGTGTATCAGTCCCGGTTTTTAACCGAGACTGAGAATAACAACGGCCATCCGGACGGATCGATTGCGTGCCTTGTCGACGAGGCTGCAGCAATTCTCAAACCCGATCCAAAGCCCGCCAACTCAGTGATATCTGTGACGAGAAGTGACACGCCGGTGCTCGCGTACGGATTGCGAACTGATTTCCAAGGCAAACCTGTTCGAGGGCAGCGAGGCGTTGTTAGCCTGGGCGGACAGTCTCGTGGAATTGAAGACGATTTGCCATTGCGGACGCAAGGCCGACGATGGTGTGCGGATCGATGCGAGTGGTCGAACAATCAAAGACGGCAGCCAATTCAAATTGGCCGCAAACGATCGTTACGTCTCGGTTTGCCGTCGTCATTTCAAAAGCCGGTAATGTGCGAAAAACGCGACGACGAACTGACGTTGCTCGACTCGTAGCGGGAAGTCGTCAAGATTTTGTATCGGCCATGAAAGCCGCACGACCGCGTTGTGGGATGGGGCATCAAAGTCACCAAACACCGTCGCTTTTCACTCCTTCTCCATCGCCTCCCTCGACACGAACGTGAATCGCCACTGAACGGATTTGGCCTGGTTCCAATTCGATCGAACGATACGCCACGGTGGCGAACCGTCGTCGATCGTGAACGTCAACCGCGAGTCGCGCGGTGCCTCACGCGTCGAAAGTACCTTTGTACGAAACGCCGTCATCCCGAACCGGTTGATCTCGATCTCCGGTTGATCCATTGCCCGCATCACTTGCTCAATGTGGCTCCCGTTTTGATTTTCGAACGAGAGATTCGAACGTGGATCGTCGATGAGTCAGCTTCTGAGACAAAGATTTCGAGCTTCACAGCGGCTCGTTGATGCGTCCTTTGTCCTCGATCAAAAACGAAACCGCCGGTTGGCGTCCGTGACAAGCGGAGGCGTCGCGTTTCAGGTCGGCCAACCGCCAGCGGAATGAGACGAAGACAGGTGATGAAGGGTGAAGTGCGAGGATTTCATGAGAGCGAGTCCAGGGTTCAATGGTGGTGGTTTGAATGTGGTGGTCCAGTGGGAGGTCTTGGGATTGTGCTCGCTCTCCGACGCCGATAGCGGCAAGAACTAACGCTTTCGGTTCGGAGAACCGAGCGACATTGTCATTTTATCCGTCACTCAAGCGGACAAGAAACAGTAGCCTCGTCCACTACGCAGTTTTGGTTTTCGCGCTGTCGCTGCAGCGGCTAGTATCGACGACTTCGACAGACGTCCAAGACGACTGAAAAAGGACGGTCTGACACAATGTTGATCCTCTACGGAACCAACCGGCTATGCAGAATTAGACCGATCGCTTGCGCGACCTGCGAAGTCCTGCTTTCGACCATCATCGTGACTCTCGGAATCACGTTGGCAACCCGTATTCACCTTTCTCGGGCGACACCGCCGATGCCCAAGACGAACGCACCGACAACATGCCGAACACGTCAACGCGACTAAGTTTTACGTATCTCCAAAACCGGGACCGTGGACGTCAACCGATGATACCACGGACGCGTTCGTCGCGGACGCGTTCGATGGCTCGAAGATGTTTGAGAGTGACGAGACCTTTCCGCGGTGGGTGACGCCAAAAACGGCCGTCCCACGAAACATTCCTCGAAAACTGCCGTCGCGTGAAACCGATGCGGAAGAAAACTCGAAGGTGTGGAACCATACGCACGGACAGTCCTGCCCGTCGCATCGTGGCCGATCGTTATTTCTTCACCACAACGACGGTTTGCAAAACCAAAGCGTGCTGTACGAAGTCGTCCCGGCATCCACGCCGGCCGATTCAAACTGGAGCCCGAAACGGTCCGTGGTGACGATCCGAAACAGCTCAGTTCGGATGAGACGGCACGATCGCGTTTGGGGTCAATGGAGCCCGACGATGGATGAGCACTGTTGGTATTCGACTCCCGACGGCGGCAGCGGATTGGCGGACCTGGCGGGTGCGTGATGTGGACCACCGGCAAGGATACCGACGATGTCCGTTGCAGTGGTCGAAATTCAAAGCGGCAATCGCGTGACACCGAACAAACGACGGTTTTAATTAACGTCGTTTACGTCGAACCGGTCGCCGGCGAAGAACTCACCGGCACCAACGACAACCAATGCTGTACCTGTCAATCGGTTGGGTACGTCGCATATTCCGAAAGATCAACTCGTTACTCGCGCCCGACGATCCCGCAAATGGGGTTTCTCTCGACGGTCCACCGAGAACGGACGTTACCCTCGTGATCGAGAACTTGGAAAGGAACCCAGCCGAAGACACAATTTTTCGTACGCGATTGCAATCGAAAATAATTCCCGTCCGTGCGTCGATCATCACCGGGTTCGATGCCGATTATCGATTCGTTCCGCCTTGACTCGACGCTGTATTTCTTACCGACCTCGACGCGCTCGGCGGCGTGTGTCGCGAATCGATTGTTGCGATCAGATGGCGCGCCGCGACGGCGAGCGAGAGGTCGAATCGTGGTTCGCAGTGGCAGGCGATCTTCGACGAGACCGACGACTACACTCGAAAGACGTCTCGCTGCTCGGCGAAACGATCTACGCAAGTTAGCCTACAGTGACGCACTCAGCAAAGTCGTCCCGTATTCGCGCGATGATGATCGATCGGCGAAGGTCGAATTGCCCGGCAAGGGTTCGCGGGTGGTTTTCGGCGGACGAATGGACGCGAAGGAAACGTTTTTCTCGTTCAGTAAACTACGTCCACGCGTCGAGGTCTGCACCGTGTTCGATGTGCGACGGGGAGAGCCGTTGTGGTTGCGTCCGGAGTGCCCTTTGATGTCAACGCCCTACGTGACCGAGCAGGTGTTCTGTGAGAGCAAAGATAGGAACACGCGTCTCGATTCTGATCACTCGGCCGCAACGAGATCAAGCCCATGATGGCACAAACCGCACGCTGTTGTAACGCCTTACGGTGGTTTCAACATCTCGTTTGAACGCCCCTCGTAATTCACCGCGATCGCGGCGTGGTTGGACAGTGGCGGCGTTTACCGCGGTCGCGATTTGCGCGCGGCGGTGAGTAACGGCAGCGAGTGCGACGAGGCGGGATTCGGTTTGAACAAACAGAAGTGTTCGATGACTTCATCCGCTTCGGGCCGAGTACCCTGAATGAAACCGCATTCACGAGTTCCAGAAAGCTCGCGATTCGTGGCCGGTAGGCTAACGGTGGTTTGCTCGTCGGTGCGGTGTGAGCGTCAGCGACTCGGAGTTGGTTCGCCCGCGTGTTTGCCTGCGTGTCCGGTGGTGAATGGATATGTTGCGGGTATCACAAGTTCACGTCGTTGGGCGTGGGCGACGGAGTTCGGCAGCAGTGACGAAGGAGGATCAAATTGACAACCTGTTGTCGTACTCACCGCTGCACATATTTTGAAACCGGGACGTGGGTTATCCGGCCACGATGGTGACGAACGGCCGACGGGGATGACCGGTCCGTGCCGGGGCACAAGTTTCAAGTTCGCCGGGACGTTTGCAAGCGGCCCAGGGTTGTGATTCACCGACGTTTGAATTCGTGATCGAAACCCGAGCCGGTCATGGGCGCGGGGCACGCCGACGAGCAAGAAGATCGAAAGAAGTACGCTGACCTTTGGTCGTTTTTGATCCACGCTACGAGGTAGCGTTGCGTTGGCTTTTGGCTGTTGGCTGTTGGCGTTGGCCCGTTGGGCGTTGGCGTTGCTTTTGGCGGTGTGACACAGGGGCTAACGCCCATCGGCTAACGATATAACAGCCCGCGAGCCGTCCGGTGCATCACGCGTGACCGGACGGGTTTGCGCCGTGCCGCTACTTTTACATTTCTCACTCTCACATCACTCTGCCCAAATGTTTTGCAAGCACCTGACGAATCGTCCTTACGATCTGCACTTTCGATGTTCGGGTTTCCGGTTCGGACGCTGGACGTTTTGGATCGGGGCGGTGGTGATCGTCCACAGTTTCGCGACGTTGACGACCAGGTGACCGGCGAACTGAGCCCCGGCATCTTCCCGTTTGTTGTTTCTTTGTTGACGGCGTGTTTATTCGTATCGATCTTGATCCATGAACTCGGTCAGGCGCGTTCGCGTTCCGGTTTTATGACAGGGAATGTTCGATGCGTGCCCTGTATCACTTCGGCGTCTGGCGATCTCCATCGGCCGATGCGGAGCAGTGGTGCGGGTTTTGCGGATCGTTTTCGAGTCGTCGTTCGACGAATTTTTCGGAACTGATGATTGGCTTGGCGGGTCCGGTCGCTCAGATCGGTTCGGCGTTCGTTTAGCCGGATGCGTTGTCCGCCATCGGGGTAACAACGTGATCGCGTTTAAGATTCATGCCGTGGCGTTGAGTGAACCGTGTGTTCTTTCGATGGTGCTGAGATCGAGAGCATCGGTGTGATGGCGGGGATTTTGTTCTACATCTTCCCCAGTGTCTGTGGGCCGTTTGTTGAATTTGTGCCGGTGTTTTCCGCTCGAAGGTGGTCCGTGTGGATGCGATCACTCGTGTTGAATGAGCGGCGATCGCAGCGAGCACGTGGTTATGATCAGCAACAATGGTGGTCCGCAGGCGCGGTTGCGTTGTACGCGAATCAGTTCAAGCGGGCAACCCGATCATGGGTCTGTTGTTTCTGTCGCTTGCCTTCGGCAACTATCAGATATGGCAAACTCCGTAAATCGATGAGCATGCGTGGGTTGCGAAAGTCCCGACGACTTAAGCAAAATGTTTTCCAACGCAAACGCTTTTTTAAGGAAAGATGTTTGCCGGAATTTGTGGAGCGCGTACAGTTTACGCGCAAGAGTGTTAACGGTTGCTTTTGCTTGCAACGTCGATGTGGACATCCGAAGCAGTGGGAGTGACTTTCAAGTTGGTTGAGGAGCCGTGGCGGTGGGGCTTTTGAAAGCAGTTTTGATGGAACGAATTTCGATGACCTTCGTGGTCGGATGATCGCAACACGAGTGCTTGCAGAGCCACAATGACTCGTCAACCTTTTCTTTTCTCGCGAGGAAGTGGAATGGCCCAAAAAAAATTCGACGGGCGTTAAAAAGAGCGTCAGAAAGAAGTCAGCCAAGAAGTCAGCCAAGAAGTCGGTGAAGAAAAGCGCGCCAAGAAGGGCTCGAAGAAGTCGTAAAAGAAGCAGTCGACTAAGAAGAAGGGCGATAAAAGAAGAAGGCGACTAAGAAGAAGGCTTCGAAAAAAGCCTCCCAAGAAGTCGACTTAACTGAAGACAAGCGACCAGACAAAAGGCCGCCAAAGAGAAAGCCGTCAAGAAGAAAACGTGTTGCGTCTTCTCAGTCGGTGATTCTCGACTCCGAGAGTCATTCTGACGTTCCCATTGCGAGCCACGTGAGACCGAGACGGACGACCCGTGGCTTTTTGTGCCCGCTGACGATCGCTCGGCTCGGCGAGCGAAAACCGTCAAGTCGGTTCGGGTGGAATTCATCGTGTGGAACCCATTCGCGCCGCTTGGCGTTCGCTCCCGGTTTCAACGCGACAACCTTTGGCTAACGCAAACGGCGAAATCGACCGAAACACTTCCCCGAACCTGCTTGGGTTTCAAACGAGTCGGATCGGATGAACGGTCGACGTCATTGCCCCACACGCATCAATTTAGGTTCATCCGACCGAAGCGTGCGGCGAGCCAGGATCGAGTTGTTTCCAGGCATGTCTCCGTGTCTCCATGATTTGTGAAGAATCGTCCTCGGTGAACCGAAATCCGCCGAAATCCGCCGAGGACCGTCGGCCATGGGCGCAGCCGCTTTGCAGGAAGACGTGCGACCGAGAATCTTCCTTGTCCAGTGGCAACCTCTGCAGAGCTCGACTGCGTTCCTCCGGTTACCTAGTCTACAGCATCCCCTACTCATGCACCAATCTCGTTGGACACTGGAGTCTGCCCTTGAAAACCTCCGGGCGCACGCTGCCGCCGATGAACCTCAATTTCTTCTTTTTTGCGCATCAGCTCACCATGAAATGATCCCGAGGCGAGCCCCCGACGTGGGCCCTGAAGGCGATCGACGAACGAAACCGTGCTGACGACCTCATTTCGATGCTCAAACGTCCCGTGATCCTAAAGTTCTGCTGGATTCTCGCCCACGCGCGGCGATGCGAACCGGGACCGCGATCGACCTGCCGCCGGAGTTTTTTTCCGAATCATCCTCGCCGGCTATCAGGGTGACGAATTTTTTTTTTGCATCGTCCGCCGCACTCGGTCGCGGTGCGTTCGCGTGCGTCTATCCGCTCAAACAGCTCTCGATGCATTCGTCTCGTGGCGCTGAAATCTGATCGGTTTGACGTCCGATGCGATCGATTTCGGTGAATCGCAAACGCTCGCGCGACTCGATAATCCTGGCATCGTGCGTGTGTTCGATCACGTCGTCTCGAAGGCCGTGATGCGCTCTTGCTGTACATGCAATATCTTTCCCGGCGGGACACTCGCGGGTGTCGTCGAACGGGTTCGAATGCAATGTCGCAGCGATGCTGCGAATGATCGCGAGGTGTCCGCTTGGGGTCGAGTGACCCTGAGAGTGAGTTGACCGGACGGGTTCGCTCGACAGTGTTGACGAAAATCCTTTTGTCCGCTCCGCAACAGGTTCCCGAACACTCCGAAGGTTGCGTGATTGGATCGCGACGGGCGGCCGTGGCCGAAATGGTGGTTGCGTGGATGCGGTGTGCGGTTTGTCGCGTGCGATTGCACGCGCTCATGCAAGGTGTATTTCATCGCGATGTAACCCGCCAACGTGTTTGTTGTCGGCGGAGGGCAGGCCGCGTTTGGCCGATTTTAACGTTAGTTTTTCGCAACCGGCATCCCACTCGCCGCGTCGCATCGCGTCATCGCATCACGGACGAACATTCAGCCGTGGGTCGGCTGGCGGGTTCGATCGTGGAATCGATTCGCCGTACATGTCGCCCGAGCCATCCTTCGGCGCGTCGCGATGCTCTCGGGTGGGCAGACGCGAATCGTGCCCGACGCATGGAGTTTGCGCATGAGTTTGCGCATGACGTTGCGCATGACGTCACGCTCGCGCGGACCGTGTACTCGACGGTGTGTTGCTGTGGGAGCTTTGGCAGGCCGAACGTCTTATTTGGATGGCGCCGCGGTGTGTGGGGCCGGAATTGGTTTTCGCACGACAAATCGAACTTCGTGGTCAATCGCCTCGCAAATGCTGAGCAAGGAACGAATTCGGCGAAGGACCTGCCCTCGGATCCGAACGGGTTGCTCGAGCCAGGTAACTCTTGACGTCAAGGCGGTCGCACCGGACCCGGCGGGATCGTCCTCAGACGGCCGAGGACTCAGTGCTCGATTGCGATTGGCAATTTGTTCCGGAGGGCGGCGAGGTTGTTCGATCGGAAAGTGCGGAATTCGTGGCAGGGACGATGCAGTCGTCTCTACCGTGGTTGGTCGCGAACCGCGGTTCATTTTGTTGCCCAACATCGCCGCCGGATTTTTCAATTTCCTCTACAACGATGTCGAGATCATTCAGCGGCAATCCGAGCTGCGTCCGCGTTTTCATTAGCGTTTGGCAACACCGTCAACTGGAAATCTCGTTTCCGTTGGTGTTTTGTTTGATGATCGTGATCGCTCGTCCGGTTGCGGCGGCGTCGCGGTGCCCGTTGCGGGCAAGCCAATGACGGGGTGCGATCAGAGAACGATCGAACTGGGGTTCCGTTGCGGCTTGGATTGGTGGTTTTGCTGTGGCTCGCTGCGGCGTTCGTGTTCCCGATCGTGTTGGTCACGGCACGGCCGAGTCCTGCCGCCTCTCGGGCGGTGCATTTTTTCGGTCGCTGTGATCTGTGCGGCGTGCGGCGGTCTAATCCGTTCTTCGCGGGTCGTGGTGAAGGCGACACGGATTTAACTACCCGTGTTTTGTTCGCAAGAACATGCGTGACGAAGAGTTTGATCGGGGCATCACGATGCGTTTCCCGTGGTGGCGTCGCTTCCTATTGGCCGCCGCCGGGATCCCCGCTGCTCGGCTGGCGCTGTTGCTTTCACGCGAGACGATGGCTTCGTAACGTCGTCGCGTCTGCGGTCGCCGCGACGGCGATCGGATGGTCGCCGCCTTCGCCGGCGTTCCCAAAGTGTGTTTCATCACTATTGGAAAACGATGAGGCGAGATTTGTCGAAGCGAAAACAAGCGGTCGCTCGATCCGACACGAACGAACTCGATTGACTCAGGCAAACACCAATTTCAGACCCGTTGCCAGCATCACGATCCACAGGAACGCGAAACACGAACCGCTTGCCTTTTTCGATCGGGCCAGTTTCGCACGCAACGCCCCGATCAGGTTACCCACCGCCATCGTCAATTCCGGGAACCCATCCCGATCAATGTTGTTAAAACGAAGACGCTCGCGGCGGTAGTGTGAGGAAAACCGATGCTGTTTTTGTGATCGCGTTGGACGCCACAGTTCCGATCTCGTGAAATAACTCACGCCAACAACAATAAAATGCCCCATCCCGGCTGAATGAATCCGTCGTAGACGCGATGGCGAAAAAGATCGGGTATTGGAAGACGACTGGGTAACGTTTCCTGCTTGCTCGAATCGAGAAAACGTTTCGGGTTGGCATCAGCACGCCGGCCATCGTTAGGAACGGATCCCGAAGAGTCGCTCGAAACGCCTCGCGGCAACAGTGGACCGCGAGCAACGCGCCGAAGGAACGCCGACAACGTCCGGAGTCGCCAGCCGGAACGGTGGCCCGGGCATCGAGGTGCGTATTTTGCGGAACGTGACCACGGCCGACGCGGTCGAGCAACAGATCGCGAAATGCGGATATAGTCCGTTGGCGCTTTGCGGTCCAATCCGAACACACAACGCCGGGCAGCGCAGAACGCAGCCCCCACCGCAAGGGTAATTGACGACCGCCGAGAACCCGGCGAATCACCAAACGAAACGTAAACACACGGGCGATATCCCAGATCAAAATAAACGTTGGTAGCAGGCGAGAAGGAATGGGAGAGACAAGGTCGCGCGATCGCTCGGGAAGAGAACAAAACCGATCGTCGGCCAAACCGCAACCGAGGCAAACACACCGATCACGCCGCCAACCGGGAAACAATCTTGCCAACAGGCGATACCACACAGTGCGACCCAAGCGGACGCCAATTGGCGGCGCCGCAAGACGCCCACACATCCGGATCGAACGCCGCATCGAGGCGGACAATCGGATCGCCTCCGCCCCCAGCCATCTCGACGCCAATCGCCGCGAACGCCGAGCCGGCCGAAGGGACTGGGCCAGCGACGGATCGGGTGGTGTCGCCTTTCGAAGCGTTATCCGCTCTGGCAGTTTCGTTTGGAGCGTTATCGATACGCCTGCTTTCGATGGCGTTCAGATCGGAATCTCGCTGGCAGACTGGTCATACACACCGGCGATGCGGGATTCAGGATCGTTTCGGTAGAGAGAGATTCGGTCATGCGGCGGTCGGTTGAAAGGAGCGGTGCCGGGAATTCGTAACACATAGAAGTACCTCGGCAGAACTCAACGTAGGCGAGTCCTCTCGGAGACTCGCATATCTTCAACTGCACAGTGGTTCCACATCAATAGCTGCTCAACGATTTTTTTAGAGAGACTATTCTTGGATTTACGCGACCGGCATCTTGTTCGTGTCCGTAGGTTATATCTTAGAGTAAGTTGTGCATTAGAGAGTATGTTTTATGTATATATATTCTAGTTATATCACTATTAGAATATAGAGAGCGATTGCTCGTTTTCAGGTCTGAGAAACTCGCTACATAACACCAGCCATAGATCGAGATGTAAAAGTGGGAACTTATCCTTGATATCTGTCTGTTATCGGAGTTCAACTCATGTCCACTCCTGCCCGTATGAACGCCATCGTTTTTTTTTCTTGTTTTTGCGTTGCTGCACACTATTCGTCGGCGGGGATGCCGCCACGGCTCCGTTCGCAGAGAGCACGATTTTGCGCTCCCGAGGCCCACTTCGGTGGACGTTTCGAACGCTCGTCGTTCCGCGGCGTCGCCTCGCGGATGTCGCCGGCTCCGAGGAAACCGGGCCCGAGGGGCGATGTCGGGATGCCGTTTGGAACACCGCCTGGGACGTTCGTACACCCTCTTTGCGCGCCGAGCCGGAAACGTGGCAACGTGGTGGCGACGACGTCGATG
>Ga0163217_1058461_pt1 | contig 12959 bp, 5 predicted proteins | sample SynspAceP_FD_185933 | JGI IMG/M metagenome (GOLD analysis project Ga0163217, IMG submission 185933) | Saline lake microbial communities from Ace Lake in Antarctica - Synechococcus sp. Ace-P (PacBio error correction) | ecosystem: Environmental > Aquatic > Non-marine Saline and Alkaline > Saline ...
GCAGCGTGGCGAGTGCTCGCGTCCAGTAGGATAAGATAAATAATACGACTTGCCACTTGCCACGTTTTGACCCAGGTAAAATATTACATTGTCAATCAGCACTGGCGCAACCCTAGTTTTTTACTAAGTTTGATGCCGCCAAAATTTTCGCGCTTCAACCGCAAACTCATCCTAGCACCAACTATGACATAAGTGTCATCTCCCCGTGCACATAAAACCATTCACGAATATTTGAGGTTATCGATAAAGCCAGTTTGCCGGCTTGTAAATCAAACGGTTATCTGTAACGGTTTCAGACGACAATTTAATTTTTCATAATAGCTGCCTCTGGCATTTGCAATGCTTTGAGGCGCGAGCTCTTTGCTGCAGCCATTAGATTTTAATTGGCTCGTTTTACTGCCAACAAAAATTCATCTTGTGCATTCACTTAATTCAGGTGAATATAGGGCATAATAATGGTTTCCGACCTATTTTTTCACAAAACGGTTTCACCTCAGCAGCTTTGACATTCAGCACTTCAAATCCAACCCTCAACCCGCGGAATAACTGTATAAAGGGTGTCTTCATATACTGCACTAACCTACTGTTTTTTATTGTAATGTTTAAGTTCAACTAACGTGTTGTATTTAGCGGTTCTGCACACCAAATTATTTGACTTACATTTGGATTAAATTTTTAATAATGCCTAGGGCATCCTTGTTCGCAACTACATTTTTTTAATATACCCGGCACCGCAAGTCATTCCCATGGGCGATAACCGGCTTGTTCACGTTTGAAATTAAGGGTCCATAGGAGGCAGCCCCAATACAAGGGCTCGATTGCTCATCAGTATTGCAGGTTATTTGAGGACGAGCTGGTTGGATCCCGAGTACAAAGGTAACGGACACGCCCGGTTAAACACCACGTGCAACCAACATAAACCTATTCGAGTATTGTAAGGGTCGATACCGACTGACTATGGCTTTCATGTATATTGTTCATTTTATTCTCCTAACTTAAGCGCAGTTGTAAGTATTGATATTTCATCAGGCGCTGCCTGAACCTAAAGAATTGTGAGGCTACCTTGGCTCTGTGTAAAAAAAATAATTCAAACTCAACTTTGTGCTTTGGAAGTAAATCGACTTTTGAATATTGAGCACATCAATCGGCACGTCTTAGATCACAATGCGAGCGCGCAACAACTCAGAAAATCCACCAGTCGTCATTCGTATAATGAGTAATGAGGCTTCAGCTTGTTTCTCTTGTTTGTATTTTATCTAAAAGTTGTATCAAATATTTGCTGGCGTTTAATGCAAATATTGATAACCGCAAGCGACCACGTTGAATCTGTTAATTGGAGAAATAAGTCCTACGCAGCCTAGCAACTTGGTCAGTTTTTGATCGCTTCGGCTCTCTAACGGCCGCTGATACTTTTTTTTGTCTTGTGAACTTTGCGTAAAACAAAGGCAAATCAAATGGAAACTACGATCGAAAAAAAATCTGCGCGATTCGACCTAAATTGGTACGTACGTCTATACGGCATAACTTTGCCGGTTTCAAGCCCATGGCGAATTTATACAATTGTTTTTTGCTAACACTCACACACCACGATATTCCCCGGCATCGATGCGCTTGTTCAATGCTAAGGATAGGCAGGGTGGACGCTTAGTAGTTGCAGCTAAGGTTTGGGTTACTTCATTACCTGTTATGAGATCTGCATAGAAAAAGCATCCTAAACTCGCACCGAATGGCAGCTCAGGACAACTCGTTTGGTATTTGTGGGTAAAGCCAGACGGAAAGATAACTGCACATTCATTACCATTGCTTAACCATTCAAGCAGTTGACCGCCAGCCTCTTCCTTTTTGCGACATCAAATGTATTTTAGCCTAATCGTCGGCCGTAGTTAAGTTCGAGCTGTGCGGCCGCAGCTCATATCTGTTGACGCACGCTGCCGACTGCCGACGAATAAGTGGCTGTTATTATTTCGGCTAGTTGTTGAAAATAGCGCTCGGATCATTTTCTATCAAGGCATAGCTTTGCTGGGCTCGATAAAACTTCCAGCCAGAGTGACGACACCACCACATTAGTTTTAGCCATTCGGTTTTGGCGCCAATAGTTGCTGTTGTTGCGCAAGTTTCTTGCAAGTTGCTTGGCGCTGAATAATCAAGACCATCTGGCCACGCGGAAAATTGCTGAGTCACACCCACGCTTTAAATTGTGTCATGGGTTCTTGATCGAAGGCAAAACCGAGTCCACGTAGGTAAAATTATGGCTAAACCAATCGAAATAACTGGGTAGGCAATGAGATCAATCCGGTTCACTTGTATCTATCATTGATTTTTGACGCAACGCACTGCGAGTTAACCAAGGAGTCAACTGGCAATCGTGGGCATTGAAAGCGCTGTGGACACGAGCTCAATGGGTGAAGATTACTCGCTGCTATCCAAAGCTTGCATTCGCGCTGATATTTGCCGCTTTGATTTGGCCTTCTCTTTTCGCGCCCAGCATTAAAACCGCCCAGCCATTGCACTAATTGAATAAACCAACGGAACTGTCAAATTGCTTTAGTGCAGGTAAATGACGCTAATTTGGAAAAATCTCATGTTCGACTCTTTTTCTGGCTTATGGCTGAATACTGTTAGATTTTGGTAAAAATCAATGCGACAACCTGAAATAAGTCTGCTGATGATAATTAGCGACAAAATTCAACAAATTGAAATTGAAAGCAGATGCTAAAGTCTAATTCGATAGAGCAATGACAACTAAAGATATTTTTGATTTATTATAATACTGACTAAATATTAATAACAGTGTCAAGAAAAGGTCGTTTTCATACGTCTAGATATAAGCGAGTTTAATGTCTCTAGAATCGCCAGACAGATTATAGGGCTACGAAATTAAAATGAAATTTTTTGGCGGGCGTTTTTGAACTAGGAATAATTTGCATGAAACTAGACGGCAATCAGTCCTAATTTTCTGCGCGCAGTTCAAATGGAAATTGTTTGAATATTAAGTTTCGATAGCACGGCAAAGTGAAAGCATGCTAAAGGGGCAATCGCATTCTTGTTGAGACAACATTCATGATCCATGCATTTACGTATTTGCAGGGCGGGTGGCTGAACACGTTGTCGTTAGCGTTTTTATTGCCTCGTTCAGTCGGAATTCATCACTTGTTCAACAGCATGAATCCATGACTTTTTAAAGCTATTTTTTCAGCGCACCAATCATTCGCGATCCACCTTTAAAACAGTCATTGACGAGACAGCAAAGCCTCTACCCTGCCCTGCGCGACAAGCAAAAACATGATACATTGTAATACCGATGAAACGACTAACACGTTGTTCAAAAACACTTAATTAATGTGAACGGTCCCTTTTAAAAAAGCAAAGTTCTTAACCATTTGTTTCACTTAACCAGTTTACCTGTTACTAGTATAAACTGGTAAATCCGAATATTCGAGTTATCAGTAATTTTTTTCACCACAATAGTACAAAAAGCACAAGATGTAATAGACTCGAGGCAGTCAGAAAAACTAGAATTGCCAAAAAACTAAATGACGACATGCGCAAACTATTTTGCTTGTTATATTGTATAAAAAACATAAACCAACACTAAGAAAATAGAGATAATCTATGTCAAAACCAACGTTAGCGGTACTTTTTACCATTCTTAATTGCAATGGCGTTAAGCCAGCTTCCGTAGTGTTGCCGTGCTTTAACACTAGATTAAATCAAAGTCCCGACAGGTTAATTTCGTCTCTACAAAAAAACCAGCATATTTCTGAACTGACATACATTCGACAATTATTCTGGCCAGCTACGATGACCAAGGTAAGTTTAACAATCACATCGACATAATGTCTGTTTAATACCTCTTATACCGTTAGAAATGAACGTATGCAACAAAATTGCTATTCAATGTCAGTGAATACAGTCAGCAACCTTACTGCAACGGTTCGACCCAGCCTTTAACCAATTACAGGCCGGCGAACTAAGCGGGGACCTCTAATTGTAGGTGAAATGAACAATGTGCAGGAACACAGCGCCGGTTTCATTGAGGTTGCTTAATAGGGTTACAAAATGGCAGCAATATAAAAACGCGACACAGTAAACCAACACAATTATCAGTACGAGACTGCCTTTTAAAACTTGATGACGGCGTTGCCGCTTTGCAGCAATGGCGATGTAAGAAAGGTATTTCTAAAGGCAGTGCCCTTAAGTTTCTAGCGCGACTTTTAGTCAATAAGCCAAAATGAGTTGGACTCTAAAGAGAAAACATCAGCAAGTCGGAGAAATTATGATAAATCACTAGCCTAAGACGTCGACACGTTAGCTAACGATTTTAAAACTGATAGGACGGGCTGATGGTTAAAACTTTTATACAAACAGACATTTAGCTTTGGACGGATGCGTAAGGCGCAATGTATGCAACAGTGCCATTTTAGTACTCACTATGATTTGTGAAATACATGTATCAAAGCAAGACTGACGGTACAAATGGCCAGCCTCGAATCTGCGGATAAAAGAGGAGCTATTAACAAGCAAGTATTTCAGTGCCAGCAAGTCAAGGCGTTTGGTTTTTATTTATGAAGAGCTCTCTAAAAAGTAGAATAAACACGGACCCGAGCATCCAAGCTACGTCCGAATTGCCTTTTTGGCTGAGGTTTTTGCTAATTTAAGTAGCGAAAGGGTATTGTCAAAATAAAATTACCGGAAATAAAGAATTACCGGCGCCGAACCACAATATACCCGTTATCAAACGCCGGCGCATTTTTTTGACCTGCGCGCATCTTGAATGTATACCTGTGTGGCAGGCCAGTTAAGCGTTCGTACTCGGGCTACCAAAGGCCTGGGCATCCGGACTGGGGTGGTTTTACTGCAGTTCTACGACCAGATGGACGCCACCGGAACGCTTGGGTACCCCCAATTTAAATGTTTCTAATCCAATTTCCGACGTGTAGCCACATTCATTCAGTAACCTACGTTAAACCCTTTTTGGCAGACTAACAACGCCTGTCATTAACCGCTGGTTTTGTTGCTAAACCTTAAACACTCAGTCAGTTCTGCTAGTCGGCTCAAGTTTAGTCCAATTGTGCTCAAGCCCTGTTTTATAAAATGGGCCTGGGCGGACTTGCTGAGAGACAACTTGGCGTTTTTTAACTGCTCGTTTGTTCTTATGGAAGTCGACGCAAAGCTTGTTCAAAAGGCAGACCACAAGAAATCAAGGAGGGCGCCTTAATTTATGTTTCAGTGTCATTCACTACATCTTCATGTTGCACTCGCAAAATTTTGATTGGGGAAACACGCGAAGCTGCCAATGGCATCCATGAGTTTTAACGTAAAGTTTTGATAGTATTGCGTCAATATCAACTAGTGAGTAGCTGAATTCTTGCCTTACACCAAACAGATTTGCTTAAATACAACTAAAACACAGGCCATTGGGTCACGCCTTGCATCATTATTTTTGCGTATTGGCAAAATAAGTTTAATTAATCCTATATGCATAATAGTTATTCGGCATTTATCGATAAAGTTAAGCGCCCTTGTCTATATACTTTGCGTTGTCGGTAATGATTTCTTACCTTAAGCTCAGCAAATAATGTTCAGGTATGCTTTCCAATGTTTGTGCGGATACACCAGTTTAGTCCCCTTGCCTTTTTACTCAAGTTAACCAGCTAAACCTAAAATTTCCGTGTAACTCCATAGTGCCATCGACTTGGGAGTGGGAAGCTAGTATCTTTTCAAAGTAATGTAGAGCCCGCTCTGGGCATACGACAATAAATATGGGTGCGGGGTTCGGAAAGCCCACATTGCCAAGTTTTTGGCGATTGTCAGGTGTAAATACTTATTTGCGATGCCTAAAATTGCGCAGGTTGTTTACTAGAGTAACTTAATGTTGTACCTTGTAATTGGATTCCCAATTCGTAGTGTAAGAAAGATTCTTTTATAACTTTTTTTTATATTCATAAGCTTTTCCCCAAAGAAAATGTAAATGCACTTTGTCCTTCAGCTAACCTCAGTAACTATGCAATTGCAGCTACAATATGTTGGAATTTCATCTGAGCCAAATTGTGAGGTTTATTGTATTGGGCCTAAACTCCAGTACGAAGGCGTCACGGCAGTAGGTCCTCAAGTTGGATATGCCTGTTTGATAGGCGACTACAGATTGTTGAATGTTGCATTGGTTTTTTTTTTTTTTTTTTTTTTTTTTTATTTTTTTTTTATTTATTTTTTTTTTTTTTTTTTTTTTTTTTTTTTTTTTTTTTTTTTTTTTTTTTTTTTTTTTTTTTTTTATACGCATGACCTAAGTAACAGATACCAACGTTCGAATTCTGCTTATTGCCTTGTATTATTGTGTTAGAATAAAATATCAATGGCTTTTTTGAGAAATTGAACTACACCACCGTGCGCAGTATTTGTTTGGCCAGTTGGAAAAAATAGTTATGAGGGTCTTCTCAACTAAAATGTCATAAAGCAGAGCCTTGGAAAACTTACCTAACTTACTATAATTTTAATAACTGATATATTGGCCTCTAATTAATTTGGCCGTCCAACTCCGTGCAAGTTTCCAAATATAAAATTCCAGCCTGCAGATACCTCGCTTTTGAAAAGACACTGACATAGTCGGGCTAACATACAGCAAACCATCTAAAGAATGTTTATTTTCGCGCAAATAATGCCGGCAATAGTGCATCAGCTTCGACTAATTTTACCCTCATTACAATAAATCGGTTGCCGCCAGTATGGATTTAGGTAATCCAGCTCAAATGGGTAATTTGGTTTTTTGGCATAATACCAGTGCTTCTTGCTGAGCCGCTTGTGGTTATATGGGCGCAGAGCCTGCACGCAGACAATAATGACTGGGTTTTAGCTTAGTTGCCTTGTAAAAATGAATGCTGGCATGAGCTTCCTTGCTGCAACGCATCGATGTTATAAAACCTAAGTTCTTGATAGTGCTTCTTGCGTGTGCAGGATGGTGATTTCGAGTAATTGTTTGTGCAGCCTGTATTGCTGCTTCATATTTGCGCTGTAGGCGTCTGAATTTTACAAGCAATAGATTACCAGCACTAGAGTTGTGCTTGAATATCGATGTCACCCTCTAATAAAGCGACATACGCCTTTGTTCAGCATCTGCAAAGTTACTATTTGTTGAAGTAATTGTTAGAATGCGTTTGAGTTCATTGACGCAGTGAGATAGCGTTTTTGTGCTGACATAGTTACCTAATTTAAAAATTACCGAAGATTATTTCATTTCAGTATGTAATTTAAACATAAAAAAAAACCGCTGTAAAAGGGGCTTCCAATATACTGCTATAAGCAATTATATATCATGTTACTTAGAAAAAGTCGTATGATAGTCTGAAGCCAATAGTGCGTGGTCTGTTATTCTCCACAAGCTTATCGGTGTAAACTGCTGATTTGTCTACGTGCAAGATAGCGCGTTCCATCAAAACAAGTTATCAATGAATATTTCTGCTTTCCATTCTCATTAGTTAATAATCAGAATGAAACATTAAGCAGCATATAACTAATCTTGAATGATAACAGTCCCAACCCGCAAAAAGATTACCGTTTAGTGTCAGTATGTTTTTAACACATCAATACGTCAGCTTCTTTTTGAAGTACTTTAAGGTCCGCTACCCTGTGCCATAACAAGTCTTGTGTCGTGTCTTCAAGTACAAAAGGGTCCATAGTCATGCTGGCTACGGTCCCAGGTATAAACGAGTGGAACCATTAAACAACCATTAAACCATTGTTCGCATTTCATAAGAAAATAACGAGCTCTGGATAATTTCCTGAGAATGAATGCTGAGTAATGGCAGCTCACATGCTAACTGCGGCGCAATGCCCGCCAATTCAGAATTAACACTAGTTACTCAGATGTCCTAGTAGACGAACGAAACGCCATCCCAAAATTAAGTTTATCAGTGGCAACACCAAGTTAATATCCGCCATCAATACCTTTATCTCAGCATCACCAACGTTATCGGTAAACACTAAGAAACTAATATTAGTTGGGTCAAACCTAGACGTTTTGTAAGTCTTCGATTTCGAGAAAAACGCCGCTTTGCGTTACAACGAAGCACGCGTCAAAGAAGTCTCCTTCATGCCGAACTTCGTAAGTTTTGGTAGCGTATCTGTCGTTGAGTAGACTGGAATTCTAAAGCCGTCAAACGCATCACCTTGTTGGTTTGGTAGCTAAAGCCGCCAGCCGACGAGGGTTAGTTACCGGTGTCTGAAGCCTTCACTATAAGTCGCAAAGAACAGCAAATCGTAGCTTGCGCTTTCCAATCCGGATAGATGCTTTAATAAATGATATCATCTACGGTAAGGTGCGCCGCTTGTCAATCAAGTAAGGATACATCAGCTTGCCCCACTCCGCTATAAGCTGGTCAATCCGCTGCTGGAAAAAAATCTTCCCCAACTGCAAATCAGTTCAGCAGGAATCTAGAGTACCGAAGGCCTCTAGTCTGCGGGTAACATCTACTGTCTGTAGTTGACCCTTTATAATCGTCTTCATTTCATACCAACGAGCAACCCAGCTGACGCGTTACTGATCAGATAAATCAATTCCGCTTGACGAAAACGGCAATTTGATAACAAATGCCGTGAGTTAACATCATTACAATAACCTCTGATTCAAACGGGCCGCCATCGCTGTTAAATAGCCTCTTAGGCCACAGTGTTCTGCTAGATTAGGAAACAGTTTCAGTATTGGCGATTTTTGAATTACCAACGGGTGCTCCATTCTGTGAATCGTAGAAGATTCAGCAGTAACACGCCAATCAATATTTGTAGCAATCTGTGTTAAAATCTGAGTTCGTGGTTAACCCGCGTGTATCAGTTTAACTTTCTTTTGTAAGAATTTGTTCGGAGATCGAGACACACTCTAAACATCAAAGCAGGAGTGGCAGCTGTATAGTGGTTACACAACATACTATGCGGCAAATCAAACCACCATTTGTATAGCCAGTATAATCGACTGTATGAAAGCGATAATCGCGCATTTAATAAGCCACCGGTGTAAACCACACTCAAGTTCCACAATAAGGCGTCCGAGCTAAGTGTCCAAGTTGCTTAAAATCCCAAATACATCCTGAGTTTTTGCTTCTTGAAAACGATTAACCAACTTGCGTGCCCTTCAAGAATTGGGTCCGTATGCCATACACCTTCAGTATCATAGCTGCTGCTGGGTAATGTTGAACGCAGCAGGGTCCCAGTGTCGTCGTTAATTTCGTAAGCAACACCCCAGTCTAAAACCTGCATAACTCGCGTCATTAGCGTACGTCTTCAACTAGTTATCGTTGTTAGAGCAATGCTATTCAGCACTTGCTGGTCGCTTAAGTGGGAACCTGAAAATATCTATCGATAACGATCGCGCTGCTGCATAGCCACCTTGGCCAGGCTCGTTGCCGGATATATGTCTATCCAACCACCTTGGTTACGTATAAAATACGGTAACACAAGGCAAGTACATGCAGCAGGAGTGAGTTTTAAAAAAAAGCTTCAACCAGAAATACTATCATTTCAAACCGTCTTTAAGTGAAACTTGTACCTAAGTCTAGTCCCACTCAGCGAAACCAATAAAATTAAGGCTTGTTGGTGATCATCCGAACCGTGCCGACTGCGAGCCTTGCACAGACAATGTTCCCTAAGGACCAGGCAATACTCCACACGTGCTACGTCAGCAGCGCTAATATCAAGGTTCTGCTGATTGAACACTTGGTTGCTCGTCTAAATAAAACACGCAACAAGGGTTTTGTAATGCTGTTACAGTAGATACCGCTAATGTTTGGGTTTGTGACGTTGCTGCGCCGACGGATATATAATTTCGTTTTGACCAGGGCCTGGTGCCTTTGGAATACAACCATTAGGTAAAATTCGACATAAATCTTTTGAAAATTTATCTAACCCTAATTTTTCTAACGCGTCGCCGCTAAGAGCGCAACAGTGACAGGAAACGCTGAATGGAATTCAGTGCGTTTTTGGTCGCTGTTACTTGAATTGTTTCAATGACACGGCGGTTTCAGCTATCATATTAGTTTCTTGCGCCATAGCGAAGACACGAGGTACTTTAGGGCAGTTATAATGGCATAACTAAGTTTGTTAATTTTCCAATAGCTTTCACCTGTGTAAATAACGTTGACACTAAGTAATAAATACAAGTAATAATTAGTACAACTAAATATTACTTAATGAATGTGTTTTCTAGTAGTAATTGCAATAATAAGTAGCATACTAAAATATTAGCAATAAACATATTATTGAACAATATAAACACATTTTCTTGTCGTATTCCTTGGCTCTAATCAAGTTATATCTACATTACATCAACTTCACAATTAACTAATCGTACATTATCATCGAATAATGATTTAATTCAAAGCATGTAATATGATTGTAAGCTCAAATTAATTTAGGGGTGTTTAAGTGAATGAAAGAAATGAACCAGGAAACTAAATAGTGGCGGTGTTTTTACCCCGCTTCCTTTGATAGTTTCCGCTTACTTGTGTTACGGCTTGCCTTTTCGGCAGAATTATCACAGCTAGTTTTTTTTGCTTCACTTACAAAGTGGAATTGTCGAGAAAACTTTAGTTGGTTTTTATGTCTTTACTGTTGCCGTCATTCTTTCTTTTACTCTGTACTTGGGCTTTTCACGATTCCAGCGTATGTGAAAAACTTGGACCTGATCATGCGACCGCCCTGACTATCTATGTAAGCTTGGTTATCTCAATGTTGTTTGGCAGCGGGTAATGGTATTGGTTTAAAATGTTTTAATGTGGCGTAGCGAACCTTTGAATGCATTTCTTAGTGCCGACGACAGCCGAATCCAGGCACAGTTTGAAGACCTGCCAAGAGAAGCAATGAAAAACTACATTTTTTTTCATTGGGGTTTGCATGCCTGGGCAATCTAACGCAATTGTTGCTTAACCCTCGCTTATTTTAGTTTTCGGCAATGACTTACCACTTACATTACGTTTACGGCTTTATACCCATATAATTGGCGATAAAATTTTGGTTGGCGATGGCGAGTTTTGGTTCGATAATCTTGCAGTAACCTAGGCAACCCTAATTGGTGCAACTCTTTAGGTTAGCGTTTTACAAAATAAGTGCGGGGCTACCTAATTTATTTGGGTTCCCCAACGACTAGCTATAGTGCAGGTGGGTTGATTGCGGGTATAATCACTCGTATCGCATATCTCGGTGGCAAGACGTTTTTAGACCGAGGTATAAAATATACTATTCAGATTACATATGAATACTAGCCGTTGGGCCTATTTAATACTTATCCTAATATTAGGACCAAACCTGTATTGTTTAACTCAAAGCGTTAATGCAAAACAACAGGGGCTTATTTTTATACGGATCTTGTGCGCAACACCTCACTTATTTCGCTTTATCAAAAAACTAGAATGGAATTGGTGGTTGGACTAATATTTTATTGGGATGGTGGGTTAGCTTGGGCACCTTTTGTCGGTATTTTTATTGCGCGACATTTCACGGTGCCGCACTATTCGATGGAGTTAATTCTGGTGTGTTGGATCGTTCCCACCGTATTTACCCTATTTGGATGACAATATATTGGTAAGTGCAGTGCAAATCAGAATTCTAGTACTCAATCACGGCAATGAAATGCCGGGACGTTAGCAGTGAAATACCCCGGTGGCGTTATTTTTATTCTTGCCAGCAATTTCCTTGGTCAAGCTTATATCACGCTAATCGCCGTATTGATGATAGTCGTGTTTTTTCGTCACCTCATGTGCTCAGGTGCGATGGTAATTGATATTTGTGTAGTCCATGGCAACAACAACACACCTTTATAGGCAGCGTGTATATTGGAACGCTGGTGTGGGTGTTATTGCATACAGTATTGCTAGCTCTCATGAGTATTAGTGCATTGCAAACCATGACGATAGCGAAGTTGCGTTACCCTTTTGGACGTGGTGCTAATTAATCGCTAATGTTCGCTTAAATAAAAGCGCTGAGAGTCGACGAGGCTTTTAAGCAAGATAGTCAGCAGTACAGACGCCTATTAATTTGCAGGGCAACAGGTAATGCAGCAATTGGCGAGAGCCGTTTTGAAAGGTATACGTTGATTTCCCAAGTAAAAAGCGAGTGAACCCAATTTATAACTGAAATTGGGTTTAAGTTCTTTCTTACAGTAAAAGAAAGAATTAAAAGAATTAGATATAGAAGCTGAAGTAGAGCACACAAGAGCGGGAATTACCATTTCCTGTGAAGCAAGGTGAAGATAAGGTTTCAGTTATGCAATCACCTAAAAATTGCAACGCACAGCCGATTTTGCAAATGATAGCGACACAGCTGAAATATGAAGTCTATTATCGTGCAGAACAGTGCATCTTGGTGAAGGCGGCCCAGATTATTGTGTAATGGGTTTGGTCAAAAACGGCTTTACATCAACGATGTTGTTTGAACCAATAATCACCAAACACTTGTATTTTCTGGCATCTGAATGCGATAAGGAGAGTTTAAACGGCAAAATGATGAAAAAAGATGAAGAATTACTGGTAGCGTATAGCAAAATCATTCGCGCTATCGATATGCACGGTCACGTCAGTTTAAAGTAAAGAATAGGGAATTAACTGGTCGCGCACTAATGATATTGCAAGGTGGGTAACACGCTGGTGTATGGTGCGAGAAATAGCTGAAGACATCAAAAACCTTAGTCTGCAACCGTGACTAATATTCTTTGATCGTATGGAAGCGAGGAAAATCGTTGAAAAGAATCAGAAGCACGACTGCCAAAAGAAAGGTTGGCGTATTTTTTAACACCAGAGGGTGAACAGCATTTCAACCGCGGCCCACTGCCTTACAAGAGCACTTTACAATCGCTTTAAAGCGATGGAGGAATGGGAAGAAAGCCAAATGGTAGACACTTTGCGCGTTTGCTTTAATGAATGGTGGCGCAACATGTCGACGCATCCCATACTAGAAGTTGGTATATTATTGTGTGAATG
>Ga0163217_1071545_pt1 | contig 12959 bp, 7 predicted proteins | sample SynspAceP_FD_185933 | JGI IMG/M metagenome (GOLD analysis project Ga0163217, IMG submission 185933) | Saline lake microbial communities from Ace Lake in Antarctica - Synechococcus sp. Ace-P (PacBio error correction) | ecosystem: Environmental > Aquatic > Non-marine Saline and Alkaline > Saline ...
AAGAGAGAGATTACCAATTTCCCCAATTTGAACCATTTGCAACCGACAAAACTAATACATTCAAATCTTTTTTTAAAATACCTCCCTCATTTTTTTATTTTAAAAATTAGTTTTTTTTTAAAACAAAAAAAATTAAATCAAAAAATAATAAGCCAACTGAAAAAGGAAACTTCAAAGTGGCTTTTTTTTTATTTTGTTTTTTAAAAAAAATTAAATATTGGACCTAGTCTAATGCAAAAAATTTAACCAACATACTACAATCACCTACTGCTTTTGCAACAACCATAAAATTGGGGTATCCTTCAATCTACAATCAAAATTTTTAGGGTGATTGGTTATCATATGGTTTTTTCTTTCCTTTTTGGTTGAACAACCTACGAAGAAAAAACAACTAGGTAATTTTTTTTGAGAATTAATAAGCAAAATCCTCAATTTGCCCATTTGCATCGGAGGTTTTCAACAACTTTCTTTTAAAATAAGTCCCAATTCAAAGTTCCATTCTCCCAGAATAAATCCTAACTACACTACTGGTTAGTTTCCAGGTCATGAACACCTTGACGGGAAACAATCCTTCTTCAACGGTCATAGTCGCCCCGTTTGAAACAGCAAAACATTTTCCCTTCTAAAAAACCCTTTGCTAAACGTGCTACCTCCACTGTTAAATAGTTCAAAAGTAAGCTTCTTTTCATATAACAGCATATCACCCTCTAATTAAATAACAGCATCTTTAATCACGTTTAAAGGCTCCCTTTAACCCTCAAATGAGCCTACCGTTACCGTACCAAATTAAAAAAGGATTTAACCCGTCGACTGATGACTGTTTGGAAAGTGCCGTTAAACAAATAAGATCCGGCTACAATGGCATCAAAATTCGATTTATGTGGGTGTGAAGCATGCCCCGCCTATTCCTCGAATAGCGATTTTAAAACTTTGCCCCTCCAGCCCATAGCTGCTCCGCTTCGATAAGGCGACGATACCAACTGGTAATCCAAGGCCCATCACCTGAAATCCCAATAATATGATCTACATCAATTCAAAACACCAGAACTCCCAAATCAATATATGTTAGCACCACCAAGGAGGGACTTCTTCACATGTTGGTGAACAATTTTATCGTCCCTGAATTTGTCTTTTAAATTCAATTCAAAGCACTCCGCTAATACCATAAGATAAGCTTGTGTGGGGCACAATGTCCACATCAATGCATCACAACCTTTATTTTTTTGAATGCAAACGGTAGACCCGTTTTCCTTTCTTCAACGTAAAGCAATCAAATCACTCTCAAGTAAAGTCCTCTCCACATTCCTCCAGTGATGGGTTATCAACAACTCCATTTCCACCTACATTCGTTTCTAAGTGCTGCTTTAAATCTTGGTAGAAAAGCTGCTATGTAAAGCGCTGTTTCTTCGTTCCTTGGTAAGATAATTCTGGATATGCATGTAAATATCTACGAATTTCAATTCTTTCATCTCTTCGTGCCTAGCGTAAGCCATTAATTTATCTCTCATCTAAATTCCCCTCCCAATTAAATTCAGCTTTAACCTATCTTTCTCCCTTTTTATTTACTATAGCCTTTTTTGGGGGGCTAGGACAAACCGGTCTCAGCCTTTTCATATATCCGATTTTCAATCTAGATAACGTGCTCCAAAAAGCAGACACCATGTCCGCTTACACAAATAATACTTTGAATGTCTGTGACGATCCTTTGCGCTTTTCGTGAAGTGATCGGGTCTAAACGCTTTATGTTCCACTTTTATTTTTTATCAGTTGATACCAAGAAATGCAATAAAAAGCACCTGCGGCTACTGGCGGACCCAATACACCTCAACATTGGGTCCCATCGCAATGCATCAATAAAAAGTTTGCAGGATTAGCTTTTACTCCTTCTTTTGAACAACATCGTGCGGCCATAAGGCCACTGCTGAATACTCCTGCTTGCAACCAAATCATTGGATTAACTTTACCCTTTGTCAATTTTACACATTAGCTTGCCCAATCAACACTCCCCCCTGCAGTCCCAATTGCAAAAGCAAGCAAGTCCCTAAATAAATATTTTTAAGCTGTTTGAAACGGAATTAAGAAATAAACTCTGCTTCAGCCTTTTGCTCCCAACCGTAATCCCTAAAAATTACAGTATGATGTACATCCAAAGAATTTTGAAGCATATCAGTAATATTAGGGACTCTCCCACTTTCTTTAATTAGATTCCCCAACATTAAACATACCAATCAAGGAGCTGATGAAGGCAAAATAGTAAGATAACAAAAATAAGTAACAACTACGGAAAAACAATTTTTTCTTTTTGTGATAACTGTCTTAACTGCCTCCATTTATCTCTCGTTTCTTTTTTAAGTCGTTAGAACTTAAAATTGGTGGCTGAATAATTGGAACAAGTGCCATGTAAGAAAAAGCCGCTAAGCAATACTTGAAAGTAAATGTTGGAGCCAAATTGGCTTGTTTAAAAAAAATAGCTGTTGGTCCATCTGCTCCCCCAAAAATTCCTAACAGACTCCGCTTCTGGACCTGTCATCCCCATAGCTAATGCTCCAAAAAAAGCAATAAATATTCCAATACTGAGCCGCAACCTCAAGCAATAAAGTCTTTGGATTCCGGCAAATCAAATGGTCCAAAAATCGGTTGCTGCCCCTAAAACAAAGAAGAATTAACGGTGGATAGATACCAAAAGATTGGTTCCTTGAATACAAATTAATACAATAACCCACCATTGTTGCATCATAGGTTGTGCCATCCAATCCTCCTATTGTAAATTTACTAATAACATCCAAAAACAATCGGAAATCAAATAAATAGGGCTCATACCGCTTTTTTTATAGCTAAAATATAGAAATGTACAAGCAATTTTCCCAATTCATAATAGCCTGTTTATATGCATAAGTTAAGCAAAATCCTGATTTATCAGTATTTCTTTTATTGCTTCAATCATAATAATAGCTCCTCATCTGACATTATACGTCCTGACTAAACTAGCACCTGCCTCGACTGCGGTACTTTTGAACCATAACTTCTTGTACTGTCCCATCTTCCGGTGCTACAATTTTTCATTTTCCATCTCTTGCTTCTAGAACACATTAAACTGCCCAGCCTTTTATAGTCTCCCCAACTGAACAAAGCCACATGAATAATCGTCCTGGCACGGTGCTTTAACCGTCAATCAAATTTGAAACTGCAGAATGCAACTCTTTCTTGTTGACATAAACTCATTTTTGGGAGTAATTTCTTCATCTTTAACTTTTTATTATGTTTTAACACTGCGCTTCATCAACTTCTGCTACTGAAACTTGGTAAACTTTAATTATTTACTGTAATTTCATAAGTTTTATCCTACTAAGCTCCTTAATCTATTCGTTTATGGAGGGTTACTTGATAATATTTATCTTGCTGATCTTCCATTTGCTAAAACTAAAAGCTGTCAAAGCTGCTAACTGTTTTTGTTCTCATCTTCTTCTATAAGGATCTTTTTTATTGAAGAACGACTTTTTCTTTATTTATAGAGTTTTTCTTCCTTAAAAAATATATTAAATGAAATTAAAATCAGCTTGCCATCCAAAAAGTACGAGAAAGACCATCCACAATAGATGTAATGGATATATTGGATGCCTTCTAAATAAACTAATACTATGTCCTCTTAGCCCTCCTTAACATGATAGCGTTAATTTTAATAACTTCCTTGGTTTGGTAATTGTTTAGGTTTGATACTTGTCCTTTAAAAATTTTTCGCCTAATTGAGGAAACATCAGCATAAATTAAAATCCTCATCCGGTCTTACGATATGGCTTTATTTCATTTTTTTTGCCTTTTCAAACTCAGGTTCCCAAATAATCTGCTTGAGCCTTCCTGTAATGACCTTTTTTTCCGTCCGCCATTATTTTTTGTTTTCATTGATTCACTATAGGCGCTGGTGAGTCACCATACAGGCCCAACATAAGTCTTTAATCTGCATTTGGAATCATTTAATTAACGTTTCGCCAGATAAGACGTTAAACACCGCCTGTGTCCCCCCCAATATTTGGCTCAATTGGTGTCACAAGCCGGAGGGAAACCTAGTTCTGTCTCGCACTTTTAGTAACTCACGCAAAACTTTCTTCATACCGCCTTGTGCTTTGCTTGTTTTGAATTGTGAGTAAAAAGATAGATTAACATACACCGCCTGGGACTTGATAAAACTTTAAAGCCTTTGGATCAAGCGTCATCCAATCTAGGATCTAAAAATCATTTCTTTTAAATAATGGTCTTTGAGTTGGTATTAAAATAATTCGGCAATTTCTGTCTAAGATTTTCTTTTTTTAAAATGGGTATCGTAACCTAAAATTCTGTTAAACAATACTTAAAGATGTCCGTGGCTGGCTTGACTGGTTCCTCCTGAAAAAGGGGAAATTGCGGTATCAATATATCCCTGCTCCTTACTTGAACAGCTGTTAAGTCAAAGTCATTTCTGATATACCACTTGTTGCGTGTGTATGCACTTCTATAGGCAAAGAAGTTACCTCTTAAGACTGGAATCCCATTCCTTTTCACCACATAAAGGTGTCCAAAAATCGACCGGGCCCATATCTTAAATGCAACGAATCTGCTCCTAATTCGTCCAACCTTTTTAGTTAGTTTCTTTTATAATAATTAATTGGAATGAACTGGACTAATCGTATACGCAAATTGGTTAACTGCACCATGTCCCCTCCATATTTTTTGATAGATTTCACGCACCGCTTCCATATTTCTACATATCATTTAAAAGCAATCAAAAACTCGAATTATATCTATCCCATTCTCAAATTGTCTTCTCAATAAACTTATCTACAATATCACTGCAATAATACGATAACCCCAAAAGATTTTGAAACCACGCATAGCATCTGCAGCGTGTATGTGTCCATTCTTTCTTGATTTCCTCTCAAACGTTCCAAGGGTCTTCATTTAAAAAACGGTAATCGTGCATCAAATGTTGCCCCTCCCCAAACAATTCAACAGCGGTGGGTAACCTACAAGCATCCATTTTTCTAAATATGCAACATTTCCTCTGTTCTCATACGTGTAGCCATCAGCTCTGATGAGCATCTCTTAAAACCGTTTCTTGTAAAACGTAACTTCTTTTATCTTATTCAACTTCTCACATCCTATCCTAGACAGTTACTTAATGTCTTTAAAATTCACTGGTTAGAATGAAAAAATAAGGCAATATCCATAATAATAAAACCTTGCGCTCCCAGCCCACCTTTCTGCTCATTTTTATATCAGACGCTGATTTTAACCACATGCATCAGAACAGCTTACACCACTGGAAACATACTTTTGTTAATTTATTTTAACATAAGATAGGATAATCATAACCTATCATCCTAACTCAATTCAATTTATTTCTTTTAAAATTGAATTGGAACTCTTATTAAAGGACACTTTAATCTCTACAAAAAAAAAAAAAAGAAAAATAAACACAGAGAAAGATAAAAAAAAAACAAAATACTCGGCGCCTTACTAAATTTTTTTTTTTTCTAGTTTAAATGGAGGAAAAAATATGAGTCGAATTATTGGGTTAGGAAGATATTGCTCAAGGTTATTCCTTTCTTAGTGAAAAGAGGAATTGAACTGTCCCTTTGTACACGCAATCAGGAGAAAATAGAGCGACTTGCAAAAAATCGCCGCGCGCTTCAGAAATATGTACAAAACAGTTGAGGAACTAATTGGATCTAAAGATGAAAATGCGTTTTAATTTGCACCTCCTTCTGCCTACTTCATTTTTGACTAAACTAAAAATTATTAGAGAATGGTATAACCCTGTTCTATATCGATAAACCCAATTGCAGATGAATTTGAAAAGAAACAAAAACAAGATCGTTCACATTACCATAAGAAAAAAAGAATTGAATTGCGATGGTTGGGTTCAATAGAAAATTGGCTCCAAATGGTTGCGGTTTTAAAAAATGAAGGAAAAGCTGATATGGTTGTAATACAAAAAAACAGGTATATTCTTCCTGGTGATAAAAGAGACTTATTTGTACAAGACTTATTCATGTCCCGTGGATACATTGCGTTTCCTAATGGATACAGAAGTAGTTGAATCTAAACCGTCCAATACCTAGAAAACAGGACGCTTACTTTATAACGTCATTATTTCAATTAAATTGGAAAAAGAATGCACAGCATTGGTAATTTCATGAATCGAAATTAAACGGCATAACACGAAGACGGTTATCGAATCACATGACTGCTGGAAAACAAGTAGTTACTTAACGATCTTGTTAAAACGACTCAGTTTTCAAAATGAAATACTAAAACTTCATCGATTTCAATAGTTGGGAACCAACTTTGGTAAAACGAGGGATTTTATCAAATATAGACCATTTTTATTGAATGTTGTGGTTGACATAAACAACCTAATCCCATCTATTTCTGATTCTCCTTATTACCCACGAGATTTGCGAAGAAAATCTCATGAGAGATTACAGACATTCAAGAATCTCTTATTGTTGATGATAAAAGCCCTAAAAAAAAGACCTTTTTTAGACTTTTATTTTTAATTACTTAGTCATTCCAATCTCTTGGAACTCCCATAACCGTCCATCCTACCTCACCTTCCCATTTGAATTTATTTCGCTTAAACTGTTCTTTTACTAACTCTAATCCGTGCTTAAGTAAAGCTTTTTGCTTTATATTCTTGGCTACTAGAAATAATGTTATTTAATTCCTAATAATAGCCATTCTCGTTATCCATGATTAACCTCCTAATTCATATCTCTATTAAAAGTTTTTAAATCATCGATTGTTTCTCTATTCTCTTCCTATCATTTCAATTACATATTGTAATTTTCTTCGTTTTTCTATCCCTAAAGAAGTTACATTCCGTTTTTTCTAGTTGATTTAATAGCCAATTTATCGCGGGAAAATAACTTAGTTCAGTACATAGTGGTCAAAAATAGTTGATAGTCCAATCAGTAGAGTCATCTTTTCTTCTTCAGTCCATATAAACAAACTGTGAACAGCAAATATTTTTAAGAAACTTCACCCGGTTTTTAAGAGCCATTTGCCCTTGAAAAAAAGGTTTTGTCAATTTCGTCATACTGTATAATTTCTTTTTCCACCAGCTTGGTAATCTGTTTTTGCAGCCCTATTAATAAAACGAAGTGCAAATTCCCTTTGTTTTGTAAGTTGATTGCCTTTTTACCGTATGCAAATCATCTGTTAATACTTTCATCTTGCCATTGTTTTAAGCATGCTGGCGAACATACCAAGTAAAGTGGAAATTGAAAAAATAATTCGATCAATGTGCAGCTAATAATTTTTGTTTCATTAGCAACATTCAATAGGGTAATTCGAATAAGATTCCCTCTAAATGATGAATCGTTACATCTTGATCATAGGACTTGAAATGAAGTAAATATTTTGGCTACTTGATTCTTTCAATTTCAAGGATGAAGAAATAATAATTAATGTTTCACTTATTTATTCTCCTTTTCACGCTCGTAATTTTCTTCCAATTTAGTAACTTATACTAGAAATAAACCCACTCTGCTATTATAAAATAAACGGAATAAGAAAAGAAACGGAAAATGGGTCCTCTATCTTTGTTTCTCTCTCATTTATCCTACTATCTTAAGTATTCCAAACATATTTTTTTTTAAAGACAGAAATCATTGGCAATTTCCGGATAGGCACTTAAATTCTATTTCCAAAAACAAAACCATTTTAGCTCCTTTTAAGTATCTAGCAACTAGATTGTATTGATTTAATTCCACGAACAATTTTTGGTGGTTTTTTTTATTTCCATGACAAACTAGTTGCAATGAACACGCCCGGCTGGATAGCTCACTGTCACCTGGCTTTACGACTCACACCATTAACTCTCATTACTTTCATATCTACTATTAATAAAACTATGGAAAGTAGGGTCTCTCTCCATCTGTGGAGCTATAAGGCGAATTCAACAAAAGTCTTATAATATCGATCTCCCAATATAGCTGAACCGAATTTTTGATTCTCAACTCGTCTCATTTCGAACTTTGTCAATAAAATTGGCGTAGTTCCTTTAACAGGGGCTTTCCAATTACAATTCTTTCAGAAAGACAATAAAACGTCCTAATGATTCTCCATTTTTTTGATACGTCCGAATTAAATTTCTGAACTCAGGTCCCCTTTTTTTCTTTCATAAAATGTCAACCTTCTCTTCAACAATCCTTCGCTGTTTCTATTAATTATTTCTTACTCATTCAGCAATGGTATTTTCTAATTTTGTCTATAATTGAAGGATCATAACCTGGATAATAGTCTAAAAGATGGATAATGATTTTTTCCCGCGAAATGTTACCACCCCGCTCATTTCAATAAGCTGATGTTCCTTCTTTACTAATAGTTTTTTATTTTAAATTCTAAGCACGGGCGTTCTTGAATCTTCGCATCATGTCCCAGCATAGGAACGAAAATTCCTGTAACCTTTTCCCCTAATATATTCGTCTCAAAAAAAGTACGGCCCATAAATCTTCTACGTTTCGATAAAAATAAACCAATAAATTTTTGTTCATTTTTCACCTAAACAGAAATGATTATCGTTCTTTACGATTACCGTAATGAATAGCATCCAAATCACTTTTTCAAATACTCTCCAAATTTTTTCTTCAATATAGCTGTTAGCAAAGCTAACAAACGTTTTTGCTGATCCATCAATTCTGACTCCTCTCAAATAAACAAACGTTTATTTATTCTATTATACAAATTAAATCGGTTTACAAGTTGGCATTTTCTTTTTCCTAAAAATAAAGCTACTATAAAAATATACCAAAGTTTTTATCAACTTATTACCGTAACATTAAAGCGGGCAATCTCTCATCTTCTAATCGTTGTAATTTGTCGTTGCTTGGAAAAACGGTTACAAATAAAAGAGGAACTGCACATGAATAAACTATTAGGAGGACATTTTTAATGAAAAAAATTATTAATAATCCTCATCTAATCTTAGATAAGATTGCTCGCCGGATTGTCATTTACTTATGATGATTTAGTAGAGCGTATCTTCTTGCAATTGTTATTCATCGAAAAAAAACTGCTCATAACAAGAAAGTAGCATTAATTAGTGTGGTGGCAGTGGTCATGAACTTCCATGCTGTTTTTTCATGAAGAGTTTGACAAGGTATGCTTTCTGCTGCTGTCTGTGGAGAGTTTTCACGTCTCCTACTCCAGACCAGATCTTAGAAGGAATCAAGGCTAGTGATGAAGGTAAGGGTGTTTTTCTTATCATTTTTCTGGAGACATTATGTTTGATATGGCAAAAAGATTTGGGCCTGAAATGGAAGACACTGACGTTGAATTTGGTGTTGTAGAATGATGATATCGCTGTGAATAGTACCTATCACTGGAGAGAATTGCGGAACTGTTTTTGTTCATAATATTAGGTGCTGCAGCGATGAGAGGTTAACATTTAGGAGATTAAAGTCTGCTGATCAAATTATTTCCAAATAATTAAATCTCTTGGTTTGGCTTTCGCTTGTTAGTTGGTAAGCCTGGATTTGAATTACTGAAGATGAAATTGAATTTGGTGTTGGCATCATGCGAGCCCGGTTTACCGTAGAGAAAAAAATTAAACCTTCTAAAGAGTTGGCCAAAAAGAAATTGTTGAATTAAAGACGAGCTACAATGGAAAAAGGAGAAAAATACGCTGGTATTTAGTTAATGTATGGGTTGGAACACCTTTAATGGAACAATTTTATCTTTAATGGAATGATGTAAAAGTTTTATGACTAACGAGTATCGTGTTGGCCTTTAAAAAAAGTAGGCGACTTAATGACCTCAAATTGACATGCAAGGCCCTCTCCTTAACCCTTAGTCAGTTTAGCGGATGATAAATGGCTTGACTATCTAAAATGCTCCTGTAAAAACTATTTCTTGGTGAGAAAGGATGGATAAAATAGGTAATCTGTAGAAAATACAAAAAAATGGCTGTCTCTTTTAACGCTCCAATTAATTGAAAATAAAACTATTTTAAGTGAATTAGATACGGTCATTGGTGATGGAGATCATGGCAATAATTGGCTGTGGGCCCTTGGGAAATGGAAGGTATTTGACTCTAAAAGTTCCAGAAGGAATGTACCCTCTTATTGAGAAATTAATTGGAAATGACTTTAAGTCAGTAAAGTCGGCGGAGCTTTCTGGACCAATTATATGGATCTGCTTTCATCAGTATGGCGGAAGCCTTAGTCAAGAAAGCCTTAAGATTTAACAAGCTCTCTTAAGAAAGCAGATTGGATGGTATTCAAAAAGAGGAAAAGCAACAGCCGGTGAAAAAACAATGGTAACAGATGAATGGCTTCCTGTTTTGAAAGCTGTCAAAGAAAAAAAATTATCCTAATAGATTAAATTGAAGGAAAAGTGTCGAAAAAACAAAAATATGAAAAAGCTACTAAGGACGTGCATCTTAACTTTGGGAGATCGTTTCAATAGGTCATATTGTCCAGGTGCTATGTCTATATTATCTATTCCAAACCATGATTGAGGCAGGTGTTATAGTGAGTAAAGAATATGGAATTTTATTAAATTTCACACGTAAGAAGGACTGGCAAAATGGCGGTTGCAAAAACATTATTAAATGGAAGTTGAGGAAAAGTTACGATAAACAGCGGTGGAAACTTTCAGAAGGAACTGGTTGGAACTAGCTTTGGAAAAATCCAAGAAACCTTAGAATCATTTGAAGAAGATAAAATTTAGCTTTTAATGATTTAGGGGAGCGCGAATGAAATTTAGAATTAGCCATTGAAAATTGTCTGACAAAAAAGGTTACATTTTACGATATAGCTTTTGTAGGAGGGAGCTTTATACTGCAAGCTGCCTTATTACAAGCAAAGCTTCCAGTTGAAAGCCATTGAAGAACGCAACTATGCCCTTAAAATAAAAATGGAAATGGGTCATTTGTTAATCTATTTTTAAATTTACTTTTTTTTATGAAAAATTTTAATCACAAACAAGCTGATTTCGAAATTACTTGATTAAGAAAACCCTCTAATCTGACGATTTAGAGGGTTTTATAATGAAGACCTTTTTGTCCGCTTTAGCTTAAATGGAATTAAAAGTACAATGTGCTGCAATCTCCTCCAAGTAATCGGTCAACAATAGGAAACCATGAATACTGCCATCAGAATGTCCCCTTTATTTTTAATTTGGTAGTAATGATGAGCTTATTCTTGGTCCTAAAATCACGTGCAGGAATTATATCCGCATACCTGTTAGAACCACCTAGTGATATCCAAATAGAACAATAAATAACCCTACAATAACAATAGGATCTAATCCGTCCTGTGAAATCTCCTCTTGTAAAGCCCAATAATGAAAAAACCCAAAACCAGCCGTTCCTAAAGCTCACTAAAAAAATATTTCCAAACAGAAAATTTCTAATAGCCGTCCCTGTTGAAAAAAATCCCTTAAAATTTTAGCTGGAATCTTTTGTTTCTCAAAGTGAGGGTAATAATTTTAACCAAACCAAATGTAGCTCCAACAATTCCTCCAGCGATTTGAGCAACACTATAAGGAACCACTAATATCCAACTAAATTTTCCTGCTACGGCCATCGCCACTGGGATACTGAGGATTTAGATGAGCTAAACTTAAAAAATCTCGATGCATAAATACCCAAGTTACTGCAGCTCCCCAAACCCAGAGCAATCGTTATCCATCCACTATCTTCACTCTTTGATTTGCGTAAGTAAAATAGCAAGCTACGACACCATCACCCATTAAACTAAAACGCAATGTCCCAATAAATTCTCCGACATTTGCGACCATACTAGGATGTGTCCATTTATTCCGCAAACCCCTTTTTTCACTAATTTTTAAGTAATCTGAAATGCTAAAATCGTAGTGCCCGGATTCAAGTCATTCTCTCTCAATAATTAGCAATTTAATTTGGTCATCTTTAAATTTCCTCTATTCACCACACTGGTTTTACTGAAAATAACAGTTCTCTTTATTTTTCACTTGAAATTTTTAAATGCATCACTCAATTAATTGATTTCTTTTAGTGGTTTTGTGTTTAAAAAACTCTAGTAGCTTGCAACGGCATCTTTCCAGCCTCATACAGGTTTTGCACGTAAAGTCTTTCTTCATTTCTGGTTCAAATACAAACCGTTACTCCTCCAATATTTCTTAATTTCTTCTTGGGTCTTTCAAATCCCAGTAGCTAAAAAAACCAAAGAAATAGGGTAAGCCGCACCCAAAGCAGTCGTTTCAATTTATCTTTTCGAGCGTTCTATTGTTGTGCCCAGAATATCTGCTTTGGAATTGCCAAATTAAAAAGTCATTCATATAGCTGCTCCACATCTACTACTCTTCGCAATAGTCTTTTGTTTCAATGCCAGAGTCTTTTGTTCATCCGTTTCGATAAACAATCACGGGTTTGGTAGGCTAATGATTCTACGTCGCTCTAATCATATTGCTTCTTTTTGTTGTCCCCTCGTGGTAACTCCCAAAGAATGACACGAAGCATGCTGACCCAATAAAGGAGCACCAAGCCCAACAAAATGCTTGGGTAGCCATGTAAACATACCAAGAATGAGTCGACAACACGTTTAGCGTATTTTTCAGATTCAGGTGATTCTCTAAACAAAACCTAAGTCCCATCACGCAACCATTGAATAGCTGAAACCCCTGCAATCGAAAAATACTTCCCTTTCCAGAAGCAGTAGGTAATCTCCCGTTAAATACCATAACCAATAGTAGTTAACAGTCCATTTTCAAGTTTTATTGGTTTTTCTTTCCAAAGTGTTCAATCATAATAAAAGCACGCCGTCCGGTAAGTTTTTTAACCATTCTTTTTCATATCCTGTTTGACAATGCTGGCTGTTTTGATCCCAGCGATACCTGCATAGGACTCAGCACCATAGAAAATGATAAGCTACTGTTGTCCCATATATTTCCTGAAGATGATTAACTTCCAGGAGCCATTTCTTTGGAATATCCAATAATGC
>Ga0163217_1087505_pt1 | contig 12959 bp, 14 predicted proteins | sample SynspAceP_FD_185933 | JGI IMG/M metagenome (GOLD analysis project Ga0163217, IMG submission 185933) | Saline lake microbial communities from Ace Lake in Antarctica - Synechococcus sp. Ace-P (PacBio error correction) | ecosystem: Environmental > Aquatic > Non-marine Saline and Alkaline > Saline ...
GGGCACCAAAAAAAAGGAAAGGAAAAAGGGATTTCCCCAGAAAAAAAAAAAAAAAAAAAAAATTTTTTTTAAAAAGGGCCCCCAATTCGGGGATTGGACCCCGGTTTGGTTTCCATGGGGTTTTTTTTTCCACTTTTTTGGACCCAAAATAGCCCGGTGGAAAAGTTGTTTTTTTTTGGGGATGGAATATCCTGACAATCGAGACTCCCTATTCGACACCCTATAAAAGGTCTGACCGACCACGGCTAACCCATTTGAATTTAGAGAAACATTTCCGTTCCCGCGAATTGGACGAGCAATTTTCAGACAAATACTGTGGAAGCGACCGAAGTTTCCTTCGCGTCTCAATGCCGGCGACGGAAGTCCGGGGATTTACGCGCTTTGCAAGAATTCTCGAAGGTAAATATCAGGTGGTTGGCAAACAAAGAATTGTTCTCCGAGCAAAGGCTTCGATTAACTTCGGACGAATGAAATCGGAGAAGCGGGAAAACGAAAGGGGGTTCCGTGAGGACGTGATCTCATACGTAAGAAGGATAATCCAAATCGCAGAAAAAGTCACGAGCTCTCGGGACCTTGCGAGAAGATGGGTATGAACAGGCTGTTGGCCCTAACCATGTACCGGCATAACAACTTTTGGTATGGCACAAGACTATCGATTGCGTGACGACCGTTTGCCGCCTTCATGGATGAAATCTCATGCTCGAATCACGGCGATAACGGCTTTTCAACGAAGAACCGAACGAAACGGAATAGAATCTTAGACGTTTGACAAAGAATTGGTTGGGAATCCACTGAGTAACTTCCACCAATCTTGAGTCGTACTCTAGAACCGAAGATCATTTCATCGTTCGTGCGTTCAAAACCCACGAGACTTCCACGAATTGCCTTAAATGAATTGAATGGTGAAAAGATGCATTCGATATCCGTCCGATCGATGGGTTTCTGACTCGGGAAATCGCAACTTCCCGAGCGGATACGATTCAAAAATCCGGGAATTTGTGAAGATGGTTCGATATTTTGATTCTGCCTGGGCCGACAAAGCACATCGTCACAATTATTTCGGCGTAACCATACGTAGCAGCGTCTCTCTGAGACGCTGGAATTGCTGAGTCTCAAGAGAGACTCGCCCTACGTGAGGTTTCTGCCGAACCTTTTCCGGCCGATGTGGCTTTCCGAGTAAACAGAGCGCTGCGAGTGTCATGGTTCATCCGACCGAAGCGTCGCGCCGACCTACCAGGATCGAAGTTTTTTCCAAAGGAATCGCGGTTAGGGACGGCTGTTGCCAGCGCCCCCCGCACAGATCCGTACTCTGAGCGTTTTAACTCATACCGGCTTCCTCCATTGGGTCAGCGATCCAGCGTCAGTGACGTCCGTTACCTGTCTGCCCCGCCCGATCGCCACTCATCCTGGCGTGATCCGGCTCAATAGTCCGGCGCAAAGACATAGTGGGAGGAGATTCCCTTTGGTGGTTCCCCTTTCCCTCGCTAGACTCCGCTTACCGTGCGGTCCGCCGCTTTTTCGCACCAGGTCGTCGGGTAACTACGAAAACCATCCAGCCATCCCATCCGCGTTGCTAACCAAGCATTAACCCTTGCGGTTTTCTGGTCCCGCTCTGGCGTGGTTGTCATGCACGCATGGCCCCAGAGGCAAATAGGACTTCCCGTTCTCCAGCGCTTGGGAAATTTTCCACGCTGCACAGGTCATCGACTCCGCCAGACCCAGACGCAACCCCCTTGCCGAATAACGCCGTGAACCGTTTTGCCTTCGCCCTTGCCATGACAAGGTCGGCGTTCTGGAAGTAAACTGATTTCGGAGTCTCATAGCTGGCCCTAACGTTTCCCCCTCAACGGACGCTCACAAACGACGTTGTTTACGCAAGTCGCACCTTCCGCCGGAGGCCGAAGTTAGTTGGCTAACCTTTTCGTAAGAAAACTTTCATCTAGATTCCAAACACGGTTTTTATCCCGGCACTGCCATGTCTCCAGTGTCCAATGATCGATGAAAAGATCGTCCCTCGGGTGAACCGAATCCGCCGAGGACCGTCGGCAACCAAATGGGGCGCACCGCTTTTTTGCAGGAAAGAACGCTTTTGGCGACCCCGAGATCTCCCTTGTCGGAGTGGGCACCTCTGCAGAGCTTCGACTTGCGTTTTCTTCCGGCTTGCATTGGTCTACCAGCATCCCTACTCAGGCACCAATCTCGTTGGACACGGGAGTCCATGCCTGGAAAACCTTCGGGCGGCACGCTTCCCCGTCGGATGAACCCATCCTTTTTTTGTCTTATCTTGGCCGTCGTCGCGGGCACTTGCCCGCTCTTGAATCGCTCGCTGTGTGCCTTTTCGATTTCGGCGATCAAGACGACTTCATCTAGCAGAAGCGAAGTTTGTACTTCGGGCCAGATTTTGTTCGGCAATCTGTCCAGTGCTCGGCGGGGTCCGTTCCAATACCATTGCATCTGGCGAGCGAAAACGTCTTCCGCCGCGAGCAATTGAATACGGTTGAGATCAGAAGCAAAGGGAACCGATTCACGTCTCCCCTTTCCGTGAGGCAAGTCATGCGTCGGCGACCGCAATTTCCGAACCTCCCGTTTGGTGAATTTGCAGGCCGTTGAATTTCCCAGACCTCGGTCGGGAAAGTTGGGTGTACAGCTTATAAAACCAACGCATGTATTTCAGATTTGGCCCGCGAAAGTCATGACTAAATCGTTTTCGCAGTTCGAACGCGTGCCCTCTTCTTCTTAGCCGTGACGCAATCTCTCGTGATCGAGGGCGTGAAAGTCAGAGCGTCTTTTTCAGCGTAAATCGCGGAGCGAGGCATGGTGAGTGTGGTCGGTCGTGAATGACAAATCGCTTTCCGCGATTACCAGGTGTTTCGGCGTTCGTGTCCGGGGGTAGAACAGAAGGCCTCTCTTGCTTCGGATCGATCGTCGTCACGTATCGCGTTTCGTCTTCACGGTGCGACTTCATCGAAACGAAATAAGGATCGGGTTTCGCTCGCGCTGATCCGACGCACAGCTCGTTGATCACCCGAGTGCATCGACCGCGGTGGAACATCCCATCGGCAAATTCGTATCGGTGTACGTTGGAATCTCGATGCCACCTGCCGCAACAGCCTGGATCGCACTGCCAATGCACCGACGTGCGGTGATTGTTCATCGTCGTTGATCACAATCAAACGCGTCCAAAGTTCGTTGACAAGAACCATCTTAATGACATCGAACGGAATCGCAGCAATGAATTGAAGATTGTTCCGAGAAACGAAATGTTCGTAATCCAAATGCCAGATCTGCGGCGCTGGTGCTCGGATTCGGAAAGTGTTCGTCACCGGATCGAAGTAACACACCTCCACTTCCCTTCATGACGTTCCTGCGTTACGCAACAGCAGTTCCCCGGTGGATACCTCTTGGGCGATGCAGGTCACGGGCGGATGTGCCAATCTCGGCATAGTCGATCGGATAAGCCAAGGTTGATCGTCGATGGGAAGCTCCCAATCAACAACGCCTCATCCACGCCAGTGTCGCATCGTTACTGCTGGATCGGCCACGAACTCCGCCAACCGACGCTGTAGATATGAATCGTGTGATTTGCAAAACGCTGGCGCTGAACCTCGCATCGTGGAACGACTCGCCCCGAGCTTGGATGCCTTCCACCCGTTTTTCAATCCACACCCACTGGTAGGATCGACAAGTTCATACTCGCGGACAGAACGAGACGCTTCCCCTGTAAATCCCATCTCCATCTGCTGCGTAACCGCTGGGAGAAGTATCGATCCTGCACGGAAGCAATTCATGATTGGCGAACCAAGCCGAACGCGTGATGTCGGTTGTTCGCTTTGGCTGGGTCCGAGAACTTTCGGCCAGGTTGTGTTGATCGATGTCATTGAGGCGAACGGTTAATCACTGACATCGAATAACAGACACCATCGCGCGACCGCCGATCCGGTGGCCCGTGTTTCGTGCGATTGTCAGCCAAACCGATCGGGCGAAACGAACTGCATGTAACTGCTGAAACCTGGGAATGGGCACATGCCCGAGCGCACGAGGGCGGGAGGGATCAACTCAGGTCCGATGGCCGTCAGCGGGTCCAACCGAGTCGAATGTCGTGAACAAATACACGGTCTCCTAAAGTAACGCAAACTCTTGAATGTTCTGAACCTGACGGCCCAAAGTTTTTCATGCCCTTGCCGACAAGACTCCAACACACCCGCCATCATCCTCGAGTACAAAGACAGCCGAAATTCGGGATGCCCGAGTGATGCCGGTAACAGTTCGAGAATCTCAGTGGTCATCGCAACTGCCCGTCAAGCTTCGTCCGCTGAAAACTGATTCAACAGTCGTCCCGGGGACTTGGCCGGTTGCGGCAAAGTCGATGCGACACCGGTTTCGCCCATTCCAATTCGAAACTTGAGAAATGCCGGTCCAGCGTTCCCGTTCTCGAATCGGTTCGACGGGTCCATTGAAAGACGTAAAGACCGTTGCACTGGCGAAAATCTTCCGTGCTCGCGTCGCCATCACGCCCGAGACCGCCGACAACCCCCGGTTCACTCGAGGTCATGTTCGATGGAGGCCTACGATCGTGATCCGTCGTCACGTCGTCGGTGGCCACGAAAGGAATATCTTCGGGCATCAACAAGGGCCCGCCCGCACGAGTGCGCCACACCAATCAAAGCTCTCGTACACCGGGCAGGGTGGTTTTCCTCCATGATGGAGGCAAAGTCCTGATGGATCCGTTGGGCGATATTCCGCTTCGCTCTCGAACAAGCAACGTCTTCCTTCGTTAACATGTCGAAATCAATTCAGGCAAGCACGGTAATCTGATTGGAGACAAGAACACTTGATTGTCCGATCCGCCGTGAATCCCATAAATCGCCGTCAAACTTGGTTCCGAGACCATCTCGGGCGAGGTTCGGTCGTCACATCGAAGCAACGGTGACCCACGTGCTCGATGCTGGGGTGGTCCGGGTAGAAAGGATTGAGACCGTCGCTCGAATCGGCAAAACTGTCGCGTGGGTAAGTCCCAAGTCGGGTAATCGAAATCTCGCGTGTTTTCGGAATCACGGTCAACCCGATCTCCGCTCAGATCACATGCCCGACGGGGTTGCCCCCGTGATCTCCGTGCGTGAAACGATTCGCAGGTCATCGGCGGCAACGCGTTGACGACGTGAGTTCACTGCCACGGCGCGTGGTAAATGAAAAACCCGTCTGTTTCCCGATTGTCATGTTCACAACTCCGCGACTTGGAACATTCGTTTCAGAGAAAACTGTGGCGAATCGCGGTTCCAGGGAAACTGGCTGCCCTCTCGAAAAATAGCGGTACTCCCGTCTGGAAGATGGAGTGGGTAGTCCTGAGCCCGCAAACTGATACATGATATTGTTTGGATCGCCTGTTTCGAGAATGAAATCGCGGAACTCGAGTGTCGAGTCAATCGCTGCCAACGGCGGTTGGCCGTATCGGACACCGCAACGATGACAAGCGCTTGCGATCGACCGTCCGATGGGTAGACAAACGAGTCTCGCCTGTGAAACCGGTGGCGGGCGTGTATACGATCGAGCGGCGGTCCTCTGAAATCTTGACCTGAGCAACCTGCGGATGACGCACGTGACCTCTGTGATCAGGCCCGCACCGTGTAGCGGCACCACACTGAAATGTCGTTGGCGAGCAACGTTTCAATCGGTTTTCTTGAACTCACCGGCCGAGACACTCACGGCGATCCATCGGAGGCGCGGGCGACCCATCACATTAACGTGATCGTTTGAGTATGAAAGTCGTCGACACGATAATTGGACCGTGTCCTCGGCCAACGAAGTCAGTCCGGTGGGACGTAGCTGATTCCTGCCGTCGGCTGTCAACCGTGACGACGCCACCGTGCTCCGAGAAACTGCCCGCACTCAGTGCCCGTTCGACCTGAATAGGGGCCGAAAAGTCTGTTGGGGTAAAAGACGTGGAAATCATTGCCAGCACATCCGAGCACGGCCACACCATTTTGGTCAGCGTGACAGAAATCAGGTCCGCAATCTTGGGATCGTGCTGGGGTCAACCGTTTGCGTGAAAGCGAGCGTCGACCGTATAGGTAAACGATTTTCCCAAACGCACCCGGCACTGATACCGAATCGTATTGCCCGCCACGCCGATCGTTGCGATCCCTGCATCGGATGGCAAGGATATCGCTCGTGATGATGGCCGCACCAGGTAGGAGGAACCCGAAATGATCGTTCTCTAGACTCGTAATTCCCTTGGAACGTCGCATCGAATTGAATAATGATCCTCAGCAACCCGAGACCGAACGCGACAGCGACGGGTGGCTGAGTAAAGTCATTGACGGTGTAGCGGAATGAATCGGAGTGATATCCATCAATCTCCAAGTCATCGGGCGGTGTGTAGGAAACCTCGTCCATTGCGATCGACTTCGAACCGTTGCCCGCCCAGCACGGATCGTCACGAGGTGATCGCATGATGGTGCCCTCGTCTCAGAACGGAAAGTCGTTTTGCAAAACGTCCAGTGATGTGAGTTGAATTCATGGTAACGGTGAAGCGATCATCACGCACGGGCTGGGTGACGTTGACGCTCACGTCGCGGGGAATAGTTTTCATCGGCCACGTAACTCGAATCGCTTCTGTACCGACAAACCCGGTTCGCCGGGGTGTAAAGAACTGACTTGCCATTGGAGCGATTCGACCGTGCCGCTTGATCTCCTTGAGTAACGCCATCCACTCGCTGGGACAAGACGGAATTCGTTTCACGGGTCAACGCAGACCAGTAATCATCATTCCAAGCAAGACCATCGATAAGGTATGCGTGCCGTCCATCGACATCCGCGGCCGACGACGAAATCGTCACGACAGGCCCCGTTGAACAAGAACTCGCACGCGATTGTTCCACCGACCAATAGCCACCGACGTAGCGGAAATAGCGGCGCCCGAACTGGGTCCGTCGGCGGGCGTGAACAAGAGCGAACGACCAATACCGCAGAAATGCGTCACTTCCATCGCCAGCGTGATCGAGCCACATGCGTGATTTGGGCAGCTCGCGGGATCGTCGCCCCATTGCCGTTTCCGAAAACAACGCCTTCAATAGAGTGAGACTTCGTAATGAAAATCATTTGCCAAGACCCGGCAATTCGGTCGATCCCGCTATTTTGGAAAGGACGCTCAAAAAACGTCGCGGCCAATGGGTTGCTGAACGTTGATGCGTTACCGCTAGCGTGGAAAAGATCGTCAACGATGTACGTGAATGAATCCTACTCCGCCAAATTGTTATCCGTGCCGATAGACTACGGACTGTCCATCGGCCCCGAAATCTCAATCTCGGATCCACGTCCGGTTTTTCCCACTGACGAGCGTGAATTTTCGTTGCCGCCCAGGGTAATCATCAGGCCAAGCTCGCTTGGGAGATCAAGTCGAACTGGTATTCGTCCTTGGAACTGATCAAGTCGAAGACGTCCACGTCGGCCAACGGGGAAACGATGTTGACGCTCACCGTGGCTTGACAAACGGATCGTCCAACGTGTAATTTGGAACACTTCGAGAACCGCTGCGATACCGGCTGTGCCGCGTACTCACATACGTTGTCCCGTCGGCTTGTAATCTCCGATTCGTCCGCCCTAAAACTCCCCGTAACCGTGCCGTGATCGGCGATCGCCCGCGGTAGTCCGGAATCAAACGAAGTTCGTTGGCGAGGACGTCGAGGAGGATCGGAGCTGAGGCTTTGATCGGTGTCGACGAAGTCCGTTCGTCCACGTGCCAATCCCATCTGGCTGCCAGAGTTTGACGACTTTCACCAACGCCTCGTTTTTCAGAGATCGGTTTGCAACGGGCAAGGCCGAGGGTGTGGAATGTCCGTTTCAATGAGTGTTTGCCTATTTTCCGTCCGGAACCTTGAAATGCTCGTATAACCCACGTTGGAGGGAGCAGTCAATCAAGATTCCAAGGGAAAAAGAGGGACAGGAGAATAAAGAAGAATAGAGGGAAAAGACATAGAGGGGACAAGAGCACTTTTCGGTGGCGAGGCTCCCGCCTACTTTGATCTGGGCGGGGAGTTCACCGGTTTTGCGTCGCTCCCGGAGACGGGTTCGCCGACCTTTGTTTTTGCGAAAAGTCTTTTCAGGCGAATGCGTCTGCGTTGCAAAATTCCCTGACGAGGAGCGGTAACCCTTGATGGCTGAATGGGACTCGTGCGGAGACTGACGCGGCGCTAGCCGTCTGTACCGCTTGGCCGTTTTTCCTTATCCTCTCACATTCGTTTCCAAGACGTTCTTACATGAGTAAAGTTGACATTATGTCAGCGGGTTTACGTGGCAATTGTAGGCCGAGACGTTGACACCGAACTCCCTGCCGTTTGCATCGGCCAGTTATGCGCTTTCGATCGGTTCCCGGGGCCGATCGTCATTCGGGCGTGCGGCGACGAGTGGGCCGATGTTGAAAGCCGGCGATCGCCTCGGCGATCAATGCTGTGGTCGTGACGTGATCGATGCCGACGTGGCGTCCGACACCGACGATTGGCGTGTGGTCCGTGAGCGAATCGCGGCCGGCGTGTGCAGATTTCCGCCACCACAACCCGCGCCCTACAACGGGAATCAAAATTGTTCGGCGACGATGGACGCTGCTCGATGCCCAACGCGGTGCCAAAATCCGTGACGGGTTATTTCGCGGGTGTGGGTCGGCTTGGTGGCCGCGTTCGATGCGATTGATCGGTCCATGTCCGAATCGGACCCGCAACCAAAGAGCCATCTCGATAAAAGTGCTCGATAACGATCGATGTCGAGCTAGTCCGATCCCAAGGCGTTTTCTCGGTTTAACTGGACAAGCAACCACGGGCCCGGCGGGTTGCCTCGGCAACGCGTTTGCTCGAATCGCTCGGTGCCGAGTCGATTGCGGTGGGCGTCGAGCCGACCGGGCAGTTTGCACACGTGCCCGAAGCCGACGCCGATAACTTGATGGGGATCGCGTCGCGGGTGGCCAAGGCGGATGTGGGACTCGGTTTTTTGTCAGGATCCGGATGCGGACCGTTTGCACTCGATCGAACGAGGAACGGACCGCTAATATCGGGGAAGGGCAAACGCTCGCGCCGTGTGTGACCCCGGGCGATGAATGTCGGCCGCACCGAAGGGTCCGAATCGTATCAACGGGGCGACGAGTTCGAATGAGCACCATCGTGGCGGCGAGGCACGGGGTGAAGACGCTCCGCAGTTCCTGTCGGGGAAGCCAACGTGGCCGACATGATGATTGCCAGCGGTGCGGCTTAATGGAAGGCGAAGGCAACGGGGCCCGATCGATCCTGCCGTCCGGTTATGTCCGCGACAGTTTGTCGGAATGGCTCAGGTGCTCGATTTGATGCAACGGACGGGCAAACCGCTCAGCGAGTTGGCGGACGAACTGCCGAAACTGGCGACGTGAAAGACAAAAGCGGAGATTTTCGGCGGAACGTTTGCCGGTGATTTTTTGAGCGTTTGCAACGGCATTTCACGACGCCGAGGCGGCCACCGGCGACGGCTGCCGTTGCAGTGGTCGGACTGCTGGTTGTTGGTCCGGGGCAGCCAACACCGAACCGATCGTAACGGAATGATCGCGGAAGCCGAAACGCGGAACAGGCCCCGGCGTTAAGCGATGCGGCGCGGGTTTTGAATGACGGATGATGCTGTTCAGCGGGTTTTGCTGGGAAGTCCGGGCCCACATTGTGTTACATTTTCGCTTTGAGCTCGTATCGTTCCTGTTTGCGTTACAATGCGGCGAATTCACCCCCCGTTTTACTTCCAACGTCGTCAGAGGGCGGGACTGACCGCCCGTGAAGAGGATCCGTCACGATTGCAACCCAGTCCCGCAATCCTCAATCATCTGACGCTAATTCATCGGACGCGCTCCGAAGCCTGAAGGGGTTTCAGACCGAGGGTTTTTTACGACGAGGGTCGTCACTCTAGCCGACGGCGTCGCCCGTCCCGACTCCGTCGCCCTGGTTCGATTTGATCAACCGATTACCCGTCCGGGAACTCGTCCGTCGAACGGGCGACGAACGGTCGTTTGTACCAAATGGGCATCACGTCACGTCCTACAGCGACACGAGGGGCACTGAAAAAATCATGCCCTTTGACATCGTGCCGCGAACCTCTCGGCGGCGGTGTGGACGGACATGGAGTCCGGATTGAAGCACGGATCCGAGCGCTCAACGCGTTTCTCGATACGTTTATAGTGAGCGTCGGATCATACGAGGGCATTATACCAGGCTCGGATCGTCGACTCGTGCCCGCAAATACTGCCCCAGTGCCATGGGAATTGAAACCGCCGGCCGGGGCGTGTTTGGTGTCACAGTTCAAACGGGCACGGATTTGTGCGTGACGAACAGGGCGGCGTGTTCGTTCTCGAGGACAAACCTGCGTGCCCGTCGGGGTCTCGTATGTTTGCAAAACCGCGCGGTGGATGAAGAGAACTTCCCGCGTGCGTTCGCGATTCCTCCGTCGACCGGTTCAACGATTTACCCCTCACGCTTTATAACGCAAAAATGCTGCGTCGGATGGGTCCAAACGGGATGCTCAATCCGACGGTCGTGGTGGTGACGCGGGCGTTTACAACAGCGCGTATTACGAGCATTCTTTCCTCGCTCATCAGATTGGGCGCCGAACTCGTCGAGGGAACGTGCTTGGTTGGTCACCGATGACCGTGTTTTCATGAAGACGACCGACGGTTTTGCAGGCCGTTGATGTATCTACCGGCGAGTTCGAGCGAACACGTTCCCTCGACGGCCCGGAGGTGTTCAAAAGGAATCCGTGCTCGCGTGCCGGATTGATGCGGGCCTACCGGGCCGGCAACGTTGCACTGGCCAATGCACCCGGGACCGGCGTTGCCCGATGACAAGGTGGTTTATCTTTTCGTACCCGAAATGATTTCGGGTTCTCTACTTGAACGAAGGAACCGATCCTCAACAACGTACCGACGTATCTGTGGCGAGCTGGGAAACGAAGATCGCGAGTACGTGCTGGCCCACCTTAGACGAACTTCGTCCGTCAAGGCCGGCCGGCGAATCCGGTGGTTTACGGGATTTTGGGATCGGGCGCATGCGAGCGAAAAGGAGCGGGGCCTGAGTTTGCTGAAAAGATCATCGAGAACCCGCGTAACTACGTCCGCGCACCGACGCTCCAACTTTCGCGAGTCCCCACGTGGTCGCGACACGCTCGAGGGCCGGCACGTGGACTGCGTCCGTCACATTTTGTGCGAAGATCCAACAACCGTTTGGGGGTGTTGCCCGGGGGATTGACAAACGCGTGCGCTGCGAAAAGGGTCCGCTCGTGGTCAAACTCTCCTCAAGGCGGCGGCAGCAAAGAACACTGGGTCGTGGTCGAGTCCAGGCCAGGCGAATCGCACGCCCCGTAGTTCAGGCTGCCGTACGTTAGGCTTTTCCTAGCCGAAAACACGGGCGTTTGGATGTCAGCCTGGAAAGGCTGAACGTACGTTAGGCTTCTAGCCTGACACGGACGTTGGATGTCAGCCTGGAAAGGCTGACGTACGTTTAGGCCTTTCCTAAGCCCTGACACGGGCGTTGGATGTCAAAGCCTGGAAGGGCTGCCGTACGTTAGGCTTTCTAGCCTGACACGGGGCGTTGGATGGTCAGCCTGGAAAGGCCTGCGTACGTTAGGCTTTAGCCTGACACGGACGTTGGATGTCAGCCTGGAAAGGCTGACGTACGTTAGGCCTTTCTTAGGCCTGACATCGGAGCGACGTAGGCCGATCAAGCCGCCTTTCGGCGCCGATCTGCGCATCCCCTTAAGAAAAACCATGTTTCACAAATACGGTGACACCGGATGGACCTTGAGGAGTATCAGATAGAATACTGAAAAGATGATATCTCCTCCATCTGGCTAACATTGTAAAGTTAGGTCTTCTAGCCTGACACGGGCGTTCGATGTCAAGTCCTAGAAACAAGCGAACGGTACGTAGCCACATCTTCATCAGTCTTCCAAAACTTTCTAACTTCAAACTTTCAAACATGCCTTATCTCGAGTTTGCCGATTCGTTTTACTGGATTTGGAGTCGCCAGATCGAGCGAGCGAAACACGGCCCGGTTTCTCGAAGTCACGTTGCACTTGATCCTCGACCAACCTGAAACCTCGTCGACCCGTGGGACCCGCTGGTCTGTGACGGTGGACGACGATTGGTTCAAAAAGAAGTACGGGTTGCCCAACCGAAAACGTGTCCAGTTTCCTCGCCTTCGATGACGAGTACCCACTCGATGTTTGAAGCTTGCGTGCGTGCGGCACGCGAAAACGCACGAGGCCGTCCGCGAAAAATTGTCCTCCGAAGGCGTTCGAGCAAATCAACGAGTTCTATCTCCTTTTCTGAAGCGAACCGCGTCCGAAAAACGAAGGACTCGACCGGACAGCCAAATTCTTGACGACATCCGGCAGCACGCGTTGCTGTGGAGGCGGCGTGTTCGCCAGCACGATGGCGCAGGACAGCGACATGGCACTGTTGCCAACGTCGGCCGGATGCTCGAACGGGCGGACAAAGACCTCGCGTATTCTCGACGTCAAGTATTTACTGTTTGTTGAGCGCGATCACGTCGGCATGCGCGCGATCGATGATTTGCAGTGGTCCGCGTTGCGTGCTTCGCGTCAGCGGATTCGAAGCCTACCGGCGGGACCATCAATGAACATTGATCTGGACAAACGTGGTCGGTTTCTTTTTGTTCCACGCAAACGTTTCCGACGCCAGCCGTCCATCACTGCGTCGCCCTCAGCCGGATGGTCACTCGGTGAAAATCGATACCCAAGTCTCTCGCAAAAACGTCATCCAGTGAGTCGAGCCAACGGGTCGATCAAGGCCTCAAACACCGCTTGCCAACACGCAAGTCAAAGAAGGTGCTCGCCGGCCGGGATGCACGAGTTTCGTCGATATCCTGCAACAAGAACTCAACGGACTGAGTTTACTGCGCGAAGATTAATTTCCAAAGCGGGCCATTGAGCACAATGTCCGA
>Ga0163217_1039426_pt1 | contig 12958 bp, 16 predicted proteins | sample SynspAceP_FD_185933 | JGI IMG/M metagenome (GOLD analysis project Ga0163217, IMG submission 185933) | Saline lake microbial communities from Ace Lake in Antarctica - Synechococcus sp. Ace-P (PacBio error correction) | ecosystem: Environmental > Aquatic > Non-marine Saline and Alkaline > Saline ...
AGAGAGATCGAACATCTTCGCGTGGATCGCGGAACGCCTTTGTGCCTCGAGCTTGGAACTCGGGGCCTGCCGCAATAAACCTCTGTCGCGGAATTCAACAATGCCCACTGCGTGCGATGTTCCCGGTCCGGCGACGCCGGGCGGAACGCTTTGGGGCGTGCTTGAACCCGCGGCACCCCCGATTCTGGCGGGCAAAGCTGGCGGCGGCCAAACGGCTGACGGCGAAAGCACGCAAAGGAGCAAGCCAGCGCCGGGCTGGACTGCAAACTGAACCGCACGCGACGCGTACGCGCTTCGGGAGACCCGTTGAACAGCCAATAACGTGCCAATCAAACGGGTTTCGTTATCTTCGCGGGTCAAGGACTACGACTCAAGGACGCAAATCCTACGCCAGTTCGAAACCCACGATCGCCCAATCGCCAACCGAGAGATGAATTTACCACTGCCATGCGCGCAGATCCGAACGGATGCACGTCTGCGGCTAGAGGATACTGCTATGAACCTATGCCTCCCCCCAGCGGTCGCCGGAATCAATCCGATGTCGCCCGTAAAGCACAGCTGCTTTCACCGATGCTTATGCGTGATCGCCGGCCTCGGTGCGCGCGATATCGGGCCAGCCTGTTGCGGGTTTGGAAGAATACACGCGCTTGGGTGTTGGCGCGCGCCGCTGGACCGGATTGCGAAACCTTTGCGCAATACGCGATATAGACACCTTGCCCTCAATGTGCAGCGACACCCCGAGCCCGAAACGCACAGGCGCAAGGCGGTCTGTTGTGGCGAACGGACGCGCGGCTGCGCTGGATGGCGACGCTCACGACTCTGGTGGCGGGGTCCTATCGGTATATTCTCTTTACCCCGTGGACGCTGGGAACACCGGCGATACGCCGGTGGTCTCCATTGGGTGCGTAAACGTAAATGGTCCCTCCCAATGGGATTCGTGAGGCCGATGCGTTCGTCACCCATGTACAAGAATGTCGGCGCTAATTTGCCATCCCGATACCGATGGGGCTTGGGCAACCCAGCTTTGCCGACCCCGTGACTGCACGACTATGCACGTCAATATCGTGACTTCCAGCCGGCCGGTCCGCATTCCGTTTGGCGGAAACCCATTGATGGAACACGGCTCTATGTCATTCAAGGCCGGCGGGTATCTCTGCTGACCCGACTGGTCCGGTAGAAGCGGCATTTTCATGTGGTACGCGCTTTTTGTCGCGCAGGCCTGTATCCGCGACGCGCACTAAGCCGTGTCCGCTATCTCTGTAAAGGATGTGAACCGCCACATGCCGCCTGTCGCTATGACCGCGCTGCCATTGCGCGAGATCCGCCGTTCAGCCCGCTGAACCGCTGCCTGCCTTCGCCCCCTTCGGAGAGGTGCTGATCGCCTCTGTTCCTCGGACCGTATCATCAACGCAGGGCTGTGGGACGCATCATGATCTGTGACAGCGCTTGATTCGGCCGGAGGCCCGCGCGGGCATCAGCATTTTAACGCGCGCACGTAGCTGCCTGACCGGTTGGGACCTGCTTTGAACGTCACCCCGAAGGATCGCAGGCGTCCTCGCCCCCGCTGTCTGGCCCAAGCCCCGTTCTTGTCATTGTCGCACGGAACAAAAGGCGATGCCCCGGCACGCGCTGGCCTTGTACGCGCCATCAGCGTGCGAACTTTCGGCCGCGGGACATGGCAACGGCGTGCTAGATTTGCAGAGCAGGCTATTCGCGGTTGTGGACCGCATCGGCACAGCGCGAACCTCTGAGAATACCCGCTGGACCCGCCTAGTGATCAAGGGTAAAACCCCCGCGCCTTAAAAGACCGCACAAACTCGCGGCCAGCGTCAACAAGCGACATTGATTTACATGACACGCCACGGCCAATCGGCACGCCAACCAACGCGCGAACCCCATTACATGCCGCGCTGCAATCGCGCCATCCTGGGTTCACATGTGCTGCGATGTTGTGTCAAATGTCACCCCGCCATCATCTCGCCGGGTGGCGGCGGCTCTGGCTTCGTCGAACTCGCCTGACTTTTCCCGAACTGCTGTATCCGATCCAGATGTCGAGCCTGTTGCCCGTGTCCCCGCGACGCTGTTGCAAACGCTGGACGCCGGGCCGGTCGGGGCAGGCTGCCGATGTGCAAGGCACATCCATTTGGTTCATCCCCAGCATGAAATCCCGCTGTGGCGCACAAGGTGTCACCGGACTGGCTGCTGTTTGGTCGGCGTGGTGATCGGGGGCAATTTCCACGCGTTTCTGGGCTGTTATTGGCAAGATCCGTCTGCATTGCCGCCGCTGGTCACCGGCTTGTGTCCACGATGATCGGTCCATGGCTTAGTCAACGTCGGCAATTCAATACGCCGCATTGGGGTGCCGGCAATTGGCACGCCGGCCTGCAGCCTGCTGAACGGTCAGCCGCGCTGTGGTGATCTTTGTTACGCTGGGGGTCCAGTTTTCACCCCGCGGGATCTGTCCATTTCCCGCGGGCTTGATCCGGATTGATCGTGCTACGTCTATGCACTGGCCGTCGGGATGCCTCAGCTGGGGAATTCAGCGGGTCATGTCAACGGTCGCCGCCTTGCACGCCCAATCCGCCGCTGAAATACGGTTCGAATTTCGGCCCGCACGATCGTCGCTTTTGCTTGATGGCGTTCATTTCGGCGATTGAAACCGTGCGACGTCGCAGGATCACCCAAGCGGCGCGGCGCGAAGCGCGGATAGCGAAATTTCAGGCGCGACCTATGCACGGGATCGGGTCGCGGTCGGCATCTTGGTGGCCTGCCCAACACATCGTCAGCCGAACGTCGGCCTGATCGCGATAACCGGCGTCAAGGACCGCCATGTCGTCACATCGCGCGTGTTCCTGATCGTCTGTTGGGCTCCGCCCCAAGTGGGCGCGTGATCCGTACACATCCGTCGAGTGTGTGCGGCGGGGTCATCGTAATGTTCGGCCCAATGTCGTGGCGGCGGCTGTCGAATTGTTTGTCGGATGTGGAACTGGAACCGGGCGCAATAGTGAGCTGCGCGCGATCGGAATCTCGATCGGTCCTGGCGCTGCAGCTGGAGCCGGGTGGCGGTGCAACACCTGCCTGACACGCAAGATTCTGCCTGACACAGCGGACTGCTTCCCGCCGCTTTCTGATTGCCTATTGGTGCTGAACCTCTTTCTGCCCGACAGAACTGGCCGCAGGAATCAACCGAGGAAGTCTCGGCGTGTCCAGGCAGCTCCAAAGCACGCTGCCGCAATACAACGAAGACACGTCAACTAAGGAAGCTACACCCCATTGTACGATATGGCCGCCATTGGCGCTTGGATCGAGTTTGCCGTCGCATGGGCTGCATGTCAATCAACCGGCCATTGCCGTGATCGGGTCGTCCGTCCTACTTCATCGCGCTGGATCTGGGCAACTGCCATCCGCGACCGCAAACCTCAAAACCGGGCCGGAACGGGAAGAGCTGGCAAGGTCACGCGGCGGGTTCCTATCAACGTCCCCAAAAAGTATCTGTGCACCTGCGCAGATGCCCGACGATCTGATCCTGGTTCAAATGGGGAAAGCTATCACCTGGCTCTCGGCTTTGCGTGCTGAACTCGGTCTACTACATCGGGCCGAATTCTTCTTTGATCAGTGTTGCAGAGCTGCGAACTGGCAGGCCGTGGGACTTTCCCTGCTGTCGCTTGGCTTTTGCTGCTGGTCTACGATCCAAATTTGCAAAAGCAAATTCCGCGACAACAACCGGCGGCTGATGATCGGCGTATGTGATCCTCGGGGGATGGCCTATTGTCTATAGCGTCAAGTCTTCCGGCGCGCAGCGCCTGCTGCATCCTGGGGCTCACCCGCGACGACAGTCGCAAAAACGTGTTTTCATCATTCATGCCGACCCAGTCGGATCGTGGTGGCCGACCTCAAGGCGGGGCGGTGCCGGATGCGAAAATACGCAAGATCGCAAACGCGCAAGCACGCATAAATAACTACTGACGTTGCCGTGTCTTCCTGAATCCCCAGCAAACCACTACCCACCTGGCAAATTGCGTCGAAAATGAAACTGCCGATCTCGGCGCTGGTAATTCCTGATGGGTCACAAATCCGCCACCACGTTTAACAGCTTGCACGCCGCGTCAGGGCAACCCGACCGTGACATGGGCGGTCACGCAGCGCTGTTGTTTCGTCACGATCATCTTTGGCCTGTGCGGACTGCGCCCATGTTCCGCAGTGTCGAACCCGAAGAGGCCACTGGCCCGCGCTTGCCTTGCCAAGCCGAAGGTTCGAACCGGGTGCATGACAATGCGTGCGTGCGGTGCACGCAATTTGCCAGCCGCAGCACCCCGCGTGGGAACGGGCTGCTCTGGCCGCCGAAATCCGTGGGCGGCTCGAGACCGAACACACCAGATCGACCAGCGCCGCGAACAGATATTTTGAAAGCCGGGTGTGACAGATGCGATGCCCCCTGCAAAACCTGAGCCATATGCAGGCTCCAGCGAACGCGCCCGAGATCGTCGGCCGGGTTCACGCGGCCACACAGGCAATTAAACGCCCGACAGGCGTAACCGTCTCTATCGCGGCTTTCCAGAACGCGCGCCTCTATGCTAAGTCTAGCCGCCATGCGCATCCAAACCCAACATAAGCGAAAACTCCGTTATCCCGGCAACGACGACTCGCCGATTAACCGTTACGCCGCCGAGAGGTCGTTGAAACGCCCTGCCTCGCGTCAGGAACTGTCGAGAACGCGATTGGATGCGGGTTGCCCGCCAAGAGTTACGGTGAATAGCCGACGGGGGCAAAACCTGATTCCGCGTCCCGGAACGAACGGCCCTGCGGCATTGCGGCGGCGATCTGGCGCTGGCGCTGTCACGGCAACGCGACTCCAAGAATCGACGAACGGACCTGCTGAACATCCACACCTCGGCTTTCGCGGCGAGGGGCTTTGCCATCGTGGCGCGCTCGGCGGCCTTACCATTTGCAGCCGCGTGGCTGGCAAGACGGGGCAGAGATTTCGTCAACGGGGGTGGACTGGCCTGTTGCCTCCGCCGCGCTGAACGGCCGGCATCGTGTCACGCTGCGCGACCTTTCTTTGCCACCCCTGCGCGTTTTGAAATCTGCGACCGACCGCGCGAGGCCGCAGGCGATCCTGACATCATCAAGCGGTGGCGATGGCGGAACCTTCGTGCGTTCACCCTGCCGCGATGTGTCGGCGAGGTCCGGCCGCGAAGGTGTTTTCGCGCGGACGCAGAACAAGGCCGATATGTTCGCGCGCTGCACTGGCCGTCTGCCAAGTGCTGGGCGCGAGTTTTTGCGGAAAGCGCGGCCACTGTGATGCCGAAAACGCGACGGTCTGCACCTGACCCGGATATGCCTTGCCTTGCCCACCTACCGCGCGCCTCTGCGTGCAACGCAATATTTGTTCGTGTTAATGGCCAGCCTGTGCGGACAAGCTTTTGGTGGGCGCGTTGCGCGGGGCTTATTTGAACCTGCGAGCCGCGACACCGCATCCTCGCCTTGCCGAGCTGTTTGTCGATTGTGACCCAAGCCTCGTCGACGTGCACGTCACCCCCGCCAATCCGAAGTGCGCCTCGCGAACCCGTTTGGCGCGTGGGTTGATCGTTTCAGGGTTGCGACATGGCGCCTGGCGGACGCGGGGCAACCGCCTCGACCACTGTGGCGATGCGACCTTGGGGGCGACTGCGGCCCGAACAACCCTGCCCGGGCGCGCGTATATCAGATGACCGCCACTCTCCTGGTGCGCGCACGACCGCCTATCAAGGCCCAAGCCGCCGGAGCCGGGATTGTGCCGAAACCGCTGGCATGTGGGGCCTGTTAGAGACGCCGCAGCAGTATGGTGCTGACGCCCCTGATGCACAAAGCCATGACGCGCAGACGGGCCCGGGCACCCGCTGCCGGACCTTCCTTTGGACCGCACGCGGGCAGGTGCTGGAATACATCATCGCACAAACGGCGAACGGCAGGTGATTGTTCTGACCACACGCGCGCTGAACGTCTGATCCTAAAAGCGCTGAACGCCAGAGTGGCCGGAAAACGGTGTCGCAGCGCAGGCCTGTGATCCCCGCGAAGACTCGTGGATTCGTCGCCTCTGAACTGCTGCCGCGGCTGGCTGTGAAGGTTCGCGAAGAACTGGCGCGCTTTGGACTGGGAGAACCTTGGCTGGTAGCGCGCGATTCGCCGGCGTGAAACGCCCCGATCCTTGGCACGGTGGGACGCCAAGTCGATGGTGCGGTATATCCTCGAGAACTGGCGGGACAAAGAAAAGCAACACACTGCAAGGCCGATCGAGCATCTCCACCCGCGTTGGCTGTCCACGGAGCAATCCGGTCGGGACGCTGAATGCGCGGTCGAGGAAATGAACGCGCTGCTGCGCGAGTGGAGCGACCCCCATTCCGCCATGTCAACCATGCCGCCCCACCTATGTTCGAGCTGAAGTTTGAGCGATATTGTAACGTCGTTCGACGCACATGATCCAGGTGGTGATGAACCTATGCGCTGACAGACCTTGCGATGCCTGCTGCTGATGGTGGCGGTGCGTGGTCTTGCCTGGTGCTTGATCTTGCTGGGATGGCTGTGCGGGCCGCGGCCCCGGTCGGCGCGTGTACCGGCCCCGTTGGCGCACAGATCAAATCTTAGGGGGCCATGTGCAAACAGCCTTGGCATGGCAGGAACAACTGCGCGGGCGGCTTGCAGACCGTGTCGGACACCGTCAGGCAAATGCGCCAGCCCAGATGGTACAAAGCATCGAAGACGCGATGGCCCATGTTAACAGCAGACTGCAGGGACCGCTGGCCGATAACGCTGCCGATTCCGCGCGGTCGCTTTGCAGAGATGCAGAACGCATGAGCCGCGAACGTTGCAACGGGTCAAGCAAGCAACAAACACCATCGACCAGCTCAGGAGCTGCCCCTGGCGGCATCCGACAAGCGCAGTAATAAATATCACCAAACTGTCCGGCGATGTACGGTCACTGCAAGACTCCTGACAAATAAAGCAAACCCCGTGGCGCTTCGGTGAAATCCAGCTGCGTGATATCGTTTCCATAAGGCGTGCCAAGCGACAGCCTATACCATGCAGGCGACGCTCTCGAAGCGGCAACGGCGGATGTATGATCCACGCTGCGAAGCGCCGCCCGGGCCGGATCGCGATCGACAGCAAATTCCCGCTGAAGCCTACGAGCGCCTGCGCCGGCCAAAGAAACCGATACCGAGTAAGACCGCCTCCGGCGATGCGTGTCGCGGTCAAAGCGCACATCAAGCGATCTCCACGAACATACATCACGAAGTGAAACAGCCGATGGCGGCCTGATGTTCCTGCCCTCCGAGGCCGGTCATGCGGGACTCCACGCCAACTTCCGAATTGGTGCGTGAAGGCTTTTGACGCGCGGGTCTGCGAGTCGTATCACCGCCACCTGCATAGCGACGCTGACCCATGCGTTGCGATCCTGAAAGACTCGCGGATGCGGGCACAGGCGGGGGCCATCGCAAACGCTCAAGATGTTGCACCGCGACGTAGAGCTTTGTGTGGAACGCCGTGGGCAAGCTGAACACCATTTCGGGCAGGCCCGTGCCGACCTTGAAGGGTTGGCACTGCACGCCGAACGCGGCGGGCAAACGTGCGGCGCGGCTTGATCAAATGTTCGATTTCGAAGAGTTGTCAGAGCAGATAGTCGCGTTTTGTACCCTTGTCGCGCCCTGAAACAAAACGCCCTGACGGCTAACTAAGCAGAGGCGAGCCACGGACCAGGGGTGTTACAGAAAGTCGTAGTTTAGTGCGGTTATTAACTGCAACTCATGTACAGTCCGGCCGCGTGTATAGCCAAGCACAGACCAAAACCTGAAGACTGGAATTTCTCGCCTTAATGCCATTTGAAAAGCCATGCGACCCCGCCACAGAACACCCCTTTGCTGGCCACCGAAAATTGCCCGTCATCGGCGCGGTCATTCCGGCATGGGGGCTGCGCTATGTTGGGCGACGACCATGCAGGTCACTTTGTTCGAGAAGCTGCCCCGTTTTGGGCGGTCTGCGCGCAGACCAAGATGCGGGCCAGGAAGGCGCGGATCACCTGTGGATACGGCTTATCGTGTTCAACTATGGCCAATTACCCCAACCTCGCCGCACTGTTCAATAGAACTGGACGGTGCCGTGGTTAAATCCAACATGAGCTTTGCGTGCGTCCATTGACGGCGGGCGGCTTGAATATGGCCTGATGACGCTGGATTAGGATCTTTTGCGCACGGCGCAATGCCACCTGAACCCAAAATTTCTGCGATGCTGACCGATTCGTGCGGTTTTCAACACCACGGCGACCCAAAACTGGCGCAGGATCGCGCGCTTGACCATCGCGGGCTTTTGACAAGCTGGGGCGCGGGCGAATATTTTCCGCAAATATACCTGACGCCGCTGTCCGCGCGATCTGGTCAACACCTGTGGACAAGATCATGGATTTTCCCAGCATAATTCCCGAGTGGTCGACTTCTTTGGAAAACCCATAACCACGCCTTGCTAAGCCACAACAGGCCAGCACAGTGGTATAATACGGTCGACGGCGGGTCAACAGGAATACGTGAACCGTCCGGGCAATCGCTTGTCGGACAAAGGCGTCGACATCCGCCTTGGCACCCCTGTCCAATCGCGCCCGCCGTTACCCCATTGGGGTAGAGGTGAAAACCAACGGCGCGGAATGAAGCCTTTGTACGAGTGTCGTGGTTTTGCCAGCCAATTCGCATGACGCACTTGCACTGCTGGGCCGACCCCAGCCACGGCAGAGCGTGGCGGCTTTTGGGCGGCGGTGAAATTACCAAAACCAACGATGTGTGCTGCAGTGCGAATTGCATCCGTGATGCCCAAGCTGCGCAAAACTTGGCCGCATCTTGGATTATGCTGAGGAACAAGGGACAGCAAGCCGACCGGATCGACCTGAACCATACTGGTGAATTCCGTGCAAACCTATCCGATGACGATCCGCAATTGTTGGGTCACGCTCAACACCCAAACGCCCGATCCGCGAAGGACTGATCTACTGATCAGGTCACTCTGCGCCATCCGGTCTAATGATCTGGCGTTGGCAGCCGTTAAGGAGCAAGGGTGCGCGATCAATGGCGCACAAACACCTGTCTGCGGGCCGCATGCGAAGCACGGCTTTCACGTAAGACGGCCTATCCAGCGCTGTTCGATGTCCAGGGGCTGCGTGCCAAGGCCAAGCGTGTCGCTTGGCCGCCGAATGATATGAGCGCGTGGCCTCAAATCCGGGGCCGTTACCTATCACTGCGGCGCAAGGGGGGCGGGCGAATAACACGCTTCGCTATTCTATCGATTATGTGGGTGCTGGATGCAGAGGCCGATTCTGCAAACGCCCACGTTATTCGGGCCAACCGCGCGCTGTGACACTCCTCTGTGGACGCGGACCACGGTGGCCCCAATAGTGCGGGTCGCGGGGCCGCTTGGGTGCGCGATGGTCGGCGCAGCATAACGTCTCCGCGTCCGCGATCGAGCTGATGGCACAAAGCCTCGGGTTTTCTGGGGCCATGGCTTTTAAACCCCCGTAGGTTTCTGGCTTTTGCGACGCGCCGACGCGGCGTTGATCGCGGTGGTATATCAAGAGGTGTCGAACACATTCGCGACCGCACAGTTAACTGTGTCACCCACGATGACTCTGCGCCCCGATAGAGCCGACGCATCACCTGCACGCGACGAAGATTTTCATGTCTCGCCCTTCAGCCGGTCAAGGCGAACAGCTGTCGCTTTGATATTCGCGATGATCATATCGGGTCGGAATCGACATACCCGGACCACTGCGGTGTTGATCGCCAACGCTAACCCGGTCGCGCACCCCGCTGACGAACCGCGCAAATCCGTCGTGTTCGCTGCGTCGCGCGCCTCCGTTCCGGGGGCGCGGCTGTGTGCTCGGCTACATCACTGGCAGGCGCTAAAACCGCGTGGTTGGAAGGGCGGCGCTATCGCCCGCCGCCCCGAACGCGCGGTGAATGAGTCTCGAAAAACGTGACCCGCTCGCGCATCACTGCCGCCTATGCGCTGTTTGCGTCACTGCTGGCGGCGGCGGGCGGCCGATTTTACATCCATAGCGCCAAAGTTCTTTGTTGATGAATAGGTGTTCCTTTGGCGTCTTTGTGGTCGGTCTGTTTGGGCTGCGCCTCTTTGATGTGGTCCAAGACCCGCTGCTGGGCGCTGTCGCATATGCCTGCGCGACAAGCCGCGGTGTGTCCGCTGTCGCACAGCCTGATGGCAGGGGTCGATGTTTGCGCTGTTGCGGTTCCGCGTTGCTAGCCGCCGCGATCGGTGTGCGCTGACCTGACTGGCGGTGTTCTCTTCAGAGTTTTCCTCACAATCCTGTTTTAAGTGCCCAAGGGGTCGCCAAGGCGGCGACGTGTGCCCGGGCGTGGGCATCTGATGTTGGCCACGCTGGCGCGAGAACCGGGCGTTGCTGGGCGTCTGCGTCGCTCGGTGCTGCCTGTGAGTCGGGGTGGTGTCCAGATGCACGTTTGTCGGGGTTCCGCCGTCGGCTTGCCGTGCTTGGCGCGGCGGCGTTTTTCTGCCATGTCGGGGCGACGTGCACAGCAACAGGCGTTGTGGGCCACCCGGGTAATCGGCGTGGTCCCTGTGCGTCCCCGGTCGCGCGCACGGCTGCTGGTGATCGCGCTTTTCCAAAATGCGCCCCGTTGCAGTCACTGAATGTCGACCGCTCTTCTCTGTTCTGTGTCGAAAGTCGTGCTGCCGCGCCACCGGGGTGGGAAGGGGCCGCGTGCTGTTGCTGTCTCCTCTCTGCTGCCGTCGCGGCCCCGTTCTGGGGCAAAACTGGCAGAGCGTTTTTCGGCCCCAACCGTCTTGCTTTCTGGATGGACCGCTGGCGATTTGGGTGTTCGCGGGGACCCATTGTTGCTGGGGGTGGGGGATCTTGGCGTGGTTCGTGTCTGGTGTGGTCCTTGCCCCCTCCCCGGGGGTGGGGCGGGGGGGGGTTGGGTGGGGGGGCCCGCTCCCCGGGGGGGCGATCTGACGGCTCTCACCTGCCATGTTGCAGCACGTATGGCGGTTGTGGGCCCCATCCGCCGCCGAAGGGTTCGGGCCTGTGGTCACTTGTGTTTTTTTCAAAAATTTCTCCCTTGCCTCGCTGCATACGCGCCTACTTCCCACCCTGCCAGGCTCCGGTTTTTGACAGTGCTGCCACGGTCAATCGACTGTGGCGATCTCTAACCCTCAATCGGGATTTATGCCGGTGTGCCTTGCGTGCTCAGCGATTGAACATCGGGTTGATGGCCGCCACGCTGCTTGCAAAGGTGACGAAATATGATCTCCGATGTTCTGTAATGTTTTAATAGGGCTTGCCTGGTGCTTGCGGTCCTGGTGGCGCGGCCGTGCGTTTCATGGAGCTTTTTTCTGCCAAAAAGCCGTCGGACTATGCGGATGGACTACACCGTCTTCGACATGAAGAAACATCTGAACGGGCCAATGTCCTGCGCCCAGGCGTAATCTTTGGCCCGTCGGACGGGTAACCAGCACTTTGTGGCTGACTTGTTGTGACATGGTATGGCGACACCGGCGGCAGAATTAACGAACATTCGTCCTATGACGAAATACACCCAAGACCCCGTCTGCACGATCAACATTGGGCAGCGGGCCCCCCCCCCCAAAAAATTTTTTTTTTTTCCACTGCGAACGCGCGCCGACGTCATCGCACTGCCAAGGGCAACGTTGGCGCGACGGTACAGTCGAAATAGTGTGTCCATCTCAGTTGCCCGACATGTCGGTGCGCACCTGCCTTGAATAACCGTGGACTGGATGTATCTTCCCGGACGCACGGATCACAACCGCCAGCCAATTTTCGCAATTGGCTGAAGGTGGCCCGACTTGTTGCGACAATTCGTAAGAAAGGGATGACAAGACCGAATGGAACCCGGAAAAGCGCTATTGCTGATCGGGGCCGAAGTGCGGGATTGAAGGCGAAGCTCTGCGCATATTAGCTTGCCGACTGGGTCCGAGGTCTATTGTCTCGCCCGAATCGAGACAAGCTGGCGGCGAATGACGAAGGAATTTGCCCTGTCCGCAGCTATCAGACCATCGATGGTGCAAAGGATATCGATAGTATTTCGTGCTGCGGTCAAAGCTGTGGTCCGGTGACGGGATTGTCTATCTGGCGGGGCCTACTGGCCTATTTCGCCGCGCAGGCGTGGAGCCTGACCGCAACCACGAATAATAGACGTAAATCTTACCGCCTTGTGCGCGTGATGAGAAGTTCGTGCCTGATATGGTCAAGCGCGGACGCGGAGGCATATCGTTATTCCTCGAGCCTCAACGGCCCTACATCGTGGATTGCCAAAATCTATCGGCTACACTGCCTCCAATGGCCGGGTACCCTGTCGCTGGCGAAGTGTATGCACGCTGATCTGCGCAAGACCGGCATCAAGGTGCAGGGTGATCAACCCGGTTTTTAGACGCACTGACCCGACAAGAACGACTTTAAAAATGCGTTGTCTTGATGGAGCCCGAGGCCGCCGCCCAAAAGGGTGTTCGAACACATGAACGGCACCAGCTTTAAAATAGCTTCCGTTCGGATGTCGCTGTCTTCCGGCTGGCGCAGTTCTACCGACGGCTTTATTACCGTCTGTCGGGTAATCCGGTCGGCAGTGGACCTGCCCAACCGCAAGGATTACAGCTTTGCGCTATGCGTGGCGAAAACTGCGCTGCACGCTGCCCAACAGGGCATCAACATTCGTCCAGCCGCGGCACAGCGTTGGCAGCAAGCTGCGCGCGTAGTCTTCAGAGCTTTCCAGCGGCAGCATGATGGGCACGTTATCAATCCGCGGTGACGTCCATGGGGGTATTTGTGGACGCGCAAAGGCAGGCTCTTGCCATGTTGTCGCGCGTCTATAGACGGCTACAGGTTGAAATCGCTATCGGGTCGCAGGCGATTATCCCCGATCACCGCGCAGCGCCCGTGAGCTAATGAGCGCGC
>Ga0163217_1028834_pt1 | contig 12956 bp, 10 predicted proteins | sample SynspAceP_FD_185933 | JGI IMG/M metagenome (GOLD analysis project Ga0163217, IMG submission 185933) | Saline lake microbial communities from Ace Lake in Antarctica - Synechococcus sp. Ace-P (PacBio error correction) | ecosystem: Environmental > Aquatic > Non-marine Saline and Alkaline > Saline ...
AAACTGAGAGAGATCCATTGACCGGGATCGACAATCGGAGCATATGCACGCCACTATTGAACCACGTGGTCAAGGATGGATTATGGCCGCGCTTGGCGTTGTTCCAAAAAGGGGAAAAGAAGGGGGGGGGTGGGTTAACGGTCGAACATGTGAAACCATAGGTTTCGAAAGCACAAAAAAAGTTCCGCAAGATGTTTTTTTCTTTCTTTCCAAGTCTTTTTTTAAGGCCATTTTTTTGGAGAATTTTTTTGGGTTTTGTTCTATCGATATTTGTTATACTCCCTTTTTTGGGCAAACCAGCACTGGCGTAAGCCGCAAGATGGTTAAACACTTCATCTTGTCGATGCAATAAAGGCCATTGTACCTTGCAACCCAAAATTAATACATTGGCGAAAGAGAGAGAGAGAAGAGGGGAACTTTTTTGGGCCTGAAAACAGCCGATTTTTTAGCGCTGAATAGAACTGGCTTGCCAGGCGATCAACAAGACCTTTAGCCATTCAAACTGAGTGAATAAGCATTTAAATGTTTGTTTCCTGACCCCGCTAATAACCGCTGACGCGCCGATTATACCGCGAATATAGAGAGCTTTTGATTTGTTGCGGCCTTAGAATGTGTCAGTTTCAGGGGAGTCCTGTGGCTTTATATCAGGAGTACATGTATTAAAAACCAAAGAAAAGACCAGTAGCCTAAAGCATATTATCCTCTTTATTACCGGCGCTTAATGTGCACCCTGTGTTTATCGTGAACTAATGGATAGTTGAAATCGCAGTGAGTTACAGATTGATTGAAAGAGCGACCCTACATCGTGCACATCTTGATTAGGCGTTAAATCCCCACAATTAATTGAAGGCAGGTTGGAGTGCCAACAACGAAAAATAACACTTTTTTCTTACTCAAATTGCTTTGGGTCTTGATCCAGATATATTCGTGACTTAGAGCGGTGGACGGGAATTATCGTCCCATGGTTAAGGTATGTTTACTGCCTTGACGCTAAGTCACGTAAGTGAGGTTTGTCCCTGTGCTTAAATTAATGTACCGGAAAAGACTTGCACGTAAAGTCGCCATTACTGCCCAATTTAAATCATTGTTACCCCGCTAAATTTGCATCAACCATAACCTGCAAGCATCGGTGTTCAGTTGACTCGATAGAGCGAGAGCGAGAGTTCCTGCATTAATAACCTCAATAATCCAGAGTAGCACACCCAGGCGCGTTGCTTTCATGCCACCTAAAAAATGTGCGGCAACTTTTGGTAATTTCCGCTAGTGCTGAGTGCCAAGGCATTTTATGACAGAAATTGGCTGCGAGCCTAATAGTAAAAAAGGTGTGGCAAAGCAGTTCTTTGGGTAACATATTTTCATTAAAATTTAGGTTTTGCAGAACCTCTACCAGTTGCGCGGCTGAGCGCAGGTTGTGGGCAAAAAATATTCTGTGTTCAAGTGGTCAGTTTGCATATCAAAGCCAATCAGATAGTGATTTTGTGATCTGGGGTAGTTTGCCCTGTCAGCGCTGATAAGGATGAGTTTTGTATTGTTCAGTACGCAAACCAATCATCGCTTTTTTAATAAGTCAATCCAGCTCTGGCCTTTGTATCCACGGGGAGGCGTCCACTGATAATATAAAGAGACTATCTGATTGCAAATCGTGACTGGCAATAAGGTGTTGGCGAGGTTAGGCCTTGACTATCCGCCATTCAGATAGTTTAAGAAGATAGTCCCTCGAATCGGGCGTTGTTGTTGGCAGGACCTGTGCTACCCGTTAAGTCTGGATGGTAGGCAAATATCAGTGAACTTCCACATAAGGCGGGTACGCTATGGTGTTTTAGTATTTAAAGCCGCAAACGCACAAATATAGGGGATTTAACGCAATTTTGCCAAAGTTTGACCTTATTTTCCTTTAATTTACTCGGATTTACGGTCTTGCCATTCTTGTTTTGGTAGGGCGCCTAAATTACTTGAATCCCACGAAGGCTCGTTGTCCACTTCAATAAAAAATGACAACGGTGTTTGCATTGGAGTCCTGCTGTTCAAGAAAAGCCCATAGGCGACCAATTTGAAAATCCATTTCACTTACCATGCCGTAAATATTGGCGGATGGCAGGGCGGAGTCCTTGTTTCAAATAAGGTGCACATATGCATCGGGGCAAGCCCAGGTTCAGGTGGGGGGCTAAATAGCTGAGGTAACAAAAAAGGGTTGTTTGTTGGTGTTTTTTGTTGTCTTGATAAATTCTATAACGCATAGTTCGGTAAATGACTTGGTGAAAACCCAAGCTTGAATGCACTACTTTTTCGCCATTCAAAACAGCTGTACCTTGCCTTATGGTGGTATAATTCCGGGCATAGTAGGCTTGATCAAAGCCTCTTCCCAATGGCAATAACCTTTGGTGATTTGCCAAGATGCGCCCATTGTACCCCAGGTACCCGCTTGCATACCCTTGTTGTTAATATGGTAATAAGGTTTCATCTCGGTTTAAATTAGTCAGGCCCACCATGCACCCCTGACACAAACCGGTACGTATAAAATTGCTCGTCCTGTTAACAAAAGAGGCCTCGAGTGGTTGAACATAACGGGAAGAACACGGCAAAATCGTTGAATTTTTACGGATTGTTGTGCGAGCAAATCCAAACTAGGCGGTGGTGACGATGGCGTTACATTGAATGCCTAAGTCTCGAACCCAAATCATCGGCGGCTTATCAAAGATAATATTGGGCTGGGAGTTTTTGCCACTGGAAGTCGAGCATACTGAATGTTAGCAAGAACTAAGTAAACCGTTAAGTACTAGCCCCTTGAACTTGTTTAAATTGATAAGCTAATCTCATAAAGTATTTTTGCTGATATTTGGCTGGCATCAATTCCGGCGACAACATAAGTGATAAAAGGTACGTGGCTGGGTGCATGATTAGCTAATACCTGGTTTTGCCCATCAAGCTGGTCAATTATAACTGCCAGCAACTGTGAGGGTGCGCAGTATAAAAATCGAATAAAAGTTTATGCCCAGTGCGGCATTGTTCTTCATAACACCTGGTCGTTCAGAGCAAGTTGAGATCGACGCTTGTGCTAAGCCTAGCTTTGATAAATTCATTTAAGGGCCAACAACGTTTTGCTCGCGATCACCTTTCCTCTCATCCACTCCGTCGTATATGAGTTGGCTGACAGGATCAAAGCCGAATTTTGCACAGCCTTATTATACAGGCCGTCGCAACTAGAGAGAGGTTGAGTATTGGTTTAAATCGTTCCATACCAAGCGCAATAACCACACCATTCAAACATGTTGACCAGGTTCGAATCGTCCCCCCTGTTGATACTCCGCACCTAATTGCTAGTTGCCAATTCGGTCAAAATGTTCGTAAGTACTTGCTTAGTGGGATTTGAAAAAAAACTGTTCAAACAAAGCTGAAAATTTTGTCCCGCTAGCTTAACCATCGTCATCACCGTGAACTTCATAGACCGTCATAAAGGCTTCGAAATAAATGCATAATCGGAATCTGTCGACGGTGGTGGTCACCTGATAATTACCCTCCAAGCCAGCCAGCGGGCCATCTTAAAATGCACTTCCCATATAGGCTAATAAGGCGATTGCTTCGTCCAAGGCGCTTTGCCTTGAAGTAAGGCAATCGATGAAAGCAAGAAATAAATAAAAAGCAAAATCGTGAGTATCGAGTTTGTCCGGTAATGAATTTGATTTGTGCGTTTAACATTGTGCGTAGCCGCATGATTAAGTGCTTATGCGGCCCCATATTTTTGCATAAATGACTAATCTTGTTGACTAAGGGCTGGCTGTCCCTCTATCCATTGGGCTGTGTTGTGCAACACAAAAAACCAAGAATTGCCGCGCTTGTACTCTTATCGCTGGGTTTCGGTTAAATCGGGTTACGTCAAATAACAGTTGGTTCATAAACGGCACCGTTGTGCGATTAATTCCTTGTGTGCGACGAAAAGGGTAAGCGTGGCTGATAAGCAAGATTGGTTAAGTGCTTATTTGGGTTTTCGTTGGCTTGGTTTTTTAGAACATCAAGGTTTAAAGGTTTAATGACTGTTATTAAAATGTAAACCGTTACATTTTTATGAGCAAGAAAAAATAACTTTTTGCTGCAACAAATCAGTTGGCGGTATATCGCCCGTCTATTGGACGCAGGGGGGGCCGTGCTTTGACGAATTAATAAATCTCTATAGGTAGACGTATTCGGTTTGCCTCGGGTTGCTGTTCATCTAATAGTTGAAACAATAAATCAAGCTGAAACGCTCACCAATTTTTTCAGATGTTGTGCCACGGTGGTGTTAAGGGGGATACAATAGCGAGATACGTCTAAATCATTCGAAACCCGTAAAATGGATAGTATCTTGTGGTAAACGCAAACCTTTGACTTAGGCCCTTATCATTGCACCGATTGCCATTTCGTCGTTTCATACAAAATATCGCGGTTGGGAATATTTGGCCATGCGACTAAACGTTTTCACTGGCCTGTAAGCCAGACCATAAGGTAAAATCACCTTCCCGCGCAGTAAGCTTTCATCATAGGGGATATTCGCCCTCGGCTAAGCTGTTTATACCCTTATGAGACGATCCACTGTATGCGGGTTATTGTGTAAACCTGTGATCACTCGCCAACTGCGTTTATGACCTAATGAATATCAAGTACTTAACCACGTCTTTGGCAGCGCCTTACATTGTCCGAATTCCGCACAGCTTAGGATAGGGGTATTTTTCACAACCACCTGGCATTCCACCGCAGTACTCTGGCGAAGGCAATAAAGGAAGTCGTTTTCAACTATAGGGGCGCAGCTGAAATAATGCTCGTCGGCTTGGGGGTTTCGACTAAATTTTATATATTGGTTTTTCCAAGGCTGTGAGTCGCGGGTAATCACCTAACAATAACGCTTGAAGCCCTTTTTCCTGCGCGACACTTTCCAATTCCGCTGATCGACTGTTGGCAAAAATGAAGTTAGCAATATCGGCACCTAAAATAATGATGGTATTGGCTTGTTTGTTGCGCCAATCTTTGCCGACAGCATGTGGGGCGGTACTGTAAAAAAAGTTTCCGATGGCATCGTGGACTTTTTTTAGAACTTTCTTTCGTTACTTTTTCAGGGGAACGTTAAGGGCCCTAGAACACGCGGTGGCTATAGATAGCCCCGCTTCTTCGATACGTCCCTCTGATTGTTGACATAATAACGTTTCCCCTTCCGCAAAAAATATTTTTTTTCATGGAAACATTTTTAAGCATTATTTTGAACTTATCGATAGCAAGACCATTAAAAATAGCTTTTGTAACCGGTTTACATTGCGCAACAATTCCGCTTAATATAAGTAACCGGTTACATTTACTGTCGAAAATGTAAAAAGCTGCCAACGACCCCAACAACATATGTGATTCCATGAATTTTTACTGTACTAGATTTGACTAATTCATCCGTTGCCGTATTAATCCTTGTCACTGGGGGATTGGCTTGGTGGGATTATCTAAAACGTGCTAGTCCGGAATAATTCGAATGGTAACTTTTTAGGCGGTAATGAATTGAACGTGGTACTACTTGGCTGTCAAAGATTGCGTCCAGGGATGTTTGAGATTAGCGGCACATGTTTGGAGATGTATTATTATGTGGGCGTATGGCTTGAAAGCATATTTTATCCCATGGTTATAGGCCTGGGCGTTTAACCAAATATTTATTTGGTATTTTTGTAATGCTGGTAGCGTCGCTCAGGGTGGGTTAATGACCGGGCAGAATGATACGTTTTCGCTTGCGACAGTAAAAGGCGCTAGGCTCAGTCATATTGTGGTGGTTGCTCTTTGCTTTGTTAATGTGCCTGGGGTTTTTAGCTAAGCTTTATTGGGGCTGGTAAAAGGTTTCCAGCCGGGTTTTATCGCTTGGCAATTATCAATCGACCCTCAATGATGAACGAAGATTATTAAGGTTTGAATTTTAACTTTATCACTATGTTGTATGTGGTAAAGGGCGGCATGTAACAGTGTTGTCATACCTGAAGTGGGTGCAGTTTTTCATTATGACGGTGGCATGTATGCCATAGGCGTGATTTGGCTATGCAGCAGGTTTCAGCCTGAGATGTTAGCTAAGGCAGTGCCGGCTGGGCTGGATGAAATACAGTTCATTGCGTTTGAATTTAGATTGTCCGCACTATTTTGCCCAGTGCCAATCGCAAAATAATCAAGAAGATGGGTATTCGATGTTGGGTAATTTTTTAAATGTTGGTGATTTTTTAAAGGGTGTAATTGCAAAGCTATGGCAGGACCGCAGCCAACTATGAATATGCAGCGGGTTTATCAGCCCCGGTCACCTACTGATGCGGCCAAAATGAGCTGGTTTGTCCAACGTGGTTTTGCTCCATTCCTCTCGCTATATTGAGATTACCTGGTTTTGGCCATACTGTGCCCTATGTTCTTGTAATGACGAATTGAATGGTATGTGGCAGTGAGTTGTTGATTTGAGCAAATATTGCCCCTTTGCGCTAGCTAATTATGTGCCTTCGTGGTTATTGGATTAAGTCTTGAGCTGGGTTGTTACCCAACCTTTATGTTCAACTTTTGCGGCTACCACCAATCAGCCCAGCTTATGTGGTTAGATGACCTCTATAAACGCTATATCAAACCCGAATGCAGCGGATAGTACCTATGTTCCTATTCTAAAGCTATATTGTAATCCATTTGTATTGTGGTGTTGGGCCACCAACTATCGGTTTGGTTTATTCCAAGCCTTAAATGGCTTGATCATGTGGATTGTGTCCCTGCCCTGTAATGGCGTTATACCCGCAGCCAATGTGCCTCAAATGGTAAATTGTGGCGTTTCAATGTTTTGGTTATTTTTAGGGAAATGTTAACCGGCATATCGCGCTGTACCATTAATGTTTACCTGACATAGTCGCCATTAATGCCTTTTCCCTGCCTGTTGTTACTGTGGCTTAATTGGCTCATGTTAGAACACTTAACGCCCGCTGAGATATGCAGGTTATTGATTGCGTTTCTATATGAAACTGCCGCCCTTGGGGTTGGTGGAAACCTGTTACTGGCAAATTCAAAAAGAGCTATCCAGCAGTGCAAGCCAATCATCATTTTAAGCGCGATATGGCTAATGTGGTGGTGGGGGATCAGTTTGGCATAGTGGAACTTATTGCCGCACCGATATTTTTGGTCATTGTCAACAGTTTTTGTGGCCCAATGACAATTGCCTTAGCGGTAGTGATTATGTGCTCGGTTATTTCTAAAATATATTTGGTGGAAATGACCCTCGAAGATTCATCCAGCAGATATGCCCAAGAGCAATGCTGATTTAAGTAAAAAATTAACAAACTTAGTGATTTTTACATAGTGTAAGGATGAGAACTTGCTTATGATCGTAAGACCGGTTACTGAAAAAGGGTTTCCCATGTGGTTTGATGGCTTGCCCTAAATTGTCTAATTAATAAGAGATAGAAAGTAGCTTAATGAGCTTTGACAACAAAAGTAGCAAAATGTGGTGTGAACCATAGGGCACTGCTTTAGCTTAAAAATTCTCCGGCGAATACAGCAAACGGTTAATTTATCAAACCGTTGGCAACGGCGCGAATTGTTAATCGGCGCCCATACCCCATTTGTTTTTTTGGCGTTATGAATCTCATGAGGCGAAACCACCCTTTCTTGATGGAATCGCATCGGTTCAATGCCACATTTAATGCAGTGCTCATGGTTGTTTTGAGGGCAAATACACCCTAGTGGTGAGAGTGGAAGGCAAATGAAGTCGTCAAGTTCAATTGTTTGCGTGGCTCAAAAGTGAAAACGGCGTCGATAATTTTGCTTTTGGACTATCCAGTCGTTTGCCAGAAACCGCTTGAAGCCTGAACCCTTACATCTATGACATGCGTAGTCGAGCAATCAGACGGTTAATATTTATGGTTTGGTTTGTACAGAGCGGAAGGAATAAAAAAGTTCGGCCTGATATCCTTTCAGCGCCACGGCCACAATGTGGTATTGCCCCGCACTAAAGATTTACTGACATGGGGAGCGTTTACCTAACTCTTGGCTTACCTATTCGGTCAAAATCAACGCAATGTTGGGGTGTTACATCCAAATTTGTTGCCCGGGGAAAGTATGCCTTATTACTACCCGTCCGCAAGATGGCTTATCAGTGTAGGCATGGTGGTGGAATTTGGTTGGGGTTTTATGTGATTCCAAGTGGAAAAGGCTGAAATAAAACAAGAGTTGATAGTTGATGGTAAAGGTTTTATCACAGCAATCAGGAAATCAAGAATGGGCGGGGCCTGCCCCCTATATATCTCTGAAGGATGGTTTGCATCCTTGCTCATGGCGTGGCGTAACACCGGCGGCCCGTTTGCGTTAATGTGTATACATGTTTATGACCGGGATTTAAGCTGGCCTTGGCGTATTACTTACAAACCCGGTGGCCAAATTTTAGTTGCGCCACACGTGAGGAGCGAGTAGGGAAATGTGTCTATGTACATTGCCAATGGCTTTGGATCGTCAATGCCATAAGGAAGTGTTTATTACTATGGCGTCCTATGATACTCGTATGCATGTGCAACAGACCACAGTAGATAAACTGCTTGACTATGTCGCAATACCCCTGAAGACGGCTTACGTCGGGCTACTTCGGTGAAGAACTATTTGCGACAAATAGCACAGCAATAGGGCGTTTTCCCTCATGCAAAAGGTCAATAATCTAATGAAATTCGTTCTGCCTTTAATGTTGCTTGATGTGCAAGCATTGGAGCGAAGAATGTCATAAAATTGCTGACTGGTGATGGCCTCACAGTATCGACTCCTTGCATGGCGGGTTGTTGTTGGCGCAGATAGACGCCAAGTCAAAACCCAGTGATAAGTGCTAACAAAGGCATTATTTTGAAATGCCGCATTTTATGGTTTTTAGGTGAGCGGCCTACAGGAAGTTTTAAAAAAATGCCCGATATGCAGAAATCGCGCGAGCGGGCTTATTGGCTATTTAATGCAATATTTGATAGATGGGAATACATGGCGGTGTTTGTTGGGAGCTCGATTATCAAGGCCAGTGTATTAATTCCAAAAAGCAGAGTTAACGCACAAGCCTTTGCTATTTATGGTGTGAGTGGCGTATTACCGTTTAATTCCGCGACAAAAGGCGCTGGCAAAAGCATACACTATTTGACTTGTTAGAGCAACACGCGTCGATTTGCACATGGCGGATATTTTTGAGGCCTTTACCCAAGATTGGGCGGCCAGTTGATGATATGCGCTTGAGCGAATAAGGATCTGAACTATCCAAAAGCATTGAATAGGCCACTGCATATTATCGAAGCTTAACACGCGCTGTATGCTGTTAGGCGGATAAACCGCAAGGTTGCGCGGCTTTAGAATCACTGTTGCTGGTATATTTGAAACAACATATTGTTTAAAACCCAGTCTGGCATTTAAAAGTCTTTCAAAGTTTCTTATGATTGGCAAGATGCTCCCCCTGCCTTTTCTTTTGGTCATATTATTCGAATGCAGTTGGCTTTGGTTGGAAGCCGTTGAGGTGCTAAATCAACCGCAAATCTTCCAGCCCGTTTAAGGCCACTTGTGCTTAGATGGCGACGTGTGTTTAGAGCAAGCCATTGGTGAAACGGGTCCAAGTGTGGGTGAGTCAATTGACCTTTGCCGATCAGAAAATTCATCAGGATAGCTTTTGGTTGGGTGGCTAGGCGAACGCAATCACGGATTTTTGCAGGCTTTTCAACTCAGTGTTGCCCAAGTTTAAACAAGCCGGCGAAAAGGTTTGGGCAATTTACAGCAAGAGCAGACATATGACCGAGAAATTGGCGAATGGTCTTGTTTAGCCTTGGGTGATCAACGCTAGTAATGGACAGCACCTACAAAGCAGGATTTTGGAAGGGTTCCTTATCATAATGGCCCGGCATGATGGTGGCAGCCTCGTTTGTTAAGGGATACTGGGAGGCAATGAGATACTTGCATGAAATGGCTAAATAGTAAGTTTTTTGTTACTCTTGCCTGATAACGGCAGTCATTAAGCATTTGAGGACATTTTATTAACGCGCAAGGGACATCAACTTTTTGGATGGCCGACAAGAGTTTCGCTTTGCCTGGACTGCAATGCGCCAGAGCTACACCGCAATCGAAAACTGATGCCAAGGCACTGTCCCACCAATCCCCGAAACTTGGGGCAATATTGTTTGCCCAATGGCCAACTAAAGACTGAGCAAACAAACTGGAATCAAAGCAACTGGCCCATTCTGGTCATAATAAGCTTGATGCGATTTACGTAGTCTGCCGGTGCCTCAGCCCGCGGATGAAGCTTGCGGAAGAGAAACCCATATTCTGGCGCCCGACTGGAAAAAGGCGCATGCCACGGCTAAATGAACGGGCCATGGTTGGTTTACGATCAGATGATTAGCCTTAGCTTGAACCAATATTGGGTTGCGCGCGTAATTTTACCTTTATTGATCATGGCAATGTGGGGTTGGACTGAACAATTGGCGGCGTTTTATGCTGAGTCCACAAGAGGCCTTTTATATTTATGAATGTTATCAGTCAAACCTATATGCCTATCAATAACATTCATTAAACATAGTTTCAGCGAAAAAATACCCTAACAGGCCGCCATTATTTGGATGAAAATAGCGATTTATGGCGTGGGAAAAACGGGCATGAATAAAGGAATAGCACCCAGCCATTTTTAGAGCAGACGGTAGCCCTGATCATCAATTGGCAACCAAAACAATTAATCGTCGATGGTATTATCCTGCAACTCAATGAGTAGGTCGATTAATAATCCCCATGTGGATATATTTCGTAACTTTTTATACCACAATAACAATAATAAACCTGAGACCATAAAAACGGATTTAAACAGAAAATTGCTGGACTAAGTCTACATGGTAGGTGAATTGGCCTGACTGACACCTCTTTTTTAAAATCTTAAATGATTATGCAAACCCAGCGCGGTTCATAACGAAATATAAGGGAGCCAAAAAGCGGCCGGCGCTTTGCTATCTGGGGTTCTCGGTGGGCATCAGACAGCATACGGTGGCCTTCTAATTCATAAAAGAATACTACCTGGGTCCAGTAGCTACTCCCGCCTGCCGGGTTATTGACGCTACAGGATAACGACGAAAATAAATGTGGTGATCTTTAGTGCGTTATCTCAAGGCACAAAATGGCAGGCTTAAAGACCAGGTTCCCCTGCCTTACCATACCAGAAGCGCCATTTTGCGAGCAATTTATAAACTTAACTAATATTCAATGGTTAGGGGCACCCCTAGGCAACATTTATCGTATTGAACGTTTCGCAAACATCCTGAAGATAAATGGCACGTGATTGGTGAATAATATTCAGAATGGTAACAGCATTTTGATCCCGCCGTTGAATTAGCTTTGTTTGCTGACTCTCCGGCCTTTGAATAAAACGGCCGCAACTATTCAATACCGCGTAATTGCCGTCAATGATAGCCGGCGATATCGCAGCCCTCGAATATCCAGATCCGCATTTACCGTAATTGTACTGAATGTATTAGTCGAGGTTGCTAACAATTTGTTTTTGCTGGCAAAACTCGCGTATCAGCTCTTAATACCAAAACAAATATACATTACCAGAAACCGGTCCCAAGGAATATAGCCTGTACATATTCCATGTTCATTAAATATGCAGCTCAAGTATGGGATTTTAATATTGCTTGTACTGAGTAAAGCTACCGCCCACGATAGGTGTTGTCTTGCCACCGATGCTGTTCTGTTTGAAAGGTTTTTTCAATGCTGAGTAATAAATGATTGTTTTGTCCCGCCTTGCCAACATAATTCCAGGCTGAGGTAAAAGTAAATCACTGTTTTTCTGCACAGCATGAATGATGTTCTACTTTGTTATTGTCGATAGCGGTGTATCACTGCGTTAAACAAAAAAATCCCTCAGGTTTTTAGCGCCCGCAATAAACACACTTTAAATGCAGTTTTACTAAGGCCTCAAGTCAAGCGCAATAATGCAAGGAATAGAGGAAACAAGAGATCAAGATCACCGGCATCATCAACTTTTGACTCCCGTCATATTGGCTAGGGTAAATGTAGCTTTGGGCAACGTGCTTGCACAATATCCAACATGGTTGATTAATAATCTAGGCCTACATGAAAACCGTAGTCAATAAAACACTTGATATGAGGGCCAGTGCCGCAGGCCTAAATCAATATGTTGTCCCTACGCTTGGTTACCAAAAAAAATGGTGTAGCGACGCCACAACATCACTTTTGCTGCTGATAATTAATATCGCACACGATCAGGTCATAGGTATAGTTGGATACAAGTTCCCAGTTTAAACATGCGACAGTCAATAGCAAGCCCAAAAACATAAAAGTTTAGCGGGCCGCATCATATAGTAAACTCTTGCCTTTGGCGAAGTCAGTTTGCTGCAAACAAAGAAATGCCGGCAGCAGAAGCCGCCTTTCATAAGATAAATGTAATTTAGAAAGCGTTTTTAACCGTTACACCAAAGGTTCTTGGCCTCAGCCATATAAGCATTCATTTAACCCTCTTGCAGCGGTGTTATTGAAAGTTTAGTGCGGTTTGATATATCTTCGTCATAATACTACGTGCCCCAAACAATGACGTCTAAATCCTGATCCGTAAAGTTTCATAAATTAACCTTAGGTTCCTAACTAATACAGCATCTTGGACTTTGCATAGGGGTCGTACTAGACCGTCTAAAGATAATAATCACTAGTAAAGTAATCCACCCTGGCACATAAGCATAAATGTTACCCGAGCTAATTTACTTGCTTTAAAAAGACAATCGCATAATTTTTTGGTTCGCCGCCGGGTCCGTCACCCTGAACGATCACAGAAAACGATTAGGATTGCCTCTGCCAAATCAGACCATCGACCTGGCATCAGCTATACCTGTATGCCAAAGTATACGCAGTCCAAACAGACCAGCCGCAAAGGTTTTTATTTGGGCTAACAAGCATAAACAGATTAAACTTCTAACTATCAG
>Ga0163217_1050833_pt1 | contig 12956 bp, 6 predicted proteins | sample SynspAceP_FD_185933 | JGI IMG/M metagenome (GOLD analysis project Ga0163217, IMG submission 185933) | Saline lake microbial communities from Ace Lake in Antarctica - Synechococcus sp. Ace-P (PacBio error correction) | ecosystem: Environmental > Aquatic > Non-marine Saline and Alkaline > Saline ...
AAAGGGATGAAAATTCTAAACTATTTTTTGGAGCAATTTCCCATAAGAATTTTTTGGTTAAAAACAATAAGGGTTTAGTTGGGCAACCGCCCCTTTAGGTCCCCCTAATTACCACGTTATCCCCCAAAAACAACGGCCCCCAAATAGATAACCTCCTAACCCCGACGGTTAGGGATGGTTTTGGAAAAATTCCATGCGGCTACTACTGGGCCCGAATGCTCCTTTCCCCTACATTGGCCTGACCTGCCCACGGCATAAAAGAAAAGAAATAGGGTATGCCCTTAATCCAGCTTGGCCATCAGATGATATAAGCAAAAATATGCATGAATGCTTTATCTCAAACAAAACCTATGGGCTATTTAGGCCCGGGTTTTTCCAGTAACCCCATTTATGCCCCAAATCCCATTTATTCAATAAGCAATAAGTGGCCACCTAAAATAACTTACAAATGAACATACCATCCAAATTATTACTGCAGTCCGGCAACCTTCATCAATTCTTGGCTTTGTAAATGAGCAAACCAATTACCTAACCAAAGGATTGCCAAAACACTAACCAAATCCAACAAGAACTGGAACCTAAAAAGGAATAAAAAACTTTTATTATCAACTAAACACTTTTTCATAAGTACTGATAAAAAATAAGAACTGAATATATTGTCCCCCAAAAAAATGGGAAAATGTCCATACCCCGGTAAACCAAAGAAAAGCCTTATCATCATATATCTTCAAAGGGGACCCTGGTTTATTCCTTTCTGTAAATTTTTGAACTTTTAATCCTAAGTCCTCTATGGCAAAGAGGTGGTCGGCCTTAAGCCAACAGGTTCCTATTTTTATATTAGTCTTGCCCACACACCAATTTAAAATAGGCCATTCCCACACATGGCAACGCACAAATAGTCACACCAAAACCATTCCGGCCATACTTGTCCGGATTTGTACTTTGATAATATTCAGCATTGGCAGCTTGTTTTGCCCTCCCTCTCGATCCACTACCCGCAGAATAGTACGACAAACCTCATCCAAATGGGCCTCAAAAAAATCGTTTTCCCCGCCAAACGGTTTCAGGAGAAAATGAAGAATTTATAATAATAGCCCAAAGGGCCACCAATAATAATTCCTACCGGAACACGGTCAAAACATATAAGAGCCTTTAGACCCCTATAATTGGAAATGGCCCTTAAATGGTCATGCTACAAAGTCATTAATATGAGGTGCTGTCCTGCAGCAGAAATACTAACTACGGCCCATACAAATATAAGTTAACGAGATCTCGTTCCGAAAATATGCCACTAACTTTGCCAAATTCGAAGGCAGTAACGTACAGCAACAACTTAGTACGAGCTGGTACTATATTGTATTAAATTACTCCAAAAGCCAGTTTTTCAAGGGAAAGAGGTGTAACAAATACTAAATCCAAGACACAGTGTAAAAGCAGTCCAATACAACACGGTATCGTTGGTATGATCGGGTCGCTCATAAAAACATTGTATTCAATTAAGGCTGGTCATTTGGGCCAATAATAATCAAATTAAAATATGCTGTTTATAATAATAGTGCTAACCCATTCTATCAGAAAGTTATCTTTAGGGTGAAGGTACCGCTAGCAATGCGTTTCTACTTCCTCCCTGGCAATTGCTACCCGCATATCCAACGTCCCACATTATTGAGAAGCATTTCCTGATAACATTGTAGTTGTCCCGAAGGCAAATAACGTCGTTTTAAAACATGTTCATGCTCCTGAAGTAAGAGCTTAATAGCAAGTTAATTTGGAAACTTGATATTGGGGCGAATTTTCCGATCAAGGTAACATTGGAGCGATATTAGGTTTTTAATCGTTCTGAAAATTTCTTTTGTAGTAGGGGAAAAAGACCATCGGTATTTTTCTTTATTGCCCATCAGCATTATCTTGCTGGGGCGCCCTATTTTTCTTAGTCACGTCCAAATCCGGATAAGTTTTTTTGTATCTCTAAATGTATGGAAGTGTTTTAGTGTATACTTTATTTCCTTTTGTATCCCCCGCTCGGAAGTCTATTCCACGTACCATTCTCTCCTTGGATAAGCCCTAATCGAATTCCTGACAATCGTCTGGCCATGTCATCAAAAATGGAAGCCTATTATTTCTTTGTATCGATAAAAGGGAGAACAAACACTTTCTGAACCAAGTAGTTACCAATGCTCCCATTTATAAACATATAAATAGGGTCATTTCAATGCCGTAGTGTTTTTTTTTGAATATAGGTCATGGATTGTGGATTCTTGCCGAAATCCATATAATTCTCAAAATGTTCTTAATCTTTTTGATCTTCCGCCAATAGTAAAATCGGACACATTATCTTATAAAAGTTAATAAGCGTGCAATCGATCGGAAACATAAACATTGAAAATCCATATTATAAGATAGGCGGAATTTAAGTTTTTAAATCGTTTTTTCGTTTTCAACAGATATAGTTTCACTATAAAATAGCTATGATTTGCTTTGAATAGTACTTTTGAATCACTATTTGGGAAATGGAAACCGATAGCTACTAACTAAATACAATGGATTAAAGACCTTTATGTTTTATTATTAACCTGTTTTAATCTTCTTGGGTCTCTTCTTTTATTGGGTTTTAAAAACAATCTTTTGAAAAACCATCCTTTTTTTACGGGGTCGCAATCCAGTATTTAAAGCACTGCGGAGCTGGATAGGGAACATTATGCTTCTGGTTATATTGGTATTTATCAGTATTTATTTTTGCATCCATTAAGCCATAATATGGGTAGTGCTGCATATTGGCCCCTTGTCCCAGACTGTGCTGTTGAAGCCAATTTCATGATTTTCATCTCCACCCAGGTAATTTAATTATAGTAGTCAAGGGGTGCAAGGCTCACAAAACCAACGCGTCTTTGTTGTTTTGTGCTAGTCCCTAGTTATTCCTGTCAATATTGTCATTCTTTTACAATTCCATGAAAGTGGAGCGTATACGGCCGGCAGTACCTACTAGTTTACGTAGCCTTCATCATTTCTATCATTATTTGGACTCATTTTCTTCCGAGAAGGCCCTTTTTTTTCGGCTACTAAAGGTTTAAAAAGTCCTCAAATAATAGAGTCCTTTTTATTTGCAAAATGCTTTTGAATTAAAATATGGAGTTAAACTGGTTTGCCAATTATTCAGAAAACTGGCATAATGCAGCCGCCAGCTCATGTAATTTAATCTCAGCGTACCTTAAGCAAGAGCATGGCGGGTAATTGGTATTGAAATACCCATTCTTCCTTGCTGTTTTGTAAATACCTTGGGAATACCTGTTTTTTCCCAACACTTTTACTGCCACGCAGTGTAACAGATGTTTTACTCAGAGCCCTTCATAGAGTAATCTTAGGTAGGTCCTCATCTTTTTTGCCATGAATTACTGGAACACACCTTACCATATTGATCATAGGCTAACTTCTGAGCAAAAAGTATAAGTGCATAGGGACGCAAATGCCAAATTTTCCAGGGCAGCATATATAAACAATAGGTTTAAATGCAGAGCTAACATTGAATCGTCTTAGTTGCTCTGCGAATACGGTCGTATTTGAAATGCTAAAATTCAATTCCCGCCAATTCCATGTTTTTTAACAGCTCCAGTTTAAGGATCTAAAGGAAAAGGGACTCTGTATTTAAGAATTTAAGGTAATGAAGTTAAACTGTCAACAGTACTCGGCTGTAACGCAATTTCATCTTGGTTTTCCCATCGCTAAGTACCATTTCTTTATTATTAAGTTCATGGAATCCATTATTGTGATTCTTCGTCTAAGCACCAGTAATTCTTTCTTCCACTTTGTTGTAGGGTTCGAGCCTGCGTATGATTTATTGATGAAGTTTTTGTCAACTTTAATCATGGATGGCTCGGTTTGCCATACCACTTTTTTCAAAGCTGTCTTTGAAGTCCCTCATATGTTGTATCATGGCTTCTTACTGCCAAAATTTTGCATTTGGAATCCATGTGGTGTATATTTTAATCCGGACTGTGTATATATTATAATCAGTGGCCTTTGTCCCCTCTGGTCATATGCCCAACTTAACATGTTGTTTTTCTGAACCTCTTCCCTTAAAAATAAGGAGCTATACCTTTGATTATTACATCGTAGTCCCTAATAATAAGTTTTAGCGCATTGCTTAAAGGCTATCTCCTCTTGTTGTCTGATATAAAATCATTTGGAATACTGGACTTCGTAAATACTCAAGATTACGCTCTGCTTAAGAGCTGTTCCTTTGGAAAACACGAGCGGTTATATTCCATAGTTGCTTTCAGCAATGCCTACAAGTTGCGCTTTCCTCTAGTTAAGTCCACGAGCTGATTTGTTGAAGAATTTAAAGAGGGTCCACTTTCTAATTCCAAAGGTATTGTTCACTGAAAGAAACGTGGTTTTTCCAATAAAGCTTTAGAATGTCGTTTCTTGAAATAATGGATTCCAGTCTTGAGCAATATATCATTTTTCCTTCAATTATAGATACGCCAGATTAACTTTCCTGATCATTTTCCTTTTGGATATAAATTTTTGCAAGTATGTCTGACTAAGGTACTAAACGCCACCTGCGGAATTGATCTTGCAATCAGGAAGTTGGTCTTGAATGCTACCCTCATTCAGAACCTATGTAGTACTAATATACCACGGAATGATCATAACCATTTCATACTCATGGCGACCAACGTGCTTCTTAATTATTTATTCGTATATTGCTTCAAATTGGTAATAGGCCTGCCTGTCGAACAAAAAATATATTTTCCAATGAGTACGACTATACTGGCAGAATAGACTTCGGAAAGCTCTTTGGGTTCAAAATTGGAAAGTTCTCGGTATTGGGAAGCTTTCCCCAGGCACCTAAATAATGGAACTACCCACAAAGAAAAACTATGCTCCCAAACTACCAACAATGAAATCGACACCAATAACCTTGCAAACGGATTTTTATATTCTTTGAACATTAATCTATAAAAATTTAGAGCCTGCAAATATCAAATAATAAATTAAATAAAGACTCATTCTTAACAATTTACTTACACTTCAATGTGTTATTTTTGGAAAACCAATTTCAAAAACGGCTCAATGTAAATTTAAGCTGTAAAAACAAGGCGTTCCCATCAATTAATATTTTGACTCAATAAACGGCCATAGGACCTAGGAAACCAATATTAAATAACCATTAAATTTAAAAATGAATAAAATAATTGCTACTTTTTTTTTCTAGTGCTTACACAACTTGCTATTAGCAACCGATAATGGAACGGTCTATAGACAGGGCACAGGACTGTAGGGAAAGTGGCACAGCATAACATTTGTCAGCAAGGACCATAGAGCTATTTATAAAAGCTGTGGATGAGTAATAAGTCTTGGTCTTTGGGTTCTCAAATTTTCAGAATGAAATAGTAAGTCTGATAGAACTTTTCTAAATTGGATCCTTGGCATTTATGTTAATTTAATCCGGGGACAAAAATATTACGAGGATTACACCAATAGTGTACAGAGGGAATATTAGTAAAACAGGGAATTGGAAAGATGTTTTTGGCAAATTGTTAAGGATGAAAATAGCTAGTGCTTGGCCGATAAATTTTCTGTTACTTCGGTGTTGTTTATTTGAATAAAATGTTGATATCATTGATGGGCGATTTGCACCAACCCTATCATATAGGCCTGATGGGATAAAGGAGGGAACGATAATTCAATTGCAATGGTTTTTAGGAAGCCGGTAACCTAATTTTACTATAGATTAGTGAACTCCAACATGATAGAATGATTATTGAATGAGCTACTCGGAAATTGGCAATAATTTGCCTAAGCTTACCAGAAATGAAATTAAATATATCCAGAATGGCAACGTTTATGATTGGGTGGTAAGAGTCCCAAGGTCAATGAAACTTATAACCCTTTCAGGTTTTAAGAGGATATGGTGAAAAAATGGGGTATGCGCCTATAGTTATAAGAATATTGGGCAACGCCTGGACAACAACTAACAAAAAGGAGGATTGCGGCTTGGCCAAGGTGTTTGAACGAACTTTTTTTCCTAAGCCGATTTTTTTCCAAAACTCATTTATACTGAAATTGCAATTAAATCTGAGTAAAGGGCGCGCCGGTTGACCAAGGTTCACATTGGAGGAGTATATGCTTTTTAATTTAAAAGCTATGCTATTGGTTGTGTAACTGGGTACTTATAATCGAAAAAAAAAACCATGGCTTTTTGACCAATTTTTAATATTATTTGGCAAAGAAATTGAGTTAGTTATTGAAAGTTTGGTGTGAGGAGCAAACTAACAGTAAGGCCTGGTAGGTTTAGGGGCACGTGGTCAACGGAAAATAATATACGGCATTATATAAAAATCTTGTGTTTTTCGGCAAACCGATTTTTTATATTTAATAATTTCCTAAGGTAATTAATGTTGATTCGTTCATTGATCGCTTTGGTAGTTTGGGAATTTGGTGATATCTCAACATGGTTTGGGTTAACTCTTCTCCTCATTTATAATGCAATGTCGTGCCTGTGGCTTCCAATGATTAATCTTTGATATGCTTTTCAAGGTTACTTCCTTGTTCAATTTTTGCTGTTATTTTGTTAGGTGTTAAGAGGTACGCGTTCCTGCCCAGGGTTGTATTCATCAGATGCCATATTTCAGGCAGTTTTTCTCCCAATGGCTTTTTCTGTCTATCATCAGCGGTTGCCACCGTTTAACTATTACTTTATTCTTGCCGATCTCTATATTTTTCCTTCGGTTCTAACAAGCCACTTGTGAAGTGTAGTCTCTATGTTTTTCTTTGCCCCAAGTGAAGATTTTATCTTCCTATAACGCCAAACAATCATCCTGGCGAAAACACATATGGTGATTATTCATTGTTTAAATTTTGACTTGAGGTGAATATTGGGCCTTTGGTTTTGTCCCTGGATAATATTTATTGGCATTCAATCCTAACTGCTGGGGATATGATTTATTTCCAAAAACAGTATGTCCATAATCCTGTTTTCAAAGGAGTATTCATCCCTAAGTACTTTCTCTTGAATTAAAGCTGTCTTTCGGCGGCTTATAAGTTCGTCCGTAATTTTAAACAAAATAGTGTTAGTATTGATTGGGATAATCTAATATCACTTGACAGGGGAGATTTGAAGTCTAATCTACTGGCATTTATATCATTATCTTTCACGTAAGGTTGCAGCTACAACTTGTTCTAATCCTTTTCTCATTTCCAGGCCATCTGCATTTTGTCCCCTGTAAATACGCTATTATTAAAGTATATTTGGTTTTAGAACATGGCGTAAAATTGATTTGAATTTGCGCACTTTTTCAAAACTAGAACCTCTGGTTATGGACTGTATTCGCCGTTTTTTCTCTGCCAATAACTTTGAAGCATGATATCCAACTCTACATTCATTTAAACGAACTGTATGCGAAGGTTTGGTGTTGGTTATTCTCTTTGTTATTATATCGGCCTAGGAGATCTAAGGAACGCCGTCCATGCTTTTACGAGTTATTTTGCTAATCTCTCTCCAAGTGTAATTTTTCTTTCATTCTTTAAAGTTTTTTGTTCTTTTACATTGATATTTAAAAGACATATTAACGTCCTGTCATTTTTGTCTTTTACTTCACGTTTGTAATGATTTAAAAACCTTGGCGTCAAACTCTGGTAATTACTTTTTTCTTTGGAATACTCCCCAATTCTATTAAATATTCAGCTGGTATTATTTTAGACGTTTTGTGAGAATCTACTCTGATCTTCCATGGAGTTTTTCACCTTTCTTCTTCTACCAACTTTTTTTCCTTGGGTACTTCTATTCCTGTGAAAGGCTACCTTCCTCCTTTTAGGCATATTTGTTAAATAAGTTGGTATTGAACTTTTTGTTTCTTATTCTCGGAGCTCGTTGACATATATATCGTTCCCTAAATAAGTTCGTCTAGCTCATTCATCTTGCACTAACATTCACTTTTCGCTTTTATTGACCTGGTTAAGTACATCTGTAAAATATCCACAATGAGGGTTCTTGGTTTTGGATCAATTAAATTATATCCCCATCTAGTATACATAGAACGTGGCTTCCAATTTGTCTCTTTCCTAGACCACTCGTTCACTAGTATCATTTCAGATTTCAGGAATGATTAATTCCCAAATCCCCTATTTTCATTGGGGTGATGTTCATCAAACTGTTTCTTCAGGTATTAAGTGACCGAATTCAGGTTCTATACCTTCTCAATATGTAGGTTTAGGTATCATATCCTCTTAATTCATTTTTAGTTGTAAATGGTATTACAAGCCTTCTAGCACTTATTCTGTGCAAAATTAACTTAATTTCATGTACTTAAATTTCTTCTTAATTTTCAAGTGTTAATTAATATAGCGCTATGGTAAATAGAAATATAACTGGTAGAATAAGATGGGATACGTGTTGTCTTACTTTCGGTTTGCTTGTAGATGGTGGTTTTCTTTTAGATGTTTTCTGGGTTTGGTTTTTGTTTTTATTTGCGGGTTCTTGTGATTTGGTGTGGTTCGTTTTCTGGTTGGGGGTTTGTTGCGTTGTTGTGTTTGTTCGGGTCTGGTTTTTTCAGGGTTTTGAGGATGGGTTCTGGTTAAAACATTTGCTGATACTTTATTGTTCATTTGCTTTATAAATGATTTATTAATATTGAATCCATGTTATGAATGGGACAGTTCCTTTTACAAACCTTAAGCAGTCAACTGCAGGCTTATTTACTAAGTAAGTTACTATAGCAATGGCCATCAGTCCAGAATGACTTTGAACAACAGTAAAGATGCATAACAGTTTGGTTCTTAAATTAAAATTAGCAATACCCGAATCTATCATGTATTTGACTTGACAAAGATTATCCGATAAGCACCAATGGTTCGTAAAGAAATAGTAAGGAGTGATGAAGATTACTATCTACAAAAGTCAAACTTATGAAATGGAAGAAGGTCATTTTATTATTTTAAAGATGGAAGAAAGTCAAATAGCAATGTACTGTAGAGTTTCCACTAATTAGTGTTGGAGTATTTTCAGATGTTAAGAATGTCTTATTGCACGGATGATTAGTTTGCAAAAACCATGTTTTGAAGAAAGCGGTGATATTCTGTATGGAATTACTTCAACAAAAACTAAATGAGTTGGCTGATTTAATGTTGTTTGATTAGTGCTTATACAGGTGTAGTTATTTATTACTCCAAAAAATGGGCACGGAATTGTAAGATAGTAATTATCGATCTTTTACAAAAGCCGAAAAGAATGTACTAATATCCTATCTGTAGTGAGGTTATCTATACGTATTTTTGAAACACAGTTTACAGTGAAATATCGTAAATCTAAAATCCGATACTATTCTAAATAACAAATAGGGGCCATGTTGGCCCTATTTTAATTTCCGACTTAACATTATTTTCTAAGTCGCTCCCTTTTGTGTATTCAGGTCAACGAATAAAGGTTTATTAATCGCCTTGTTCTTGCAATATTATTAGGGTCTTTTTCTTTTGCAGAATAATTTTGAGAAACATCTAATCTGTTCAGGGAATCTGCGGATTTTCAACCCAACATTATGTTTTGGCTCCTCTTTTTCTATGTTAAAAACAGGATGACCTTCTTCCAAAATCGAACGAAGTTCCGGAATATCGTAATCTAACACGAATTGCTTTAAAAGTTTTGGGCGTTGCTTAAACGCGGCACACCCAATTTATTAGCAAGGTTTCCCTTCTTGTCTGTTGAACCTGTACCTAAGGCGCTATCTCTAATTACTATAAATGTTCAACACTATTCTCATTTGTGATTACATTTTCTAAGCCTTCCTTTACTAGTAATATATTTCACAAACATATCCCCATCTCCATTCCCAATTCGGATATAATTTCTCCAATGGGGTATGATAGTGGTGCGCTGATGCAAAAAGAGTAAGCAGCGCTCTTTATTCGATGCCTGCATGGTGCAATGCCCGTCTATAATCGATATCCTTCAGACATCTACTGTTCTGTCTTGAAAATAAGCTTCGTCGGGTTTGTGTTATTTGTTAATAATTGCCGTATCTTATTGTTACTTTCGTCTTTTGGGGCGATTCCCAACAGCATAAGGTAAGGGGTCGTTGCGTTCACTAGGTATATTTGGTGGAGATCGACTACTTTCATAACTACAAAGTATAGAAAACCACCTCAGTAAATTTATATGCCTTATTTTTAAGATGATGCAGCTATTTTTTTTTATTTTGGTATTCTACCCTTTTCTTCTGTATGTTCAAATTTTGGGGTGAGTGTGTTTAGACCACAGTCATTTTCTGGGACGTCTGATGTTAGTGGGTCATTATATCCAATTAGTGGTAGTGTGTTAAAGGTTGGAGAAAAGAAGAATGACACTTTTCTCAGAGTTCGTTGTTTTCTGTTATATTTTTGCCTTCGTTCCCATAACGAACCAATCACGATAACTATACGGGAGTTAGGCATGATGTTTAATTTATTTTCTTTAATTCACTGTAACTTTCCACGGCGCACCGTTCCAGGCCGCTTTCTATCTTGGTTGATATGGGCTAATTGAGATCGGCTTCCATCTTCCCAATTTTGGATACACATCCTTGAATTTTAATATACGTAAAATTGAAACTCAAGGCGTTCCCCTTTTGGTTCTCTATCAACTTTCCATACGCTAATTTTTTACCAGGGTAGGGTACTAATCACTTGTACCATTTTTATGAATACGCCTTATACATAACTATTGCTCCTAAAATTTGTTGTTAGGCCTAGCTTCTTCCGTGTGGAGAATGGCATGGGCCGTTAAGAATTATTGGAAGCCTGAATATTAAGGCTCATTGGTATCCGGCTCTCTATTAAATCCAAGTGATTGTTTTACATGTTGGCCACTATAGTTGGAATGAAGGGTCTTTTTTCTTTTGTTTCGTTTTTATTCAATTTCTCTGGGTGTATGTTGGAATAAGGTATCATGAACCTCCTGCCGCGGTTTCATTGGACAGCATAGAAATCAGAACGATTTTTCTACGAAAACCGAAATTAATTACAAAAACTGAATTTAAATAATTCACTTTGAGTTAGAATGAAAAGACTAGGGATTCAATGAAATCTCCTTGTGCAGTTTATTTGTCACTCTGAGTTTGGTTCAATTTTTTCATTCCAAAGATATCCAAGAATTCTTCATTACGATTTACTTACAATTTTGCACTATTCTATCATCAACAATTGGGTCTTGATCTCGATATTGCGCTGGGCACATTTATGTTCAAAAATAGTGAATTTTGCTACCAGGTTACACTTAGTACGAAATTCTTGAAGGGTAATCTTCTTAGGAGTTGGATAATTTTGGTATTCTTCTTGCGGCAGTCTTTCTATTTTCTGCCCGTTATCATTCATAATAGATAAGTTGCACGCAAGAGACATAACCGCTGACACACTGTAATTAAATTATAGCGATAATGGAAATGTTTTTTTGTTCTGCGTAAGCAAAGTGCTATTCCCCAAATAGATTTCGGTCAAAGCCCTAAGGGATAAGCCAAGAGTTTATGATTGGGCATAATACTTCTGCAATTTATTCGTAGATAACTTATTGGTACCATAAATGTCATTAATACCGGCAATTGTTGGGATTATTAATCCCAAAAGATAAAGGCTGCCAAGGGTATCCACTTTCGGTAAATATATATAATAAAAAGAGCCTCGATATTACTAAGTAATTTCGCTTCTTTATATCTCTAGTTAAGAAACTGATTATTGTTACCATTTTCAACTAACCTTCGTTTTAAATGAATTGGTTAGTATCCTGCACACCTTTTCAATAAGTCTTTGGCCAAACGTTGCCAGAATCAAGGATTGGATTATAAGTTTCCGCTCCTCTTTCTGGCTAGTCTTTGGCTGCTTAGAATCTCCGAACTCCATTTCGCTGATCTGTATTCCTATCCGTTAAAATATGTACATTTTCTCAGGCTATATTCCCCATTACCGAAACATTCCATTTTTATTAATCTTCCGCCACCAGATTGCTGCATTTCTTTCATGCGGCGCAGATAAACTCGGGCTCTGTAAATAAATTAAAAGCGAAGAGCTGCTTGTCTCATGCTCTTCAATTTTGAATCGGTATAGCTTTTTATTGTTTGATACCATCCTCAATATCCGTTTTAAAGATTTCACTTTTTCTTTTCTTCAAATTAACGTACAACTTGGAAATTTGAGTGGTCCTCGTTTGGTTATATTAGATTGTCAAAATGGTCTTGCAAATCCTTACAACTGCAAAACGACGACATTTCTCCTTAGTAGTTTTTCTAATTTTTGTGCTTTAATTTTGCGCGTAATTATTTGGGGGAGAGTCTATACAATAGAAACTCCTCAACCTGTTTGTCTTTGGTTGCCTTTACAATATTAAGGCGTCGTGTTTTGGCACTCGTTTTTCACCTTGTTCGAGCATGGCTACGAGGCAATACGTACGATTTACCGTCTTTGCTGTGTTGTTTATTAAGTTGCCTTGAAGATTCATTCTCTCGTGGGGTAGTTTTTCCTCAAAGTATAATATAGCCTACCTGATACTAGGCTGGTAGTGGTCTAGTGCAAATTTGTTCCTCGCTTTTCAATGAGAGTTTGTCCCTCGTGAATAATGCCAATGTTCCGTATTCAATAACGATTTTAATTGTCGTTCCATTTCGCTTCAAAATCTATCCCATATTGTTTTATGTGATGAATAAGAGCTTAACTGTATTCCAGGTTTCACCTTTCTCGAGTAAATGTATGGTTTGCTATTTCTCTACGGCGGCATTTTTCGGCGGTGCACGGCATTCATAGTAAGGAACGGAAATATCATTCATTAATGATTATTAGGTTTCGGTGCAAGTGCATGATTTGGAAGGCCCCTTCTAAGACTATGAGTCACAATAATCTCTGGCGTGGTTTGGGGAGAGCTTGACATGTGGTCCCTTGCCTCATGCATGGTATGTCCATGCTCTTTATTAGATAATAACCTGCTTATCTCCTGC
>Ga0163217_1057489_pt1 | contig 12956 bp, 18 predicted proteins | sample SynspAceP_FD_185933 | JGI IMG/M metagenome (GOLD analysis project Ga0163217, IMG submission 185933) | Saline lake microbial communities from Ace Lake in Antarctica - Synechococcus sp. Ace-P (PacBio error correction) | ecosystem: Environmental > Aquatic > Non-marine Saline and Alkaline > Saline ...
GGTGCGATTTCGTCAGGGCCGAACCAGTCTCCGCTCGCGCCAATCGGATGGCTTGTCACGAGCATCCTCGTGTTGAGGATGGTGGGCCATTGATTGAACCCTGTCTCGCGGAAATGCCAGCAGGAATCAATTTCAAAGCCCCTGTGAAGGTGGGCGGCCGTCTGCGATGGCCACTGACTGGATGATTGCCAGTAAGATTTTTTTTGAGGCGATGAACTTAATTCGCGCAGCAGCGTCTTGAGAACAGTTTCGCGATATTTGAACGATAGTTGTGGATGGTTTGGATTGAACACACACGATGACAGTTGCCTTCGAGGTTCCGTGTGCTGCGGTTTCGAAACTATTGAGCTTTATGTACCAATGCCGCTCTTTGATTCGAACGTTCGCGAAGATTTCCAGCTTTTGGTAAGCTTCGGCCGGTTTCGATCACACCCCGCTTTGGTGTTGATAACTTTTGGCGGCATATTGCGGGGCTGAAAAACAGCCGTCAGTCGGTATTACCACCGTCAATTCGCCTTCAAGTAACAGCCGTCAAGCGCCCAGGGAGATCAGAGAAGAGTATGGATGAGCAAACCGAATTAAGCCAGATCGGCAATTTTGGTACCACATCATGGGATTACGCCCAAGCTTTCAGCTTCGAGTCCCGCCAAGGCACGAACCTTCAGTCGATCGGATTCGTTAACCGATGTCCATTATTCACTGATTCCTCTCTTCACCCGCTTGCGCATCTTTCAATTGAAGCGCTTAAGGCACCGGACGTCGTCCCGGCGCCTTTAAGAGGTCTGGCTAATGTTTGGCGCCGCCTGTGTCAAAGACTTTTCGCATAAACATCATGACCAGTGAAATCACCAGGAATGCCAGGAAACAGGAAAGACCAGAAATCTGCGGCGAATTGCCGACCGCGTTTGCCTGCGATCCGCCGCCAAATCCGAGCACACTGCGCCAATGGCGGACGGGGCGGATACGACTTAAATACAAGTGTTCGTTAGGGTCAGAAAGCTATCGATTAAGTCCCTTGTGGTTGTTCGTGACATGTCAACGCCAAGGGGGGGGGGGGGGGGCGGGGGGGGGGGGGGGGGGGGGGGGGCTCCTAGTTGGTCTCGATCATGGTCATCTTGTCGCTCTTACGTGGCCGAGTGTTGAAAAAGGCAACGCCTGGACCTGATCAGGGCCTTAAGACCTATGTCGGTTGGAAAGGGCCTTGGTAACAGAAATCGCCGGTTCGGGCTTTTCGCCCGGTCAGCAGCCGCTCAAGGAAACGCAGTGATGCAAAAATCACTGGTCAGCGTCTGGGGTACTCTCTCAGGACTTTTCGTTGACCTTGCATCCAATTCCCGAGCTGCCATCGGCAAGTTGAATATCTGCTGAAGCATCTTGGTTTGGTTCGCTTGTAAAGCTCGATCGCTTTCGCTGTGGGTCCGCGCCACGCCACAAGTCAACCCGATGACCAAAGCGTCTCCACGCATGTCTTCGATGTCCATAGCGATCGCGGCTCATCTTCGATGATCATGATGTCGGTCGCGACCCTGCTTGGATATCTCCATGGATGCCGTCTCAAGCAGCTTTTGTTGAGGGCCTGCTTCATCAATTTCGAGAATTTTCGGCAAGTCTGATTGATATTGAAAACCTTCGACTGCATCAGCAACAAATGCCTTGCCGGGCTTGCGGAAGTTCACAGCTCGAGATTTGCTGCGGCCCTTTTTTCCCAGGCCGAATGGTGTCTGGCTTTCGGGTTTTTGGAACGAAAGCGTGTCAAACAGTTTGGTGGAGAACAGCCGAACAGAGCAACCTCGATCATCCGCCTTGATTTGGGAAAAATGCCTGAGAATCGGCAATCAGGGCCTCGGAGCCGTCGCGGCAACATAAAGCATCGCCCGGAGGTCTGTTGATCCGGTAACCGCGCGCGAGAGCGACGGAGGTAAGGAAGGTGCGGCGCAATGGCATGACAGTGTCGTCATTAGGTCCCGCTTTGTAGTCCACTGAACGTGCAAACAAACTCAAAACGCGCGGATTAAAAAAAGTTCCGACCTCTGGAACTTTTTTTTCATGTGAAGCATTCATCTGATATGTATTCATTCTGAAAGGGCTGGCAAGAGGCAATGATTGATGAGAAGACAAAGGCGCAGGACCTGAGCGAGGACGGCGTCCGACCTCGGAACACCGACCGCCGATCGCTTCGCAGTTGAAGCGATAATTACACGTCGGTTGAAGATGAACCGATTTCCGGAATAACCTTCTGAGCCTTCTTGAAACAACCTGGACGAGCCGAACGCTCTGGTGGCTCCAATGACGCAAATTGATATAGGCGCTCACCGAGACTGTTGCCACCCGAGTCTCGGCCCCGTTCAACTTCAGCGCGAAATGCTTGCTGTTTCTACCGCCCTGCCGCGCTTTCCGCTGTTTCGCGTGGCGCGTCGCCACGACAAGGCCGATGAACGCTAGTGCAGGAAACCGTTATGAAGGCATGGGGCAAGCAGGAAAGCTTCCCAGCCTGGTTGGCGGAACAAGCATCGCGAGCCTGGCTGTTCACCATTTCGGTTCGCTCGCAACCCGACTTTAGCAGCCAGATGCGCGTAAAGGGCGGTGGACTGCCGATCCAGACGGTTGTCTTTTGCCGGTAATCTGGCCACCCATCCCCGAACAATACGGCAAACTTGACCTGGCGGACTTCAGACCGCGCTGGACAGCCTGCTGATGATCAGCGTACGAGACATGTGCTGATCGGTGCTCGGATTTTTCCTATGAGGAGGCACCGCGAAATTGCAGGCGTTTTGCCGTCGGCACCAAATAAGACGCGAGGTCAACCCGGGCACGCGTCCGGGAAACTGAAAGAGCCCATGCTCGAAAGGTTGCGGTGAATTCAGCCGATTACGGGCCGGCGATGGTACCATCGTCCCTGCCCGTCTGGTCAACAAGTCCTTTTCCGGGCAGATAAAAACCAGCGTTCACGATGGCCTTGATCCGTGTGAAACGCGGTGGCTGCTAAATTCGATGGTCAGGAATACGTCCCGTATGACAATCCACGTCGTTTCTGGCAAACGCCGCGATGCCCCAATTTTCTGTCCAGCCGATACGCCTTCAGCGCTTGTTGTAAATTGCCGAATTTCACCCAGGCGCACCGCGACAGGTGAGGTTCGACGCAAGCCGTCAAAGAACGCGAACACTTGCCAGCCCTTCCTCAATGCCGGGAACATGACACCGTCAGGAACTCGGTTAGCCACGCGCAGGCGACGCGACAATGGTTCCGCCGCTTCACCCGAGTACGTATTGGCAGCCCTTGCGAACGGTAGCCTTACCGGTGAGCCGCGGGAATCGCGGCTTGACTGACGCGTTGTCCGGCACGCAGTGGCGCTGCGCCCGTTGCGGGTCATTTTGTCAACGCGCCCGTTCGTTGCCCCAGTGCGCCGTGCCAGGGAAGATAGTGGTCGGTCTTCTTCCCGAGTTGGATTCTTGGCAATTCGACACGCCCGCCCTCTTATCGCCATAGATTGCGCACTTCCGTGCAATTCTCGGTTGTCCCCTCAGGCAGATGTTGTTGCGCCAGGTGTTCGGGGGGGGCGCCCACCTGACTGCACACAACAATGCCTTGGCCCCACGGACACCGGCATCAAGCCCACATGGCCGTTGTCATCAAGCTGCCCGGCCCCTCGAATCGAAACTGTCGAGATCGGCGCAATTCAAGAAGCTGCTTCGAGCTCGAGCCCCGATACGAAACTCGCCAGATTGAAGGCTCATGGGTGCCAATGTCGCCGGTCGAGCCGCCAAGGCCGGAAACGCGCCGGATCCGGTACGCGCCATCCGCCGCCTGCTTTTGTCCGGTCTCCTTTCTGAGCTTCTCCGACAGCCAGTCCTGTGCGTACTCAACCTGGCCACAAGGCCCGGATCTTTGCCTATCCTCGCCTGTGCATCAATCTAGCGCCGCCTGCCGCATGAACTAGGTAACCGGTGTAATTTGTAGCGTTCAGCACAAAACCAGCGCACCGATGTCTCGGCGCCTTGGCCAAGTTTCCAGCCGCGTTCGGCAAGCAGTCGAGGTCAGTTGGCTTGTCGGGCAGATACATGGATGCTTCCGCGCTTGGGAATTCACGCCGCCCCGGAAAATGCATGTGGTGTCGGGGTGACAATCACACAGCCTCGATGCCGTTTTTCAGCCGCGCCTGGGCCCGCTTTTGGCCATTTCTTCCACGTAATCGCCATAGGCGCGAATCCTCGGCCCACGTCCCAGAATCAGCAGGCCGAAGCCTTGGGATTTTTCCCGGCGTCGATGAAAACGTCAGCCGGCCGACCGCTCATAGCGGTCGTCGATGCGCGAGGCTATGCGGTGGACGCCCGCCGATAAAAGCGTCGCGTCCGCACGACCGACCCTGCCGAGACGGATGAATGCGCCGTGATGCGGGAGTTGCGGTTGAACTTTCAATTTCGCATTTTTGTCCTCCCGCTCAGGAAATGCGAGCATACGCACGAGTTGGCGGGGCCTCATCTGTGCCAACCTGCCCAGCCGAAATCAGTCGAAGGGCCCCGTTCGGTGACACCGGATGATATGAAATCGGAAACAAATTGCGCGCCTTTCGCGGGCCCCGTCATTCGGGGTAGCTTTCAGGCCAGCATTCCCATTCCGACTACGGCCCAGCCGTCGAAATCATTGGCAGCCACATCTTCGAGAAGATGGCCGAAACTGACCTGTCATTCGCCCAGCGACGGCCGAAACCGTACCGGCCGGTCCACCGCAGGGCTGGTAGCCGGAATAGACGCCCTGCCCGACCGTCGGGTTGAACTCTGCATCCTTGACGTGGAACATTTTGATCCGGTCTTTGTAAGAATGTCGAATGTTGTCGAATGTAGTCCATGCATTGCAAGCACATAATGCGAAGGATCGTAGAAGCATGTTTGCAGAGGAGATAGATGTGGCCGAGCGCGCTCCCAGAAACAATCTCGAAACGTGACGCCGTCATGCAGATTCCGCCGGATGGATTCTCGTAGCAGATGTCGACGCCGCACTCTTCGGCATGGTCGCGGATCGGAATGCCAGCGCTTGGCAAAGCTCATCAAAAAGCCGTCTCACCAGACCGGCAGGCCGCTTGAGGCCAAGGATAGATATAAGGCCAGGCAAGCGCACGCCGGAAAAGGCTGGCATCTGGCTGATGCCATTTTGCGCCGAAGCAGACAAACGCCATCCTCACCTGATCGAACAGCCCATTTTTTCTGCCGCGGCGCTAGTGCCACGCACTCCGGCCGCTTGCAAGCACGTCAAGGCTTTCGTCATAGGCCGATGCACGGCGACGCAGCTGGCCTTGCAAGAATGCGTCGACAATCGGTGACTTCCACACCATTCTCTCGGCGCCACGCCACTTGAATTCTCGCAAAAGTAATCCTTGTGACGATGATGCCTTTTTTCAGGTCGATCAGTCGTTCCATCCCAGCTGGAACCTGAAAACGCCCTTTTAGCCACAGTCCGCTGCCCACTTGGTGATTGAGTTTACCCCCCCCCACCCCCGCCCCCCTCCCAGGAATTGAACGGTTGGCTCGTCGCCTTTGGCGAATTGCCGCGAGAAACAGTGGCCGGGCCCTTGATGGTTTTCATTGGGGTTTATCCTCCAGATTCAGCTTCGGTTCCCCGGCCGCCTAGGGGATTTGTTAATCATATAGAATTCTCCTGGCTAGACTCAGAGGGCAAGCTGCGGGCGAGCGCTGCGATGATCGCAATTCGACAGCCACTTTTCTCTTTTGTCGGTCGAGTACGTTTTCTCATCGACCGTCACCGAAATGGCAATGTGGTTTGTATCTTTCGCGATACCAGAACCGTAGTTACGGGGATTTTTGGGCAAAATTTCTCCAACTTCGTTGTGGCGCGAGCGAGATCTGGGGCAGCCAAGGCCGACGCTCTCGATTTGTCAGTCAATCCGTCCATAGCCGATATTGCCGATTCTGCATACGGTTATTCCCTGGCCAGGGAATGTTGCCTGCGTGCGGGACATTTCCGTGGAATAGTTTTTTTCGGAACATAGGGATATGGGCACTGCTGCCGGCATTCCGGGGCAACGGATTACGGCGAGCGTCCCCCCCACGCTACAGCAAAGTTCGCACCGCTGACAGTTTGACTTCGCTTGGTCAAACTGTCAGAACATATTCTATCTTGAAAACCGTCTTCTTCAGGCGGTTCGGGACGCTTCGTGCTCGTTTTGAAAATGGCGGGGATGGTGACCATGAACGGTAGTGAAGTGTATTGATCCCGTAAACGTGGAATTCCTGAACGCGGCTGTTTTCATGCGCTGTCGACGTGCCGATCCGATAACGAGCGCTGATGGGATGGTGCTTCCGGCAAAGCCGCAAGGGCCGAAACGTGGTCATCGGGGGCAGGCAAGGGGGCTGCACAGCTGGCCGCTGGCGTTTGGAAAGATCTGTGGACGGAACGCTGAGCGGGAACGGTCGTCGACCCGTTACGGCTATGCGGCGCCGTGCAGACATCAAGGTGTTGTAGCCAGCCATCCGGTTGGCCCGACAGCGCCGGTTGGCGGATCCGCCGCCGCCTCTTTGACACTGTCTCAGGGCTGACAGGATGATCTGGTTGTCGCCCTCCTCTGCGGCAGGAGGCCTCGGCATTGCTGCCGGCCCCCGCCCTGAAGGATTGTCGCTGCGCCGATGAGCAGGAACTCAACCAGATGCTGCTCGCTTTCGGGCGCGCGATCGGGGTGATGAATGCTATCAGAAAACATGCAAGCCCATCACGGGTGGCAGGCTTGCCGCCGCGGCCCTGGCCGGCAAGGTGGTGTCGCTTGTTCGGTGTCCGATGTCCCCGGCCGACGAAGGCTTGCCAGGTGCCGTCCGGTCCGACAGTGCCTGAACGCTGTGAACTTTGGCTGACGTTCCGTTCCATGATGCCGCGCGCAACATTGCTCTGGCAGACGGATTAAGGCGCATTTTGATAGTGGCAAGGACCTGCCGCTGCGCCCGATGATCCGGTTTTTGGCAGGCAACGAGGTTCGCGTCATCGCATCAGCGGCCTGTCGCTGGAAGCGGCTTGCGAGATGGGCCAAACGTGCCGGTGTTGAGGCGGCCATAACTATCGATGCTGTGGGGTGAAGACCGCGATGTCCGGCTGGTTAATGCGGCAATCGCCAGGGAAGTGGCAAATCGAGACCGGCCTTTTTGCCAAAGCCCGTGGTTGTTTCTTTTTCAGGCGGAGAGACGACGGTCCGTGCGCGCAAGGGTAAAGGCGGCCGCAACACGAATTTCCGCTGTCCTTTCGCCGCCAGCCAATCGACGGGGCCAATGGCATTGTCGCCTTTCTGCCGATACGGATGGCATTGACCGGTTCGGAAGACAAATGCGGCGCCTTTCGCTGGGCCCCGATAACCGCTGGACAACTCAGGGCCAAAGGCATGGTCCTCTGGCCAGTCTGGCCACCAATGATGCCTGGACCGCCTTCAACGCGATTGATGATCTGCTTTGGGTGACACCGGGCCGACCGGTTGACCAATGTCAAATGATTTCCGGGCAATCCTTGTTCGGTTGATTACCGGATTTTGAGCCGGTGCCCATGTAGCCGTTGGGAATTAGTCTGGTCGCAACCACACTCGGCATCGCGCATCCTAGCAACAGAAGCGCCAGAGGCACCGCAACAACGTTGCATTTGTGAGAACAAACCATTCCCGGAGCCGACCCCGAAAGCGGCGCAGCCCAGACAGGAAGACCTAGGCGACGTGTTGCATTCTTGTCGGGATTCTGACTTCGACCAAAGCTGCGCATTGCACCAGCCGCCCCTTGTCGAGTTCCGCGGCCTTCCTTTCGAGCAATTACGTAATTTTTCGCGCCGGCGCCGTCGCACAACTCACGCCGTAAAGCGCGCGGAGGATCCGGCATAATTGTTCCAGGGTTCGGAGCACCCATAATCAGCTGTTTTTGCCGGATAGGGGTCCTCGTATTTGTTGCAAGATGGAACAAGGTTCTGGCTGCTTCTTTGTTTTGTGTAAACTTTGGTTAAGGATCGCTAAGGCGGGAATGAAGCCTGTTCCCTCTGAAAGGTTATCCCTGACAGGAGTTTTTTGTGAAAAAACTCAAATAGGCGGTCCGGCAATAACCTTTGAATAAAAAAAACAGTGTCACATTTTAAAGCCATGATTCGCTATGGAATGTCCATTTATTGGTATTCTGAGACGGCCAGTTTCTCGGCGTTAGATTCGGTTCGGCAAGCGCACCTCTTCTCCGGCGCGCAACCACATTTGCACATCGCGTAAACCGTCGAACGATGGGATTGCTGTCTCTGTCTCTGCGACAAGTGCCGCCGTTAGATTTTTGGTTGATGCCCTCAGACTGGGATTACTTAACTTGCTGTGCTGCTGCTGCCAGCAAATTCACCCGAGTCGCGTGGCTCATGGTTTGCACAGTTAAATTAATCGGGTGTTCTTTTGAGGAGGCTTGAATGCTGGCACCATAGCTGTCCGGTGCTTGGTGTCGATTCGATACGGTCTGCGCCTGCCAATGATCGTTCGTGTATCGGTCATCACGGCCTGAATGCCTGTTGTGCTGGGAGCCGGCTGCCAAAGACAATCATCCAGAATCAATGGTCAGACAGAGTCGCCGGCAACATCCTGTCAACGGGCGTGGTCGCGGTTCATCGGTTCTGATAATCTGGACACCAAAAAAACCAGTTCTCTCATGTTCTGGCCGGATCTCTCTCGCTAGAGGTGTCGGTCAGCCTTATTGGGTTAGGCCTGTGTACGCCGTCGAGACAGCAGGGCGCCGGACGCCCACTGCGTTCCGGCACATGGGCGCGAGCTTCACAATGAATCAGCAATTTCAATGCATTGCCAAGAGTACTTCTGAAATCACTCTTCTGTGCTAGGAGCTATTGTTTCTGCAACCGAAGGGGAGCCAACGATAGGCAGCGCCAAACTGCAAGGTTTTCATACGAAAACAGGTGAGGCTTTAAAGACCAACACCAGGAAGTCGCACACTACTGAAGATCTAAGTCCATCACACGGGACGCTCATCTGAGGCATCCGGCAAATTCCCCCGGAATTGGAAGGCGTCGCTGCCCCACTGCTCCGTAATAGGCCAAAATGGCCGAAAAGGTGCCAGATATCCCGGAGGAACTGTGACGAGACGTTTATGTTTTGCTTTCAGGCCGATTGCCGACCAATGACATTGTCGTTTTTGCTTCGCAATGATCGTCATAATTGCCAGATCGCGGCGCCGGTTTCGGTATAACCCTTGCGTTGAAAGATCATAATATTCCAGCGAAGCGGTCGTCCGACTTCCAAAAAGTCCAAAATTGCCGAATTTGGTCTCCAGTCGCAGTCAACCGCGCCAAACCAAAGGTCCGGCAAATCCTGCTGCTTTTGAGGTGTTTACGGCCTGCCGGAATGACATTTGCGCGTACCGTCAAAGTCGAGAATTATTTTGGTACGGCATGGCCCTTGGAAAGTTTCAGGTGATCCCCAAACATTGTTAGCATCGGCAACGTGCAAAAAGTGCCTGTTTCCAAAGCCTCACTGTCCAAGGAGGATGCCTCAGACTCAGCATCAATTGTTGAATCTCAGTTGGTCTATGAAACCACGCAGAACATGCCACGCGGATTGGAAAAGATCACTGACACCGGTCTGATGTCAATGCCAGTTCCACAAGTGAGCCTGTTCCTTAAATCAAAGCACAATATTGGTTGGTTGTCCGGTCAAATAGCGTCACACATGCTTCCATTGGAGCAGACAGGAAGCCGCTGCATGTTGTCGGTAATGGACCAGGTCGATCCCCTGAGGTCCGTCGCCAATACGCCCAGACTGTCAAGCGCTGCAACCTGCCTCCGGCCGGTTGTCAAGCCTGTCGCGCCATTGTAAGGTGCGAAGGAAGCTGTGGCCAAGCCCTCCTCAGCGCTTTCCTTTCTGCGGTTTCAGCAAGTGTTGGATTCTATGTATTTGCCAGCACCATGGAGGGTCATCGCCCCATAATCCGGCTCGGGAACTGCCAGGTATGGAATGTCTTGCTGGCCGTCAAGCAGCGGCGCGGCTTACGGCGAATTGGGCATGCAGGTGTCCCTGCCGCTGGAACGATGGGTCGCAAATTCACCGGCTGGAAGCAGTCCTTGACTGCTGAAGCCTGCGCCGATGAGATCGCTGACATCAATCGAAGAGTTCAGAATTGAGGTTCGCCACAGGGAGGTCTCTCGATGAGTGGCGGGCTTCAACAGCCCGTTGGCATTGCATCAGGGCGACCGGCACTATCTAGGTCGGGCACTGCGCCGCCCGGCCTACATAACCAGGCCAGTTTTCAGCAAGGCGTGACCCAAGCGGTTTGCGAGTTTTCCTGAAGCACGCGCAGTCAGATTCCCGCCGGGCTGGAATATTTGCCGTAAACCCAGCCACGACCACCCAGCCCGGAGGATTGTTCAGGCGAGCAGGCGGCCGTTTCGTCCGAAGGATCATTTGTTGTCATCCCAGAACATGCCGTCCCGGGCCATGTTCAGTGAGAGCAATCCCATTTCCGGGAAAATTTTCGCATATGGTAGGCGTTGAACAGTTTTCAACTCACACTCTTAAGATTGAACCATCGGGCACTCTAGAATTGCTGAGTAAGAGTCCCGACACATGCTTGTCCCCAATCTGACAGAATTTGGGACCAATGTCGCTCTACTGTCCGGGCACATCTCCAACAGGCCGTCTGGGAAGAAAATCCGCTGGAACGGGTTCTGGCCGACTGTCACGACCAACATCAAACGCGTGTTGTAGACAACCACCAATGTTCGTCGCGGGTCTGTAAAACCATCATATCCTGAATGGATCTTTGGCCCAGAAGGCTCCCCCGCGTTGGTCGCATCTCCGTTGCCTTCGCTGCAGGGCACCTCGCCTGGTTCGTAGGATTAAGTTCCCGGGGAGGTGCTCGTGACCGTGTGAAAGCCTGGAGCCGGACCCGGTGCAAGTGAAAAGAGACAAGCCGAGAATTCGCTGCACAGGCTAAAGAGGTTTGGTGGTCTTTCCCGAATGCGAAATATCGGTGGTGCCCCCCGGTCGGGCCGAGTTGAGTAATTGTTCCACAATCGCACACGCGCCCCGAGCCCGGTTCAGGCGCGACTTGAAGCGTTTGCGGGCCCTGACTCCGCATTGCATGGTAATGGCGAATTGGCCATCAGAGCAAGTTGTAATCAAGCGTCCGTCGCAGCCGGGCCGCTGGATGGCGAGAATCCATTGGCGCTCAGCCGTCTCACTTGTTTGGATTGACCGTGGAACCGCCTTGGGGCATATGCCGGAGAATGATAAACCGTTTTTTACTCGGTAGTGTCGAAGTAGATGTAGCCGTCGCCGGACGGTGCCGCCTAAAGTTCAGAAATTTTTCGGCCGCTCGACCGCAGGGGAAAGAAGCCCCGATAAGGATCGCCAAAAGGTGAAACCGCTGCGGTGCGACGAGTGTTGAATGTCTTTTTTCACATTTGTGGTCCCTCGGTGGGAGGAATGAATTCCCAAAGAATCGCCTTGGATGGGGAGTTCAATTATATTCCCGAGTAATTTGTATGTTTTATATGTCCCTAAAACATAAGATGATTCTTTGAATTCAAGGGACGGGCGATCCAATTGTACTCGTTCAAATCGGGTTTTTCGGAATTATCACTGGGTAGGTGGCTGAGTTCTGGCACACTCACCAAGACGTCCTTGGACACCAGGATCTGGCATTCTCTGATACGGCGTAAGGATCGCCAATCTCTTTTGAGACCGTTTGATCCCTGGAAAAATGCAGTGTCGGCTTTGCGCCTCTGAACGAGGATCTTTTCATGAAGCATTCTTGCTGCCTATTATAAGGGTAAGATCTAGCGACGCGTTGAGTGGCAAAAGCTTTCCATATGCGGTTCGGAATCTGAATGATTGTTTTATGCCTAATTCAAGATTGGGTTCAAAGTCTTGGGATGCGTCTACATTCGTAGCCATATTTTTGCTTATCCTGCGATTTGTGACAATGCGCTGTTCCCCCAAAGAGCGCACAGGTCTGTCAGTTCGGTCAGACAAATCTGCCACGCATCGGAGATCCTGACTGGCCATTGCCACGAGCAAATGCTGTGCTTCAAGACAAGGCTTGAATTAGACACACATTTCCTGTGCGTATACGCGCCGATGCCGATTGGTATCCGCCTGCCAAAAGAAATATACTGGGTGCATCCGTCATCCCTACCTAAAACCTGTTTTGCCGGACCCGGCCTGACAAAAACCCGCCCGCGAGCCATGGCCAATGACAGATCCCGCTGACTCGAGACGAAAGACATCATCACGCCTCCCCGACGCCGGATGCGATGGATCATGACGAAATTTTAACGGCGAGGTGGCTCGATTCCGTGCAGGATTACCTGACCGCAGATCGTGCAGCGATTGCCGACCGCGACATCCGTTCCTGCGCGAGCATGTGGATTTGGCCTGCATGATCCGAACTTGGCGATCTGCTGGAAGTCAATCAGCGCTCCGCAACGTCATGCGCTTGTTTCGCTGCTCGGCGATGATTTCGATTTTGCAGCCTGACCGAGGTCGATGAGGCTATCCGTCTCGTATCAATCGGGCGCTTGCCAAATGCAAAAATCGCCCAGGCGCTGGGTGATTGGATTCGATGACGCGGTCTACTCTTGAGACCTTGATGAAGAAGGACAGAAGGAAATCCTTGCAGCACTTCCGTTCACGGAACGGGTTCACGGCCTGCGCCGCTCGCTGGATTAACCCGCGGAAGACACTGCGGTCGTCGTATGCAGACTGGATTTATTGTTGCGGTTACCTACCGTTCTGGACGGTGGGTCGCAGACCATCGACCTACAATGCGCGAACGAGGAAGATCTGCCGCGGAAAGTTTTCCCAGCCAGATATTTTGTGATCGATCCGACCTTCGCTGGTCGGAAGCAGTCGCTCTAGACAAGATTCTGCGCACCAAGCGCGCTGTTCGTATCGAGGAGTGATGGAACGAACCGCTTCGCATCAATAGCCGAAATGGAT
>Ga0163217_1079347_pt1 | contig 12956 bp, 12 predicted proteins | sample SynspAceP_FD_185933 | JGI IMG/M metagenome (GOLD analysis project Ga0163217, IMG submission 185933) | Saline lake microbial communities from Ace Lake in Antarctica - Synechococcus sp. Ace-P (PacBio error correction) | ecosystem: Environmental > Aquatic > Non-marine Saline and Alkaline > Saline ...
AAAACAAGAAAAAAGGGAAGGAAAGAACAATACCGGGCTTAAAAGAGGTTTAAGAAAGATGGAGTTTTCGGGCCCGGTATTCCGCGAGTTAACCGAGCGGAGGGTACGCCCTTGGCGCCAAAAGGTTTGGGATGTGCCACACCCGGGTGGGGGAAAGTTTCCTTTGAAAGCATTCCGTTCCAGGTAGGTCAGGCCCTGAAAAAACTGGGGGTTGGCGGTTTTCAGGGTAGGGGGTAATCGATCTGCGGCCAGGTTTTTGCCCAGGCCACCACCAACCTTGGAGCCAGTGCCTGCGCGGGTGGATGAAAATTGGGTCCTTGATCTGGTGCGGCCGTCCAGGTTCCTGGCTCTCGTCGATCAGAATAAAACTCTGCTGGGAAGCTTGCGCCCCGCGATGTTTAGTTCAGGCCCGATTTTGAAACCTGCAGTGGCAACCCGGTCAAGGATGTAATCCACGCTGCGTGGGGTGGCACTGTCCGGTCATGTGCGCAGGGGGGGGGGGGGGGGGGGGGGGGCCCCCCCCCCCCCCCCCCCTTTTTTTCGAGGTTGTCGGTAATGGCGCCCAAGCCCCAGGGGCTCATCTTTTCCGCCTCGGTAACCCGGCAGAAAAGCCGATATCTTCATCCAGCCTTGGGTGCTGGCGGGGTAGCGATAATGCGCCGATAGGTCTTGCTGACTGGTCTGCTCGATGGCTTGCAGCCAGCGCCAGAAATGGTCTTGCCCCCGAACCGGCTGCGCCAGTCAGGTTGACCAGGTGGAATATCCGGATCGGCAGCGCGTACATCGCCCACGCCTGGAAATACATCTCTGGGCCGCAGCCCCAGGCCTCCTGGTGCATCAGCGGGTTCCTGATGCAGTCGCGCAGGCTCAGTGTCGGCCTGGATCGACTTGAAACCCAACCGATAAAGCCTATCATAAATGTGAAGTCGTTGATATGCAGCGCCGCAGATCTGTCGATCAATCTGCACGTCGTGCAACGGTCTTGCCAGGCGCTGATGCGTTTTCCCACCCGTTTGACTCTATCCCAGAAAGGAGCCTTGGGACCTGGTGGTAAACCGCGCGCAGAGAAGCGAAATGTTCGTCGAGTAGGCTGGGTCGGTCTGGTAAAATGCCTCTGCGTCGGATGCCGCAAGCGCGCGGGCCTTGAGGCGCATATTGATGTCCTTGGGACACCAGGGCTACGGCGCGGAGCCGGCATGTTTGTGCTGAAGGCTGGCAGAGCTGGTTTTGATGATCTTGTTTTGTCGTTTGAGGTCGTTAGGCAGGCAGTGGCGCGGGATTCGGTGTTCTTTGTCCATCATGGATGGCGAGCGTGCCATTCGGGCCGAGCTTGCCGCGCTGACGGTACCCTTTTTCTACCTGGTCCGGCGGGGCATCGGCAAGGGGTCTTGTCATCAGCCGGATGAGCCTGTTTCCGGCAGTCGGCGGCGGTGCTGGCCTTGCCGGATATGACGGCTTTCGAGTTCTTCCAGGACGGGTCATCGGATGGATGAACGGTGGTGTTCTTCAAAGTTGAGCAGCGCGTTGGGATCTGATGGATAAGGAACGTTTGGTATCGGGAGAAATAGAAGGTATGTCGTGTCGGTCCGCAACGCTTCCATATGCAATTACCTCGCAAGAAGCCATTCGAGACTGTATCAGGCGCTTGAAGCTGCACCTGGCAAGTCTGCGGCCGACTCGAAAGGCCGTAAGGTATCAGGGGATCAACCTTGAGGATTCGGTCGGTTGACCGATGTATAACGCAAGTTCAAATGACCTTCACAAGCCGCAAAAAAGGCCAAATTTGAAAATATACTTCGGCAAGCGCGAATGGCATGTTCACGGGCCCAAAAAACGCGCGTTATAGTCCATTGGCCCGGTGGACGCCGAAAGTGCGCTTAGCGGCGGTTACAACCGCTGCCCGTCGCGACTGTTTTGCGCGCATTCTTGTTTGGCGCAGCAGCAGCAGCCTGCTCGGCCTCATTGGCATCGCTGGCAGCCTTTTTCCTCAGCGCTCTGGTGGCGTTGTGGCAGGGCCTTGAGCCAAAGGTGCATCCTCCGGTGGGAATACAGACCAGCTTGTTGCCACCAGCAGGGCTTCATCGGCGGAATCTGAAAGCATCATCCTCGCAGGCAAAACTGATCGAGGGTGCCCCTGGGCGCCGCCCGGCCGGTGCTGGCCGATAACGGTGGACGTAGTCTTCCGGTCATCGGGCAGGGTGTAGTTTGATCACCAGGCTGGCTGATACCGTCCACGTGATCCCGCCGGCCTGCCACATCGGTTTGCCACCATACCGAGCGTACCGTCGCGGAAGTTGTCCAGTGTGCGTACGCGCTTTTGCTGCGGCACGGGTCGCCAGAATAACTCGCGGCGTTGATACCTCACGGGACCATCTTTCCTGTAATACGCCGTACCTAATTCCTTGCGGTTGGCAAAGACAATGACGCGGGTCAGATCGAGCTGGGTAATTCAGGTTGTAGAGGCAGCTTGTATTTGTCGCTGGCCGGTGGGACCGCAATACACCTGTTGATCGACGTTTTTTTCTGACGCAAGCGCGTTCCGGCTCGATCTTCGACGATGGCGGCTCCTGGGTCCATTGCTGGGACAGGGTTCATCACGTTCGTCACTGAAGGTGGCGGAAAAAAGCAGGGTCTGCCGGTCGCCTTGCGCGGGGTCTGGCGAATGATCTGGCGGACCTGGGGAAAGCCCAATGTCCATGCTGCGGTCGGCTTCAATCTAGAATCAGCACTTCGATCAGATCCAGGTGCACTTTCACCGCGGTTTGCAGAAGTCGCAGCAGGCGGCCCGGGGTGGCTACCAGAATGTCACATGCTGTTTTCCAGCTGTTTGATCTTGCTTGTCGAAATCCATGCCGCCAACAAGGCCCATCACGTTCAAGCGGGCAGTGCTTGGTCAGACAAACGGCGTCATTGGCGATCTGCATCACCATTCGCGGGGTGGCGCCGATAATGCAGCGCACGGGGCTCGCCATGAAGCGCTCATCTGGCGCGGTGGTTTCCAATAACTGGGTGATGGTGGAATCAGAAAGCAGCGGGTCCTGCCCGTGCCTGTCTGAGCGCCAATCCGCATCCTGGCCCTTGAGTGTGCTGCCCAACACGCTGTGCTGAATTGGCGTGCAATAACTGAAACCTGCTCCTGAAATTGGCCGCGCATCAAGGCTGTTCCGGCAGATCGAATCATGAAAACGGGTTTTGCCCTCCAACCGCTTTCTACGCAAAGTCGCTGTTCGCGACCAGGGCTGAGCGGGAGGCGCGGGGCGGAGCGGCCCGGCTTGTCGCGGCGCGGTGGCCGGGAAACGGGCGTTGGGTCCGCTCTCTTTGAACCTTGTCGTAGCATCAGTGGTTTCGAGCGCGGACGGTGATTGGTGGCTTTCTGCGCAGCATGGTTACGCCCGGGCTTGACGTGCGGCTTGCGGCTGGGCTTGAGGCTTGTCTTGCGGCTTGAATACAGACCTTTTTCAGTTGCTTTGCAGCACAGGCATCCCTCAGTGTGGGCAAATGGATTTATTCACCCAGCCAGTGTACTGAAGCATTTGTTTTGCGCGAAGCCCTGGCCGCGGTTAATTTTTGATCAACTGGCCAGGGTGTGCAGACTAACAACCCCAGACCGCGGTTGCCAGCCACTGAGGATATCGCAAATTTTTCAGCGGGCAAACCTTCGTGGCCCATGGGGGGTAGTCGTGCCATTCACCTGGTTGGCTGCGGATTTCCAGCAGATCAAATGCGCATTGCCGACCAGGCTGGGTTTTGGGGTTTTTTTTTTTTAACCATCCTTTCCCGTCCTGGCGGCCGGTGGGCAAAAAACAGTGGCAGGGCGCCGTGCTTTTACCGAACCAAGGTGTCCAGCGTTTCGGGCCATCGATCGACAGGGCCATAACGCACCGCAGTGCCTAGCCGCTCTGCATGGCTGCATGCAGTACACTGCGCACCCTGTGAAAAAGCCGGCAAGAATAATGCGCTCGACCGGGATGCCCGCGCTACTTGCTCATTGACCAGGACTGACGACCATATCTGCTGAGCTTTCTGCATCTGCTCGTGACTGAATCGCCGCTGGAAGGCGCCATGCCGAAGGATGTCGTACCAAACTGGGCATGCGGGAAGCGCCGTTGATGGTCACCGGGCGGGTAGGGGCCTGGGGAAATATAAAGCGATGCCGTGATCCCGGGGTAAGACAGGGCCTCGACTACCGGACGAAGTCAAAAACGGTCCGCACCCAGCCCGTTGCCCAGCCAGAAATGACGCACGCATTGGCTGGCGCGAGGGGGAAATGAATATGAGGTGAAATGGAAGACCATGGAGCTGTTTCCTGTTTGAGAGCAGAGCCTGGTTTTGGCAAGGGGCCTGGCAGCGGGGGCTGCCAGTTTAGGCGTCAGGCTCGTGACATGAATTTTCCGGATTCGGTATTGATGCCGGCAGCACTTCGCCGGTTTCCAGTACTGCGGGGAATCTGATTTCATCCGGTCCGCAAAAAACGCGCGGTCTGTGGCGGGCACTGGGCCCGAGGCCTTTGATCGCTGGGAGGGGGTTTCCCTCGATGGGGCATTTCGAAACAACGGCGGCAGGCTCCTACGCCGACCAGATTGCCTTTCCGACAATCAGACCGTATAGCAGGCGATGCCAAATCCAGCAGGTAGGGGATCTGCTCTTTCAGTTGACGGCGGTCAGCGGTGTAACTGACTGAAATCCTCGTTATCCATGAATGGTATAGCCGTTCAACATCCAGTACAGGACTGCACGGCGCGCTTCTGAATATCAATCGACGCGAAGAATGTCGTCAACGGTCGGGCTCTTGATCCAGTTTCTGCTTGGTCCCTGCCATGGTTGAAGCGGATCTTGTACAGCGTGGTCCCGCTGCGCGAAAGAAGGGCTCTTCACTTTCTATATGCGCAAAATGTAAGGCTGGGCCTGTTTGGATCTGTTACGATCTGGCCTTTTTTCAGTTCGGCGGCTTGCTGGGCATGATCAGCACACTGAATGGAGTTAGAGGCCCTATTGTGCGGAGCATTCGGCCAATCCGCATCAAGCGCCGGGCAGCTATTCCCGGCGCTGGGCAAAACGGGGGCCCCCCCCCGGGTTTTTGGGATTACAGCGAATGCAGGGCCTATTCGGGGTTGCGCGATGTTCTCAGGCTCTGGCGGGTTTCTCGTCCAGCATGTGGCTGGAAATCACCTTCGACCGCGGAGCTTGGTGCGCAATTGACATCCAGTTGACCGGAAGGCAATGTGAATATCGTTTTTCTTTCGACAGGCGATTATTTCCCGGTTGATTTTCATCGATGGCCATATTGCGGTCAATTCAGCTCACGCATACGTGAATACGCAGTTCGTTGGGTCAAGCATGCTATCAACTGAAATTGAGGAAACAGGACCAGCGGCTCGGGGTCCTTGAGTACTCCGGGGACTTGGCTGGTGGCGCCTGCAAAGCATCAGCTTCCTTGGTCTTGGCCAGGTAGAGCCATAGGCAAACCGCCTTGGATGACACACGGGTGGAGGTGTCCGACAGGCGACCAGTTGATCAGATGGTCGGTGACGAAAGGTCTTGTTCGGGACAATGATTTCCTTGCGGCAAAATCAGTGATGGTGGTGGCGCGGATACGAAATGCGGTTCACCGTGCCGGACAGCGCGCCAATGGTCACCACGTCGCCGATGGCCCGAATCGGCTTTTTCAACAGGATGAATCAGGCCCGAAACGAAGTTGGCAAAGATTTCCTGAGACCGAAGCGAGCCCTCACGCTGAGCGCGCCGCTAACCAGCCACTGGAGCTGTCCCAAAGCTAAGCCCAGGGCCGACAGGCCGCTGATGAATGCGATACTGACGATGATGTAGCTCATCATGTGGTGATGGCGTAGCTGCTGCCTTGCTCCAGGCGCATGCGCGAGAGCACAGATTTCCAGTAGCCCGGGCAGGTTGCGCGCCAGGGTCCACCGTAAAAGGCGACTATCAGCAGCGCAACCCAAATACGGGTCGCCCAGCGGTCATCGCCGTGGTAGTGGGGCTCTCCGGCGTACCGCTGCTGTACTCCCACAGCGTGATGGATTCAAGATAGTAAGGCCGGCTGATCAGGTCAGACCAGACGAAGTGCCAACCAGCACCGACCGAACAGCATGAGGATGCCCAGTTTGGTCAACCGCAAGTCGACTGTTGATTGATCTCTGGGAATATCCATTTCCCGGAAATCTCGATTCCGGCTTCGTCTCCTGGCCTTCGCGGTTTCTGGGCTGCCCTCGCGTTTTGGCCAATTGCCCGTTGAAATAAGCGCAGCCGACCGGTCCAGCTACGTCAGGTTGCGCACCACGGTGCCTTCTACCAAGCATGCCACAGCACGATCAGATAGAGCGTGTTCGATAAAGCGATCGGCCAGCTTGGTAGAGGTGTATGAAAGCCCCAGTAGGTCATGCCCGCCAGTTGCAGCGGGCGTTAGAGTAAAGTACCAGCATTGCGGTGAAATGCAGCACCCCGCGTAGTTATACAGGCGGCTCGCTGCGCCACCATCATCCGTCCCAGCAAGCCAGACAATAGCAGCATGCCTGACATCCATCAGGGAATCGCGATCACGTCGTTGTCTGTTGCTCTGGCACCTCGGCATTGAGGGCTGATGATCAACACGCACGCAGCGTGATCAGGCCAAGGTTTGCCGCGTTAAGTCGATGCCAAACGGTTGACCAGGCGGCCCTCCCAGCGAAAAGTGCCGCACGGCGATGCCTTTTGGGATCCCCAGCACGCGGGTACAGCAGATTGGCAGCACGAACCAGGCGAACCGAGAGCTTCAGAAAGGAAGGCGCCAATCACCGGCATGCCGCGCTTCTTCGGCTTTGCGGCTCGCAGCACGCCGATGGCGGCCAGAACCACAGGGATAGGCGCACGTTGAGCGCGCTGAGGGCGATAGCCTTGGGTGTGTTGGTAGTAGTATCGCGGCGAAAATGGCAACATATTCATCAGGGTAAACAGCCTTTGGTTTTGATCTTCTTGTCGAAACCCGGTTGGATGGCCACGAGCACTGCCAGAAACAGTCAGCCAGGGCCATTTGGCGCCGAGATTGGGGCAATAATGCTTTAGCTGCGTGGGCAACTGCATCTCATCATTGACGCTTTGCCTGTTCTGCAAAAGACGTAACCCAGCCTGGTTATTGGCCGGTTGCCCTGGCACCCAGAATAGTTGGTCATCAAATGGTGCGTCTCAGATCGCTGCTCTCAGTTGTTGTAGCTGGCGCTGATTGATCTGCAGGGTATGGCCTGGCTCAACAAGGTGTTGATATTGGTGCTTGAGTTGGTCAACCAGGCTGATGCGGTTGTCTATCACCAGTTTGCATATCGTCACGCAGGGTTTTGTCGCGCAGTTTCTTCGGCAATCGCCCCAACAAGCTCGGTGAGAATACACCGTTGGGGCCCTGCTCATTCGTCGCGCAGGGTGTTGAGCTTGAACTGGCGCAAGCGTAAATCGGGCGATCTGATCGGCCAACACTTTGTCCGCAGGCGCACACTTGGGAAGCGCGGCGCATTTTGCTGATGGAGGATATCGCGAGGCAGCAATAGCCTGCCCTCCAGTACATCGATCCTGCTGCTCCAGGGCGCTATCCAGTCTGGCTCATGCTTTCGATCTGTTTGCAGGCGTCTGGATGTTGCTGACTGGGGTCAGCTCGCCTACGCGGGTGGTGGCAGCAGTAGCTCTTCACTCAAGCGTTGGTTAAGGGCGGCCTTGGCTCGGCGTACAGCTCTCTTTTTCGGTGGTTTTTCCAGTGCCTGCGTGGGTTTCGCTGACGGTCTGCTCGGGACTGGCTGCGGGCGTTTCTCGTTGATCCTTTGAAGGAATGCCGCCTTCCCGTTCTATTCCTCGATCTTGCTGTTTAAGCAGATCACGCCTCCTTGGGTTAGCCAGATCTTGCAGCACGCTGTTTGGCACTGATGCTGCTGGCGCATGAACGATTGTCAGTTTGCAGGCTTTCCTGCTCGGCTTTGAGCATGCGGCAGGTTGGCTTGGTTGATGCGGCTGTCGGGCTGGCGCTGCATATGCGGACCTGCTTCGACAATCGCCTGCTTCGCGGGTCTGGTTGGCGACACCTGGGCCCCTGGGTTCGCTCCGGGCGGGTCCTGCGCCGCGATCAGATCGCTGTGACGCGGTAGATCATTCTGCCAGGCGAAACATGGTGGCTTGACTTTGTCGCCAGAAGGTCTTCAGGGTGGTCCAGGCTCTGGCTGGCAAGCTGCGTCTTATAGTAATCGGAGTCTGAAACCGCAGACTTTCGATCTTGCTGGCGCGCCGTCGAATCTGCTGTGGGAGCCTCTTGCAGGTTCCTGCCCTCCAGGTCAACGCTGTCCTTTGCCAAACTGCTGGCTGCGTTGCAAGGAAAGGGTCAGGGTGTTTTGATAGGCTTCCGAAATTCGCGTTTTTCCGCATCGGGCTGGGTGCCCTCGGCCAGGGTTTTGATTTCGGCCTGCAGTGGACTTCAATGGCTTTGAATTGATTTCCCTGCTGGGCCAGCGCAGGGGTAGCCCAAGGGCCCCAGTGCCCGAAGCAAATAGAAAACAGCACAACAGCTTGGGAAAACAGCGACATGAAAGGTATTCCAGAATGATCCTGGCAGGGAGGTTAGCCCTCGCGAATGAATCTTTGGGAAGCGGTTCTATCCAGAACTCCGGAAACCGCTGCTGGAAGGCATGAAAAAACGCCCGGAGGGCGGTTTTTTCATAAGTCAGACGTGGCAGCGTGATGTGCCTAGAACCAGTTGTCCTGCATGTCCCAGGGGCCACGTGGGGTCAACGGTTGTTCGCAGCACGCTGGCGCGTGGTGACAGGACGGCACTTCCCCAGGTCAGGAGATCGCGCTGCCTGCGCTTGCCGCGAAGTAGAAATCGCAATCGCTGGCCTTGCCGCTTGGCCGCAGACGTGCTCGGCACACACCGCATGCTCCAGCCAACGCAGCCGATCACAATATGGCCAAAGGCATTTCAGATACAGCGCCGAGTTGGCCCAGTGCTGATTGATCTTGCCGCTGACCCATATCGCCCCAGCAAACGCCAGCGTCACCTTGCCAATGTGGCGCATTGCAGTTTTTCCAGTGGCTCGCGCAGCCGGCGGTCAGAGTCCGTATTCGCTGCCCGGCGGGCAGGTGTCCTGAATCAGCGCGGGACCAACTGCCTTTGAAAGCGCAGCGCCGTTGTTCATTGCCACTTTAAACGGGCCCAGCAATCCAGTTGCGACTGGATGCCGTGCGTGCCCTTCGTGATCGGATTAGGCGGTTTATCCGCGGTAATACTGCTCGACCGGATACTCACGGGTGTAGCCGGCGCCGGCCCAAGAATCTGTATGGCGTGGCTCGTTGGCGCTTGAAGGCAAGAACTCTGAAGGCCAGGATTTGACCGATGGGCGTCAGCAGGTCGAGCAATTTCCAAGCGCAAGTGCGGCGCTGCTCTCTGTTTCCAGGGTTTCGGTATCGTCAACAGCCGTGCGGCGTACAGCACCAGGTCAAAACCCCCTCAACATAGGCCTTCTGGGTCAAGCAGCAAGCGCTTGATATCGGTATGTTTCGATGATCGATAGCTGGGCGGAACTGGGAATCCTTGCCATCGGGCAGGCGGGCCCTGTGGACGCTCACGGCGTAGTTTTCAACGAGTAAGGTACCAGCATAGCGAGCATCACGGCGCCCCTGCCGACGCCCAATACGAGCGCTCGTTCATCATCTGGAACATGTAGCTCAGCCTTGGTGCGGCTTGCCGACAGGTAACCAACGACTCACCTTTTTTCGCCAAAATTCAGCGCGGTGGGGTGGTGCCGCGCCAGCCCATCCTTGTGGACCGGGCCCGCCAAGCGACGTCATTGCGAGCGCCAACGCAGCCACGTCATCGTTGACCAAGGAAACTGGGTTAGCGATAAACGCGAAATGCTTTAAACTCGCGGAGGTCGCATCGGCAAGCTTGGCCCAGCACCATGTTGCACGATGTTTTCCGGACACGCGGGATGATCGCCACCGGAAATATAGATCTTGTTGCCCTTGAAGGCGGTAGGTTGCCGTCTCGGCCGGCTCGGCTTGGTGCGAATGTCTGACAGCGACGAGCCGGCATGCGGCTCGGTCCAGGCCATGGTGGCCAAAGAAGCGGCCTTCCGATCATCGGCTGCAGGGAAGCGTTGTTTCTGTCCTCATTGCCGAAGGCTTCAAATCAGGTTGGCCGCGCCCATGGTCCAGCATGGCGTAGGGAGGAGGTCGCCACGTTTTGGCCGACTGGAAGTGCGGCAAAGCAGGGCCTGTGACAGGCCAGGTTGGGCAATCTGCATGCCGCCGCTGCTCGAAGGTGGAGTGGCATTCAGGAAAGTCCGGCTTCCAGAAAGGCATCTACCGCAGGCTTGATTTCCGGAATAGCTCCGCCGCACGTTGACGTACTTGGGTTTCGTTTTCCGTCGTTTGCGGTTATGCGGGGCAAAGTATTTTCCGCGATGGTACGCGCCGTGCGATAGCGGCATCTGGAGAGGTTTCAACGGTTGTGATCGCGAAACGCGGGCGCTGCGTCCAGGCCTTCAGCATCGAGCACTTCGTACAATTCGAAGGCCAGATTGCGGGGGATCGAGAAGTGGTCGGTCATGCTCGGTTGCCTCTGAAAAGTGCGTTGCAGTGTATTCAGTCCACAAGGTGACTGTGAACGGCCCATTGATAACCCTTATACGCGGCGATCAGATTCAGCCGCCGCTCAGACGACAGTCCTGAGTAGCGGTTCATCCAGCGCTGGCGCTGTTTGCGCAGGGTTCAGTACCTGGTCTGCCCAGTTTAAAAAACCGTTTTGGGTTTTCGCTGGCAAAACCAGGGGAACATGCCTTGGGAATTGCCCGAATCTTCCCAGCGGCGCGCCAGCCAAGGCACTGTATGAATCAGCCGCAGTGGTGCGCAGCGACTCGATCAGCGCCATGTTTTGGCCGCGGATCAAAATCAATTAGGAACTCCGTTGTAACCCTCTACCAGCTTCCGCCAACTGACCCTGGCGTTGGTTGTGGTCGCCGACAGCATCATCCACAGGTCTGAATGGCCGGGCCCTGTCGGCATCGTCCATATCCACCAATACAGGCTTTCCATCCCGGCCACAGTAGGTTGCCCACGTGCAGATCGCCGTGGCAAGCCGGATGGTCCCTTGTAGGGTTTGGCCTGCACGCGCCTGGGTCGATGACCTGCATCAGATCGTCGCGGACGGAAAATAAGCGGGGCCGAAGGTTCTCCGCGATGCCGGATTCGCGTAGCCACGCAGGCCTGTTCATGGCCAAAACTCTGCACGGTCAGCGAGGGGCGTGCTGAAAGGCTTATCATCGCGCCCACTGCATGCAAAGGCCGGCCCAGCAGGCGGCCGAGCAATCAGCAGGTGATCAGGGTTGTCCACTCCGGCGCACGGCCGCAAAGCGCTTGAAAAGGCTGAAGCGAAAAGCCGAAACTCGAACAACGGTGCGGGCCGTCGAGCTTGCATCGGCGGGATGACCGGAAATATCCGGTCTGCCAGTTCCAGGCGAGTTATTCAATGCTCTCCAGAAATCGCCTTCGTCGCTCCAGCGATCCGGGCGTAAAGAACTGGCAATCAAGCGGCTGCGCACCTTCAATGCCGATCTGGAATACGCGATTTCATAAACTGTTGAGCGTCAGGGTGCGGGCAATCAACTGGAGAAACCCCTCCCCCCAGAGATTCAACCGCATCAAGGACGGTGTTCGGGGTAAGCAGGGCAAAAGATGTTTGGGCGAGTCATGGGTAGCTCCCCGCCAGATTCCCGAAATTGGCTTACATGGTGTCACATCCCGGCGGCCCACGGATAATGGGCAGTGTAACTGTCTGTTGTGCGGCCACTTTTTCAACTGATGACCAGTACAGTGGTTTATTGATCAGGGTTCTCGCCACGCAACACAGATTGCTGACGCTCGCGGCTCCGCCATCAACAGCGTGCGACTGGCTTCATCGGCGTGGCACGTTCGGTAGTCCCAGCACAATCATCATCAGCGCCGATGCAGGCCGGCAACAGCCGTTGGATCGGGGCATTGAAATGCGCCCTTTGAGGTTGCTCTTGCGCTGTTGTGCCGAGAGCCCTGTTTGGCTATGGTAAGTGGGTGCACACGGTTGAGCGCCGAGTGGAATGACTGGCCCGTTCGAGGGAAGGCGCGATCGGGGCGCGCCAGCTAAAATGCCCTGATTGAAACCTGCGTTGGGCCTGTCGCCGAACGGATGCAGTGGCGGCATGGCGCAGCAGCCGCATCGGGAAGCGCATGATCATGCTCCTGATAACTGAAGAGCACGAAGTTCGGTCAGCAGAAGCGCGAGCAGTCGGCCGTAGAATCAGTTGATTGTGTACTTGAAGCGCGGGTACCAGACTGTCGCACTGGAAAGCGATACAAGAAAGGGGCAGACAACCTGGCGAAAGCCGGAGCATGCCTGTTGGCATTGCCCGCAAAGCTGGGTCGGCAAAAGGCAGAGGCAGCGCACATTGACGCAGCGTTCACCCAGGCCAGGGCAAGTTCATTGCGGCACGGCTCGCAGAACGCCATGCTGAATCGGATGCCCTGCGCTCAACAGAGCAAGCAGGCACTTTGTTGGCTGTTATTAGCCAGTTGTTAAACCTTTGGAATGCGCAATGGTTGACAGCCTCCCTGCCATACGCTATCATGCGTGCATAGCTATAAAATTCAGTGTTCTTTATCCCTGTTCGAGGATTTTATTCATGACTGTTTCACATCCGTGACCACCTCTGTGGACTGTCATAACTGGACGCCAGCCGATTGTGCCTGGCGTGTTTTCGCCAGCCGTTCAACGATTTGTGTTCCAGGCCCAAACCGTAACACCCAGCACTTCGATGCCAAACCGGTTCAGGTTCTCCCCGCTTGCGTCGATCAAAACCGGTGCCTGCCCGAAGACTGCAAGTACTGCCCGCAGTCAGTCATTACAACACCGGGCTGGATAAGGAAAAACTCTTGAAGTCCGCAGGTGCTGGAAAGAGGCC